>Ga0310344_10002253_pt1 | contig 14537 bp, 17 predicted proteins | sample HC15DNA20200_MG_FD_203801 | JGI IMG/M metagenome (GOLD analysis project Ga0310344, IMG submission 203801) | Marine microbial communities from station ALOHA, North Pacific Subtropical Gyre - HC15-DNA-20-200_MG | ecosystem: Environmental > Aquatic > Marine > Oceanic | place: Pacific Ocean: North... | reverse complement strand
GACCCTTGACCCATTTCCACCGTGCTGGTTAAAACACTACAGCTGCCATCGGGATTAACCCGCAATAACGCAGCTGAGGTAGAAGGTGTCACAGTACCCTTTATAATGCAGGCAAAACCCTTCCCCCGTCGTTTCGCAGGATCCTTAGGTGAAACAACAGCAGTCTCTCCGTCCCAGCCAATCCACTGCGCCGACGCTTTGGTAAGTTTCGCGAACATAGGCTCATGAACAACTTCACCAGTGGAAAAGGTATCTCCATCATCAATGAAATTATCTAAACGAAGCTGCAACGGGTCTATGCCCAACTTTTCGGCAATAATATCCATTTGAGTTTCGTACGCCCAGGCTGTTTGAGCAACCCCATATCCACGAAAAGCTCCTGCCGGCGGCAAATTAGTGTATACCGCATATGAATCCACTTTAACATGAGGAATACGGTAAGGACCAGGTGAAGCATAACCCCCATTCTTAATCAATCGTGGGCTGATATCTGCATAAGCCCCCGCATTCCAGTATGACTCCACCTCACGCGCTACGATAGCACCATCACGCGTCACTCCTGTCTTCATCCTAATACTCGCAGCATGTTTAGTGAGTGATAGAAAATCCTCAGCTCTAGTAAGAGTTAGCTTAACTGGCCGCCCAGTCATCCACGCCAACATAGCAGTAAGAGGCTCAAGTTTCGGGTAGGTTTTCGCACCATACCCACCACCCAAGGTAGGTACAATTACGCGAACCTTACTTTGAGGAACCCGGAAAGTTTCTGCCAACTGGGACCTGACATTATACGGTGTTTGAGTGGATGACCAACAGCTCACATTTTTTTCGCTATCAACTTGTGCTACACAAACATGAGGCTCCAAGGTTACATGCTGCGAAGCCGGCGTAGCAAAATGATCCTCAAGAACATAATCCGCCTTCTCGAAACCAATATCAACGTCACCCTTACGCAAAACAAAATGGTTACATATATTACTACCATCCTCAGCCCGAAGAATAATATCTGAAAAACTCTCACTTCTACGCATTACTTTTTCGTGTACCAATGGCGCCCCAGGCGCAATAGCATCCTCTGGAGTAAAGACTGATGGCAATTCACGGTAATCTACATACACCAAATCCAGAGCTTGTTCAGCAGTATCCAAATCTATTGCAGCCACCGCTACTACCGGGTCCCCGACGAATCGCACCTTGTCAATAGCTAGTACTCCTTGATCTCTATATACCGGACCAAACCTCGCCTCAACCTCAGAGTTATTCACAATATCAGAACCCTGCAGAATAGCAATCACCCCCGGTAGTTCCTCTGCAGCCGATGTATCAATTTTCACAATTTCAGCGTGGGGATATGGGCTACGCAACACTTTGGCATGAAGCATGCCAGCTAGTTCCATATTCAAGACATATTCTATGCGCCCAGTAACGCGCGCAACACCGTCAATGTAAGGCATCGCTTTACCTACTATCACGCTCTTACCCTGACGCCTGGAGAATTGCTCGCTCCACCAACACCTGAATCAATTCCTTACGATACCAACCTGAACCACGCATATCTGAAATTGGGTCAATTTCTCCAGCATAGTCGACGCCGATTTTTCGTGCCACATTAGATGTGATTCTTTCGCCCTTGGCAATACTGCATATGTTTGAAAATTCCTGTGGAATCTCCGCCACCGCACCTACCACTATACGCAATTCCTCGCAAACTCTATCCTTTCCAAATTCCACAATTGCCGCTACACCTACGCATGGTCGATCTTCCGAAGAACGTGTCACGTACTTGATATAAGATGCCCCATGATTTTCAGCCAAATCCGGTATAATAACTTCAAGAATAACTTCACCTGGTCGCAAATCTGTTTCATAGTAACCCGTAATAAGGTCTGAAATCGGAATGGTTCGCATTCCATCTATACCCGCAACTTTAACGAGTGCGCCCAAAGCAATAAGGACACTTGGAGGGTCTGACGCATAATCTGCCTCCGCGAGAACGCCCCCAACCGTTGCCTGATTACGAACCCGAACATTGGCAACTTGGTGAAATGTATCTGCTACGATCGGATACTTATCTCTGACAAGCGACGAGCATTCCACCGTTCTATGGGTGGTTAACGCCCCTATTCTTAACCCGATGCCTGGCTCATGACGTATATAGTCTAAATCTTCTATTTGACCAAGACTAATTAGATGAGTGGGGGCAATAAGACGCTGAGAATACATAAGCACCACTGCTGTTCCGCCAGCAAGAATTTTGGCGTCATCACCAAGTTCTGCCAACATTTGTAGAGCCTCATCCACACTGTTGGGTTCAAGAATCTCAAGTTTACGCACAATTATTCCCCTGTCTCATACATTCATCCTAAGGCCCACAAATCATATGTCGAATAGCCCATATAAGTATTTCGGTGGTCATATGGTCTGACCAAAATCATTATATCACCACTCCCAACATTGTCAAAATTTATGCCTGTTAACAAGTCAATTTATTCCGATGCCAAGAAACTCGGTTACTCAAGAGAAATTTATGGTTTTAGAAGACAGATGCTCACAGCGCTTTATCTGAAAGGTTATTACATTTCTTTAAAACCAAACATTGTTTCTAATCCAGAGGGACTGACCTCACAAAAAGTATGTCACAAATTAGACAGGGGCCCGTTTAGCTAAACTTCTTCCTCAAGGCTGGTCCCCAATCTTTTCTCGTATACATTTCACGAATATTGCAGTTATTGCTTTTGCAGTTGCCCGAATTACACCCTGACCAAATTGTCCCAACCTACCACGAATTACTAGGTCCACAGTGTAATTCACTTCCGTCTTGTTTTCCTCAATATCTTCAAGTTCCACAGAAAAGGTGGCGCTCACCATGCTTGCTGTATTTTTATCTCGCCCTTCACCACGTGCAGTAAGACGATTTGGGGGCTGCAAATCCGTTAGAGTCGCATTACCCTTGAATTGCGCCTTAATGGGACCAACCTTCACAGCTAGCGTAACATCTATGTTTTCCTCATCCAACTGTTCAATACTCTCAACACCAGGTACACACGCACCCACCTGAGGTATATCCAAAAAGAAGTCCCAAACCTTATTTATTTCAGAGTCAACAAGAAAATCACCTTCTATTTTCATGAAACATAACCCCTTAATTTCGCTGTGCCATAACTGACCTAAAATTCCGACATATCCTTGTCAGATGGTCGAAGCAATCTTAGCTGAAACCATTCTCAAATGTTTTCGCATCGCCTCTTTCGCATCTTCCGAATCTTTCCGCTCTAGAGCATCCAAAATCGCGCGATGACCAGCGATCGTTTCTTCCACGCCCTCAGATATACTCAAACTGGCATGCCTCATTTCACTTAGTAGCTCTGAGATATTGTCCACTAGGGTTACCAGGATATCATTTCCAGTAGCAAGTAGTATAGCCCGATGGAGTTCTACATCTGCTTTTACCATCCCATCTACATCTTGTTTTTTGTAACTATATTCCATCTCGTCGACCGCATTTTGAATTTTGGCAATATCTTCAGCCGTTGCCATTGACGCCGCCAAAGCAGCCGCTCCCGTTTCAACAATTTCACGCAATGCAAAAAGCTTATCTAGGGTGTTGCCAGCTAACAACAGTGGATGGGGAAGGATATCACTTACAATCCTTGATACAGGATGTTTAACGAATGCGCCTACACCAGCTTTGACTTCAATCAAACCCATGCCCTCCAACGAACGGAGCGCCTCACGCACCGAGGTGCGGCTAACACGAAGACTTGCCACTAACTTTCGCTCTGCTGGCAAACGATCGCCCGGACGCAATTTACGTGTCCGTATAAGTTTCGTTATCTGAGCAACCGCGTCCTCAGACACCCTCGTACTTTCAATCGGAGCTAGCATAAAATCACACCTGTTCTCTGAATCGTAGCCAACCTATTCCCAACCGTAAAACCCACGTATTTAGTATGCGCAAGACCAAGTTTTCTTTGTTCCACAACAAGGATCCTGCATAACAGTTCGTCTACACAACTCTTCTTACAATTATCGCCTTAAGACACCGAATAAATCAAAATTTCTTTTTTTGTACTCTAAAGCTCGGACCCAACATCTCTAAAACCTCATGAACTCCAGGAGGCATCTTAGTGGCGCACAACTCATCCAAATTAGAAGGTATTTATCTAAATATATCCTTCAATCGCTAGTATAGCATAGTCATCAAAAACAAAACTTCCATTTCTCTAGCAACAACTCCTACAGTTTATTTGAGTCACCAATTCATTTGCATTTCATCATCCAATTTCACGACCGAAGCTTTTGTTCTCGCAGATTTCCTCATTTACGGACACAACACCCAACGCCACATACACACCCAAATTTAGGTATAATGCACCGAAATGGAAGCCGGTTTTGACAAAATACAGAGCAAACATATATCCCGTGATATCAATTCCTTGTTGTGTAATTGCATCAATAGACAATATTATGACACGCAGTCCACTTTGGACTCATAAATTTTACAGTGGCAATCGCTAGCACGTTTTATCACCGTTTCCGATCAGTTCTCTTCCAGCTAGATCCGGAATTTTCACACAATCTGGCCCTCCGTTTGTTGGCAATAGCTGCCCAATTCCCTTTTTCCAGCAAATGGCTGAATCTAACGTCAGATTCCGAAGATTCTCGGCTAGCAACCGATGTTTTTGGAATACACTTTCCAAATCCTATTGGCATTGCCGCTGGTTATGACAAGAATGCATTTGGTGCACGGAGCTTATCTTTGTTGGGAGTAGGCCACGTGGAAGTCGGAACAATAACCCTAATACCGCAGTATGGAAATCCCCGCCCTCGGCTCTTTAGACTTATAGAAGACGATGCACTGATCAACAGTATGGGTTTCCCGAGTGCTGGGGCGGCGGCAGTAGCAAGGCACCTTTCAAAAACTCGCCTGAAACCAATGCGCTCTAAGATCGGGGTGAACATTGGTAAAGGCTGCGATACACCGCTAGAAACCGCTATTTCTGATTACAGTGGCCTTTTGCAACAACTACATCCTTATGCCGATTATATGACAATCAATATCAGCTCTCCTAACACAGTCGGTTTACGGAAATTACAGGAGAGAGAAGCCCTGCAGCATTTGTTGGTAGAGCTGCAAAAAATACGGGCCGAAAAGTGCCCAAACATGCCTCTGTTGGTAAAACTAGCACCAGACCTTTCCCTGAATGAAGTAGATGAAGCTCTAGAGCTAATTATCGATTGTGGCCTATCAGGCATAATTGCCACAAACGCCACTGTGGATAGGACTGGCCTTAAATCTCCAGACCGCGACCAACCCGGAGGCCTTAGTGGTCCTCCTCTCCGCGAGCAATCCACCCGGATTATCCGACACATCTATCAACAAACAAACGGGGTCATCCCCATCATAGGTGTAGGTGGTGTAGACAGCCCGGATGCAGCACTGGAAAAAATTCGCGCTGGAGCTAGCCTCGTACAGGTTTACACAGGGTTGGTGTATCACGGCCCCGGTTTAGTGCAGGCAATCAATGCGGGGATCGTAAGAGAAATGAAAACTCTGGGGGCACAGACCATCACGGAACTCATCGGTACCAAGACCTAATCAATCCCCAATGGACGCCACTTTCATTTTTCGATGGGTTTCTCGAACAGCACTCAATCAATTCCAAAGTAATGGACTATCCACAATAGTAACCTTTTCTCTTTGGTTTTTTGTATATCCCCATTGAATATCCCCCCTCCTTTCCACACAACCATGTCATTTATTCCATAAATTTGCTATCAATAGTTACTAATGGACAGTAAAGTCATGGCCCTAATGTCGGCGGTATGTTTTGGAATTAATCCAATCATTTTGGCGGGTGGGCTACAACACAGCAACTCATCCACAGCCGTTTTCGTGGGACTAGTGAGTGGTTTAACTATATTAACAATGGCTGCGACAGGGTTAGGTGGTCTAAACTTTGACCAGCTGACTCCGCAATCCACAGGCTACTTCATTTTGAGTGGCATCTTCGGGGTCGTGTTGGGGCGTAGTGCGTTATATATGGCCATAAAACGATTGGGGTCTGCTAGAGCTAGTACAATCAAACATGCAGCACCTGTAGTGACAGCTTTCCTAGCCCTAATCTACCTCCATGAAAAAATAGGCATGGAGCGATGGGGAGGAATTACCCTAGTCACTATAGGTCTTATGATTATGGGAAACATGATAAGCAAAAAGCACTTCAACCGCATGACATTATCCGGCGTTGCTTTTGCTAGCTTGGCTCCCATCTCCTATGGTATTAGACCCATATTCTCAAAGATTGGCTTGAATTTAGCTCCATTACCACTAACTGCAACATTCATTAGTTACGTGACCGCAGTTATCGTCTACACGACCTTTTTCTTGCTCCTACGCCGACCAAAACTGGAATTGGCCAACTCACGCAGTCTGGCTCATTTCGCTTTAGCCGGCGTTATGCAAGTGCTGGGGTTGCTACTACTAAATTCTGCCCTTAGCCAAAGTGACGTGACTATGATATATCCCATAAGCGCTAGTGCACCTCTCCTGACATTCGTGCTTTCGTTTACTTTGCTGAAAAATGTGGAGCGGTTAACCTTTTGGGACCTCATTGGTACTATCTCTGTTGTACTAGGGGTTGTAGTACTATTAATTTGAGCCATATGACGCTAATTTTCTCGGTCGACCACCTTAGTATTAGTACAATGCATACACATGTATACATTCATTCACCAAAACCATCTATCAAAGCCCCACTCATGATAAACTAGCAATTGACAATCTCAAACATTTCAATAGACTGAGACAATAAGGTGCTGCTAATAATACAAATACGTAATGAACAAACCAAACCTAATTACACAATTATTTGATGTTGGCTGCATCAAGTTCGGCGATTTCACCATGGTTTCTGGGCTTTCATCTCCTATATATATCGACCTCAGACTCATAATGGCTCAACCAACTCTACTAAAACAAGTAGCTCTCTCGTACTCTGGTCTGATACACAATCTGGTTTTTGATCATTTAGCTGCTGTTCCATATGCAGCCCTACCAATCGGAACAGCCTTATCCTTGCAAATCAACAAACCGCTCATTTATCCGAGAAAGGAAGTAAAGAAGCACGGCGCCAAGCAGGCTGTGGAGGGAGTATTCTCACCTCTCGACAAGGCCATTATCATAGAGGATCTAGTGACAAAAGGTGGAAGTGTGCTTGGAGCTATTGAAATACTGGAAGAAGCAGGATTGACCATCACTGATGTAGCAGTACTAATTGATCGAGAGCAAGGAGGCAGAGAACGCCTACTTGATAGGGGCTACGCTTTACACGCCCATTTTACGTTGTCAGAAGTGGTCCGCTTATTACACGATAACAAACGAATCTCCAAGGACGAAGCTAGCACGGTAATCAATTCCATTTAAGCACACTGTTGATCACAACCCTTAGATAACCTATGCCACGTCCGCAACTGGGTTGAGACATAGCCCCCCAGGGAGCACTGCACAGGCACTTGCTGCCTCCAACCCAAGTACATACTCACCCTGCATATTCACGAATCCTAACGTGAATACTATTTGGGACACCGATATCGTAACCGAATTGCCGTTTTCTTTATCACTGAACATTATTACAATTCCTTTACACTATTTTGGTGAACTCATCCGCCGCAAAGTACGGTAAGGCTCTGGACTTGCCTTCCCGAGAAAGACGCACCCCTTCTGAAGCATCAGTTACTGTCCCAATAACATTGCATTGCACACCCTCTTTCCTCATCTTATTACACAACTCATCTACATTGGCCACCGGCACAGTCATGATCAACATACCAGATGCAATCAGCCCAAATGGGTCCAAATCATACTCAGTGCATATGCGCTGAGTTTCAGGGTATAGTGGAACATGCTCGTATTTGACTAAAAACCCAACTCCTGCCGCCGCTGCCATCTCATGAAGCGCAGTGGCGAGACCCCCCTCTGTGGCATCAGTCATAGCGCTCACTAGCTTGCTGTCTGCTGCAACCAAAGCCTCTGTATAAACACTTATCCCTGGCTCGCGCAGAAATTGTCGCGCACGCTCAATCAACTCGGCCGAGAATCCCCTATTTGCTAGGTCATCAGATAGTTCACTTGCGATTATGGCGGTACCCTCAACACCAAGCGCCTTCGTCACAATCAAGGTATCTCCCACTTGAGCGGTGCTAGTTTCAACAAGCCTGTCTTTCGACAATTCTCCAAGCAAGTGACCCACTACAATAGGCCTATCAAGACCGGACGTAACCTCAGTATGCCCACCTATTACGATTACCCCCACCTCACTGCTCGCAGCATGAATTTGCTTGAAGATATCCTCTACCATTTCTGGAGAAGTTTGGCCCTCCGGAAGCAGTATACAATTGAGCATCCAACGCGGTCGCACGCCTCGCACGACCATGTTATTCACACACACATTAACAACGTACCATCCTATATCATTTGTAGCGAAAGTTATCGGGTTAGTTTTAGTGACCAGATAGCGATCGCCAAAATCCACCACAGCAGCATCTTCACCAACCTTCGCGCCTATTGCCACTCGATCGTCCGTTCCGGTATACCGCAGAAGAAGATCAGAAAGAAACTCCATTTCAAGCTTACCTACCGGGAAGGCATTATCCATATTTTTCCTCCACTTCTTTCACAGCAGTTTTCACTGTCCATCCACTCCCATCTATCCTCATAAGCTAATTTCTATATCCAGAAATATTCGCACCCTGCGTTGCATTAATTCGGAGCTTTCATCTGCGCCATAATCGAAAAGACCCCGCCCCGTTTTCATCCTAGGTCACCTTGCTCCATCTTTTCAGTAATGTCCGAATTCACACCCTACTCAATACTGAGAGACGCATTCACATAACTGCCGACAAATAGCATCTCCACCGGTTCCAACCACTAGCCCATCAGATTTACAGGATGTGTCCCAATACCAAAACGCAGGTGTAAAAAAAGAAGAGCACTTATTGTGCCAAGAATAATTGCTGTGAAAACATAGTCCAAGCGCCGGAATTCAATTTCATGCAAATTTGTTCTTTGGACACCACTTGCACCAAAAGCACGTGACTCCAATGCCTTTGCCAATTGGTCGCTAGCCCGCAGGGAACTAATAACCATAGCTACGAATATAGGCATCATAGCACGTACCCGCCTATAACCCTTTTTCTCCGAGAGATTTAAGCCACGAGCCTGCTGTGCCTCTGATATAACCGCATACATACTCTGAAAAGTAGGGATGTACCTAAGAGCTAGTGAAAGTATCAATCCCCATTCAAGCGGAATTTTCAATTTGACCAAACTCCGAACTAGGGAGGGATGATCTGTGGTATACAACCACGCGAATACCACAAATGCCATGGTCAGAATCCGTAGTCCGAGCACCAGACCTTGAGCCAGACCTATAGCAGTAATTTGCACGATCCATAATTCTGCAATTGGCTCCCCCGTCGGGTAGAAAATAACCCACATACTGAACATAATCAAACTTACCGGTAAAAGCGTCTTCCACACAAACATAAACCTTTCGCGCGGTATATGTGCTGACCAATGCAACAGATGTATAAGCACTAACCCAATTAGCATTATGTAAACATTCTTTATAAGCAACAATAATAACAATGAACTTGCAACAAACAGTAGCTTTACGCGAGGGTCAATTCTATGCACCCAGCTTTGCCGCTGCGAATATAGATCAACGACGATCGGCACTTTTCTTGCCTTCTTCCAGACCTGACAGGATTCTACTGTACTCATCAGCAAATTCAGGTACCGTCAGGACGTCATCTGGCATACCATACGGTGTCATCCGATTTCCCAACTCAGATATTTGTGGTACAGCAATCTGAGTCTCAAGGAGGAGTTCCGAATTCTTGAATATCTCACGAGTCTCATCATGGGCCAATATTTCTCCACCGCGCATAACCATACAATGCGGCACATATTCGGCCACGACACGCATATCGTGTGTTATGAGAATAATAGTGTGTTCCAACCTGTGCAATTCACTAATAACGGCCATAAGCTCGTTTGTACTCTTGAGGTCCAACCCTGAGGTGGGTTCATCAAGAATGAGTACCGGCGTTTTCATGGCATATACCGCCGCAATGCTAACCTTGCGCCGCAGCCCAAAACCAAGCACAGCTGGCTGGCAATCAGCAAAATTTCCCAACCCAAAATACTCTATAGCCTCTTCAGTACGACGGTCCACCTTGTCGTTACTACATCCCAGATTACGTGGACCAAAATCTATCTCTTCACGCACTGTGGCACTAAAAATTTGATGGTCGGGATTCTGGAACACATAACCGACATCCTGAGCCAATTGACTGACATTCCTGCTAGCAATATCTTCTCCGAATAAACACACTTTGCCAGCATCAGGCCGAAGTAATCCATTGAAGTGCTTAGCTAGAGTCGTCTTACCGGATCCGTTTTGGCCTATCACCGCCACAAAATCGCCTCGCTTAACATCCAGTGAAATTCCATGCAATGCGGTTGGACCATCTGGATAGGAAAACTTCAATTCCCTAGTCTCTAAACAAACCGATTTACTCATCCAGAAATTCGCCTTACGAGATTGCCACTTCCCGTCAACTCTGAATAGGCTTCCTCTAATTGAGTGAACACATACTCGGTGTTGTTTGTGCGATTCAGACGATCTGCTAATTCGCTAACTTGTGGAATGGATAGACCAAGAGTTCTCATCTCATTGACTTTTGAAAAAACATCTGCTGGACTAGAAGCCATCTGCACAGTCCCATTACCCAATACTATGACGCGATCGGAAAATTCGGCGATCCGTTCACTCTCATGCTCTACCATAACTATCGTTATCCCGTGTTTCTGCCGAAGCTCCCGCACAATAGAGAATACCTCGGTTTTTCCTACAGGGTCGAGACTTGCTGTTGGTTCATCCAAGACAAGAATCTTCGGCGCCATTGCAAGAATGGAGGCAATCGCCACCCGTTGTTTCTGACCACCTGACAGCTTAAAGGGAGAGCGCTGACGAAATTCGGTCATACCCACCACCGAAAGAGCCCATGTTATTCGTTCACCTATTTCTATTGCCGGAAGGCCTAAGCTCTCTAGTCCAAATGCAATTTCTGCTTCCACGCTCACATTGAAGAGCTGTGTCTCTGGCTCCTGGAACACGACCCCCACGTGTTGCGCAAGGTCACTGACCGGATGACGCTTGGTATTCAGGCCATCGATATACACATCCCCTCGAATCGTGCCACCTGTGGAGTTCGGCACAATGCCGTTCAAAGCCAGGCACAAAGTAGTCTTACCAACACCAGTAGCGCCCATAATCGAGACAAATTCACCAGCATGAATTTCCAGATTAATGTCACGTAACACCCATTCCCTCCGACCATCGAGGTCAATAGGCGGGTACGCATAACCTAACCCATCAATCCTAACAATCTCTGACATTTACAGAATAGTATGTTTTATCATGAACTACTTACCAGAATCAGATTGGAGGAAATGGCAAACCACACCATTTCCTCCAATCTCTGCACACAAAAAGCACATTCATGTGTGGACAATGCCACACACAACCGTTCTACTCCTCTTCAAACGTGGTGCTACCACCCAACTGTTCAATTTGAGGATACGCCTGCTTAACCAACTGAAATAGTAGTATACCCAAGATCCCTAAACCAACCTGACCCAAATTAATTGGAACCTCAGCAGCGGCACCAGCAGCACCATAACCATACACAGTCGCTCCGCCTATGTAGTAAACTGCAACAAGCGCTAGTCCACCCACTATCCATCCGGCCAACATTCCTCCCCAACCCTTCTTCCAACCCAGCCATCCCGCCAAAACACCCAAGGCGCCATGAGCAATCAGTGTAAGCGGAGCAAAACTACCATAACCCAACAGCAGGTCCGCAATTGCTCCCCCAACACCAGCGGCAACACCTCCTATCACAGGGCCAAAAGCCACGGCAACAAACATCTCCGCCACTGCCCCAGCGTGTGTGTAACCACCCGTTGCAGGAATTGGCACTTGTACAGAAGACACGAGCACTGCAACAATGGCAATGCACACTGCTGCGAGGGACATTGTACGCGTATTCATTTTCTTTTTATCTCCTTTTTCTTCTTGTTGCGTGGCTTGCAACCAAGGCAACTAATTTGTTTACTGTCCGATTGGCAGTGTGTGTCAATTCTCCAACGATTAAAATGCAAACATTTGCAAAGATTTTTTTGGGGACTCTAGGTGTTTGCCATTATACCTCCGTGTCAGATTTGCATTTTTGTGCAGACGAACAATCCCATGGAAGCCTGGTATTAAACCACCAAATCTATTCTCGTCACAACTTTGCATTGAACGACTCCCTTGACTCTCCAAATCCACCGTTGAAAAGTGAAGCGCAAATAATGCCCGTTATCAGCATACTCTTTGATTATAGCCTCCCCTTTTCCCATTGCCTTACATTCCGAAATCGGATTAACTTTTTTCTAACGCTAGCATCCACCTTGCCCATACATCATCAAAATACATAAGTGTGATATAGTCCTCACGTAAAGATTCCGACATATCAGCCCAATTTCGTAAACCCCATCTCTATTTCCGAGTCACCACTTGATTAATTTATTGCACCACGTTACTGGGATCATCCTCAGCCTTCAGGAATGGTTCGACAGCCATCGTCATAGCAATGCTTCTCATTTTTGGACGATTTTTACCGTAACATGTCTGTTCACTACAATTTCACTTGAACCCAGTTCCTATTTCCTACACTGGGACGTGGCATCACAGCATGTTGCAGCCCTGGATTTTCTCAAGGGGTGCTGGGGTTACGATGCTGGAAAACCCTTTATCATGTTCGTAATAGCACTGACTTACGGGATGTTTGGTGCAAATCCTTTGTTTGAAATTGCGATACTGGTATTAGCTGCAGGATTAACCTCGGGCTGTATCTTTCTACTCGCACAAACAGCTTTACCGAGTCGCAATTCGGCCTGGGCAACCGCAATCTGGTTCCTGTCATGGCCAACTACTCTGTACTACACTCGCATTCACCTTGGCTATGCACTAGCACTGTTTTTGACAGGCCTAGTAGCCGCAACACGCGGCCGCAACGTACTAAGCGGATGCCTGTTAGCCCTTGGAATTCTGGCGCATCCAGGCTTGGCTGCTCCAGCACTAGTATGGATAGCTGCGACGATTGTATTCTGGCAACAAAAGCGCCTCAAACGCACGGTAGAATCTGTGGCTGGACTGATCTTTACTCTGTTGTTATTAGAGACAGTGCGATTTGTATACACAGGCGAGTTATTCGGATGGTGGCAGGGTCAGATAACTGATATCAACGCCTACGCTAGCACAGGTGGCGGTACACGCTGGTCCCACGTCCTTGAAGCATTCTGGCTAGCGAACGGCAGCGTCCACTCCACAATTTGTTTTATTGGAATAACGTTGTTTCTTGGAACCTGGTACCGCAGTAGGAATTCACAGGGAAACCCAATCTTTGCGACGGCGCTGTTCTTACTCATCTTCTACGGAGTTCGTACAGGCATAGGAATAGCAGGGTTCAACATGCGCCTACTTCTCGGAGCGAACCCTTTACTGGCCATCACCGCACTCACTGGAATAGCAAGGAGTACTCTCCTAAGTCGATGGTACCGGATACCCATGGCACGCGCACTGTCTGTCACACTTTTACTTGCCGCATTAGTTATTAGTATAACCTCCGTACGGAGGTTATCACGCAGCGCCTATCCTACGCTCAATCAGGTCTTCCTAGAGGCGAGTTCTCTTTCGGTACCCGTCCGCTATTTCGGGCAGCCATATCCTGCGCTCTTTTTTGGAGTAAAGCATAACGTGGAGACTCTTGCAAACCTTACCAATTTTCAAAATGTCCCATTGCATACACCACCAGCCATAGTAGTGGTCGAATCCGACTCCCATGTTGACAAACAGGAACTAGGCAGGCACCTAAGAACCCATGACGATTTGCAGTACGACTATCGTTCCTTTGAACATCCAGTAGTTTCTAACCGTCTCCGTGCAATGGAGCAAGCCTTCTTTCCTTCAACAGAAGAATTGTGGCAACTTGCTCGGACTCCTGCGACAGTAAAACCCGAATTATCTGTTTGGGTTCCTAGAGACACTCTTGCAGTCAATCATTCCAATTACTCTGAATCCGGAAAGATATCGTATGAATGGATGTCGTATTATTACCATGGCGACGGTGATTGTCAGATTACCCCAAGAGACCATCCATATGCTTGGCGTTATTACCTCTACCTACTACCGCGAATGCAAGAGTATTTCAGATAAATTAGACACAACTAGCCTAAATTCATTAACAACATGCGAAAAAACACACTCCCAAAATAACCTACCATCAATGACCCTAGAAATTTGGGCAGCTCTAACTCTTGCTCTAGTACTTGGAGCAATGGCTCCAGGACCCTCACTAGCACTAGTGCTAAGAAACACCATAGAAGGCGGACGAAAGCACGGGATCCTCACTGGGCTTGGTCACGGCTT
>Ga0310344_10002252_pt1 | contig 14539 bp, 11 predicted proteins | sample HC15DNA20200_MG_FD_203801 | JGI IMG/M metagenome (GOLD analysis project Ga0310344, IMG submission 203801) | Marine microbial communities from station ALOHA, North Pacific Subtropical Gyre - HC15-DNA-20-200_MG | ecosystem: Environmental > Aquatic > Marine > Oceanic | place: Pacific Ocean: North... | reverse complement strand
AGGCCATGGCTACTGCCGTGGCTGCTCCTGTGGCTGCCTCCGCTGCACCTGCTGCTTCTGGCGGCGGTGGTGACGGGGCTGCTGCGGCCGAAGAGGCTGAGGCAGAGGAAGAGGCTGAGGACGACGCTGCTGGCTTCGAGGGTCTCGGCTCGCTCTTTGGCTGATTGCAACCTTTGAAAATTGACGCGAAGCCGCTATGGGCGGTAGCCTTCAGGCTCGGCCATGGTGGTAACACGTCTGATTGAGATTCCAGTCAGTATCACACCAACTGATGGTATTCGTGCGCTCCGACGGATTGGCGAAGAGCGAGGATGGACAATGAGGCGGGTTCAAGAGACTCGTATGGTACATCGTTGGGCGATTATTGTTCCAATCTCTAGACAAGCGAGAGTGCTAGGTCTAGTTGTTGAAGACGGGATGGCGAATGGGTTATCCATCCGATCGTGGTCATTTGTACCTGGCTCAGCTGGGAGGTTAACCATGGTCGCCTTCGAAGTTCCTCGAGGGCTTGAGGGAGAGAAATGGAAGGAGTTACTGCAAGAGTGGGCTTTGCATCTGCCGCGCTGCCCTTGGAAGTGGAGTTTCTCGGAGAGATCGATGATTGGTTACTTCCTGCCTGAATTCAGTCGCTCGAGGGTATTGTTTAGTAGCGAAGGTGTAGATATCTCAGATTGGCAAGCGCTTGATTCAGGGGAGTGATGGATTTATTCCTTTGACTTTATTGCAAGATGATATGAGGTCGTCTGCATCGCTATTGGTTCTGCTACTGTTGTCGGCCTCACTATCTGGATGTATGGTAGAAGATGATGTGGTTGACGAAGGAAAATATATTGTCGATGAGAGTGAGTTAATCGATCCTGAGGGACCTGATTACTGTGGTGATTTCGACGGTGATGGGGAGCCCGATTGCCCTCTTAGTGGGTACATACCTGATACCAATCCATGGTGGTGTAACTCAACAGGGATTGGTGGACACCATGTTGATTCTTCTTACGAAGGGATGACGAAGGGAGAGCTTAGCTCGGAGTTGTGTGAGATTCTCACCTACGAACTGAAGGATGCAATTGAATGGTCGGCTCAATGGCCGACTCTAGGTGATGCCGAGGATGCCGGATACACGATGGCGGTAGAATACATTGAGGGCATGGGAACTCACCATGTGATGCTCAATAATTTCTCAATGACCAGTCCTGATTTCAATGCTGAAGAACCCGATTTCCCAGGGACGAGAATTGACGATGTTTTCGAGCATGAGAAACCCGAGTTTCTGATGTATGGAGGAGAAGATAGAGACTCTCAATTGGTCGGTTTCGCATGGCTTGTTCATGCCCCGGTTGATTCTCCTCCAGAAGGTTTCACAGGAGAAAATGACTGGTGGCATCGTCATGAATCTCTTTGCTTCCGACCTAGTGATTTCTTCATGAGGGGAGCGGATATAAATGATGAGACATGCGAAAATCGTGATGGAGTGAATGTCAATCTAGAGGAGTATTGGATGGTACACGCTTGGATTGTTAGGCCCTGGTTGACCTATGATGATGTATTCACCAATCACCACCCTTGTTTGCATGAAGATGGTCCCGAAGAGGATTTGGAAGCAGATTGTTGGGGTGAGAGTACCGAGCATGTCGGACATGATATCTAGTCACTAATCCGCCTCAATTGTTCGCAAGGGCGGAGCGTTTGATAGGGAGAGTAGTGAGCGAAGCGTGAGCAGAATGGATTTCGAAGACCTGTTCAACACCCCGAGGAAGATGAGGATTGCTGGAGTTAGCCTAGCCTTCATGCTCGCCTTCCCAATGTACTTCGCTCTCGTTCCGACTATTTTGGATAACGAATTGATTGCAGGAGGGTCGGGTCCATCCGGAGATTGGGAAGTGACCTTTGCAGAATCAGACATTGCTACCTCTGAATCAACAGAATTTCTGATGGATGGAGAAGAATTCATCTTTGAATTTACATTTTCTGATCAAAGTCCGAATCTTGCATATGTCGAGATTACTGTTTCTCATGATGAAACAGATGAGAGCGGTACAAATCCCCTTGCGCAAGATCAGTGCGACAATGCTGTAGGGGAAATGCGAATGGGACAAGTCAACGAATTCGTAAGATCTGATTCTACAACAACAGGTGATTCGGGTTCTCCTAACAACTGCCCTGCATCGTACACAATGGTCATCATTCTGATTGAGAATTATACTGGAGATTCTTACCAAACAACTGGTTCCAAAGGTGCAATACAGAATATGTGGGCTGATAATGGAAATGGCAGGGGCGAGTATCGTTGCCAAATTACACTAGAGACTCGAACCGGGGATAATCCAGGCCCAGGTCCAAGTCCTGGACCGACTAGTAACAATGAGGATGGTGAAGAAATCACTGTCTCATGGAGAGTTGTTGGGGTTGAAGTCTCAGTTACTCCCGTTGTAGAAGTCGGTATCAGTTGATTATGTCTTTGCGACGATTTTGATGACATCGTTGTCGTTGAGTTCATGATCTGCTCCAATCACACGACCAGTTCGTCCATCAATGGCTCGAATGAATCCATCTCCTAAATCCGAATGAACCGCATAGGCCAATCCTCTGGCCGTGGTCTCTTCGGGAACTAGAATTGCATCGGGCAGGATGTTGCCATCTCCATCGACCCAGTGATTCTCATCCTGAACTGGATATGCTACCTTGCGAGAAAGTGTGCCAAATACCACTTCTGAGAGTAGACCAAACAGACCACCTCCTTCCCAGGTTAGAGACTCAGAGATAGATTGTAGTGCGTTTCTCTGCTGCTCATTCAAACTCTCCTCACCCTTAGGAGTAATCTCAAATCTCGAATCTCCTGGTCGGCGCTCAATCATACCAGCAACACTGGCTCTACTCAGGGCGAGTTCGGCCTCTGCACTAGTTGGAACCAATATGCCTCCTTCCTGACTAATCGCCTGTGTCAAGTCGGCCCAAGCTTCACTCGAAGTCAAGTCGGCCTTATTTGCTGCAATCGAGATAGGGAACAATGCCTTACGAATCTCTGAAGATATTGTCATCAACTCAGAATCGCCCCACTGCGAGGCTGATTCTGAATCTGGGTGCTGAGTGCGCACGGCGGTCAGACCTGTGTTGATATGTGTCTCTGTGGCTCCTATTCCTGTGAGTTGTACGAGTACATATTCTAGCAAGGCCTTCTCACCTTCTGCTTGAACTCTCCTTGCAGCCCGGTCCCATCCTCCGCGAAGAATACCGGCAATCCAAGCCTCTATTTCCTCTACAAGGAAACGATGCTCCTCCATTGGCTCAGAGCCACCGGTGCCAACTGGATTTCCGTCCAAATCGGTAGATCCAGATACATCGACTACCTGAATCAGTGCATCACAACGAGCAAGGTCAGACAGGAATTGATTGCCTCTGCCCTTGCCCTCGTGGGCTCCGGGGACTAATCCTGCAACATCCACAAGAGTGACCGGAACGAGTCTACGATACCCTATGCAAGAACCGGAATTAGGTTCACAGATACTGCCTTCTCTCGGATCATTCTTGATAGTTGGCTCGAGTCTTCCTGCCTCCTCTCTACGCTGCCTTAGCTCAGAACATGCACACACTGAAGGAAGTGGTAGCCAGGCCACACCAACATTGGGCTCTATTGTTGTGAATGGATAGTTTGCGATATCTACTGGCGTCTGCGTCATAGCAGAGAATGTCGTCGATTTTCCGACATTTGGCTTGCCGACTAGTCCTATCCGCATGCTACTCCTCTAGTGATGAAACGGGGACTCTTCCCTCAAGGTGACGGTTTCAGTGAAGTTCGGTTGGAGCGCCGGACTCGTCACTCTCTCCGACTGGCACTACTGTCGTATCGAGGTGTGCCCCTCCTGCGAGTATCTTCCTAACTGAGGTTGGAGTGGTCAGAGAGTAGTCATCACGAGTAACCGAGGTCATAGTCGCCCGGCCCTCCGAGACAGGTGTTCCGCGATACATTCCGCTCAGAGCATTTAGTGTGTGTAGAATTGCCCCGACAGCAGTACCGTAGAATAGAATTGCTCCAACTACTCTGACTTCGCCTGACATGATTCCGGTTGAATCCGTAGCGGCCTCGATCTGAGCGATGTCGGCCATCATAGTAATTGCAAGACCGAAGAAGGCTCCCCATCCCATCAACCAGAAAGCCCAGCGGGATCTGTTTGCAGATAGTAGATTCCTGCCTGTTACTGCTGGGAATAGGTGCTGAGCTGAACCCAATGCAAGAGGGACCAAGATTAGCCAGATTACCATCAATACCAATGTGGACGAGATACCTGACAATTCTGGGTGATTAGATAGAGCATCGGACTGGACGAATAGTGAAGCGACTACCAAAGGCAGTAGCATTGAGATACCGAGGTTGATCTCAGGAACACCTGCAGAATCGGGGTTCTCAACGAATGCATCTCCTCCGCGTAGAGTCATCATCACATTCGCTACAAGTGCCATTACTGGAATCACTGCAAGTGCCATGAGGAATGCTACTGCGATTCCATCAGTAGATTGCATTGATACTTCTTCGAAACTGGCTAGGAGCATGTCTGCGGCCATCTTTCCGTGAGTATATCCCATGGGTGTGATTGTGGTCATCGCACCGACTGTGGTAACTGCTGCAAGAGACCTTGACCAGAGTGGATTACCAGTAGCACTGGATGATACATATAGTGAAATTCCAGCGAGAGTGGCGAAGAAGAAGGTGCCACTAACCATGTGTGTAAGTAGCCATTGTACGGCCCCCGAACCAACGCCTGCGAGAATTGCTGCCACTACAGAAACAGGGTCTGCCAACATTCCGAGCATGATGAGCCAGCCGGGGAGGGGTAAGGCTGACTTCCTCTCTGATGCAGTAAGTAGGAGGTTAATCAGAACAGCAAGATATGCCAGTCCATGTAGAGTCGTACCAATCAGGAAGATGTTGATTCCTAGTATCTCTGAATCATGTGCTGCGATGACTAGTAGCAAAACTGCTAGAGTCCAAAGTGCAGAAACTAGAGTCCCATTCTTCTCACTCGCGAGTTCTGTATCAGCCAGCTTGGGAATAATGTGGAAACTGCTACCGATTATTAACATCCCAACTCCACCGTAAAGAGCGGCGAAGCCAGCTGCATACAGAAGAGATTCTGAGGTTGGATTGTAACCCCATGAAGATAGGCTGTGGAGGGCGTGTGGATCGTATTCCAGCCAAAGACCCTCGAAAGTGAATAGAGAAGCTAGTACTAGCCAAAACATTCCTTGCATCATCCAAGTTCTCGAAGCAGACCCTTGACGGCCCTCGACGAAGTCGATAGGGGGCCCTATCGCCTTTCCTAGAGCGAAACGACACATCGACTTGACAACATCATTCAGAATCCACAATCCATTCTGCATCAGAAAGTAGGATAGGAGCATCAAGCCCCAGAAATATGCCATCGCAGTAACTACATCGCCCATATCTCAACCTCACTCGCTAGTTGCTTCCGTCATCATAGTGGCGATGATTGCAAAGACTCCCATCATTATGCCCAGAATAAAGAACCAGATACCTGAATCAAAGACTCCTTCAAACACAGGCAATATGTCTGAGATAACCGGTAGATCGTGTCCTGGAAACAGCATTCCGTGTAGAATCAAAGTGGCTAAGGAGAGAACAATGCCCATTGCCAGAAACACCCATGAGGATGATGGTTCGCTATCTCCCTGGATGAATTCTCCGACTGAATCTACAGAATCTGATGACATCTCATCACCTATTCTCGCCAAACGAGATACCACGACCACAGAAGTTTGCCCCTTAAGCATTGGGCGAGGGACTATGTCCCTCGTCAGGGTGCTCTGAGAAGATCTGTAGGGGAACCTCGTCTGTCGCTGCCCGTTCCGAGCGGAACTGGTAGCGACAAATCATTGCATATCTCGGCTTCCCAAACTGCCTTGCAATCACAACTCAGACCTTCGAATTCTCGAATGTCTGCTGAGACCGAATATCTCTCTATTGCCGCAACCACATCTTCGTCGCACTTGCCACAATTGTGAGCGCCCCGGAGTTTCCCCCCAGCAGTGGGATGTACAATCATTCGGACTCCCGCTCCCGCCGTATCTGCATGGGTTTTCTCTAGCATATCTACTAGAGACCAAAGCCACGGCGGACGATACTCTCGATTGCGATAGAGCCGGTCTACTACGGTACGGCGCTGGATATTCATCGGATTGACTGAGATATCTTCCGAGTAAGGCGCGACCTCGCTAACCCATTTTGTGGTCAGTCTTAGAGCGTCTCCCTCAGACATGAATGGAGGTTTGAAAATGAGGTAGGTTTTGACTCTCAAATTGTTGTCCTTCAGCATCTCCACAGAGCGGTGCCATTGCTTAGTCGAGAATCCCTTGTTGACATGGAATCTAAGCACCGTGTCATCGTATGCTTCGAGGCCGATTGCTACTGTGCACCCGGGGTGTCTCTCGGCGACCCATGCAATCTTCTCAGGAGTGCACATCTGAGCCTGAGCCTCGACTACTAGGTGTAGTCCCCTTTCGTGCGTCTCTCTGAGGATAGCATCCTGCCATTCGGGAGGATTCTCACGATCCTCAAAGAATGTTCCAGAAGTGTAAACTTTGATCATACTACATCCTTCGAAGTCATCGAGTCTGTGCTTGGCTTCTTCCCACTGGGCGAACAAATCGTCTGCTGACACATCGTCCCTAACGTCATTGAAGTAGCCGCAGAAGGTGCATCCAGACTTCCACCACCAAACGCACCCGCGTGTACGGAAAATAACCGTTGCAGCTGTGCAGTGTGTTCCATCTGGCATTATCTCAGGCGTCTTGTAGACTGTCGCCGGCTTGGTGGCATCCCAAGATTCTCTTCTCATCACCGACTCAGGCGTATTCTCTGGAGCCTTGATGAGATGGTGGACCTTGACAGCTTTCGAACCATCTCCCAGCATCCCTGACGCCTGTGCCATGGCTCTGCCGTTCCCGTAGATGACTTGAGGATGCCGTAGGCGATGCTATAGGGCCTAGTCTAGGTGACTTAGTCGTAAGGAGGGTCTGAATGCGCGGCTTCCATCTGATTCAGAATGTCCTATCCATGGTAGTGATGCTATTCATTGCTGTAATCTGGGGTGTATCCGCAGCACCGGGATACATCCTCGTGATACAAATCAGAGAGAGAGTTGTGGAAGAAGGGATCTTGATGGAGTCCATTGGTACTGGAATTGGGTTGGGAATTGGATATCTAATCTGGGGTATCTGTATGGTGATGATTTGTGGCCTCTTGGGTGGTTTGCTAAGACCTCGTTTAGAAGAGGGTCGTGTACCACTACAGTCCTTCACTACAATCCAGTGGGCTTGGTCAATGATTTTTCACCGCTCGGCACTGCTATTCCTTTGGGTCATAGTGCCATCCTTCCTCGGTAATACCTACTATCGCCTGATGGGAGCAAAAGTTGGCAAGGGTGCACAGCTAAACACAGACAACATCAACGATGCTGGAATGGTGACACTTGGGAATGGAGTGGTGATGGGAGGTCATGCTACAATCAATGCACATCTCACGGAAAAAGCAGAACTTGTTCTATCTCCTGTCAAAGTTGGTGATGGTGCATTGCTAGGTACTGGAAGCATAGTTCAACCAGGGTGTGAGATTGGTGCGGGCGCTGTGGTAGCTTCGCGGGCTGTAGTTCCAAAATGGACGAAAATACCCGCTGGTGAGGTCTGGGCCGGGGTACCTGCTAAGTGCATAAGGCTGGCTGACGGTTCAAAGCCGGGTGTCGAGTGATGGACTGCAAGGGTGTGGAAGAAAACGGTGTGATTTGTGGGAAGCCCACGATGTACAAGTCAGATTTCTGCAAAAAACATCAATCTCAGGATCTTTCAATACACTTCTGCATGGGGAAATATGCGAGTGGGAAGGACTGCTCTAGAAGAGCCGTTGCTGGCGAGTTATTCTGCAGACAACACATTAGTCAGAAGGGAGATATAGAGAAGTTGCAATGTCCAAGAGGATGTGGCCTTCTGACATATCGACTTTGGAATCAAAGCGGATACTATTACTGTACAAAGTGTAGAGGAGCGATGTTGGATGCCAAGCGCTTGGAAGCAAAGCTTGCTTCTGATGCATCTATTTTCAACCGGCTCCTTGAGAAAGAGGGTGAGGAATGCTCACTGAAATGCCCCAGTTGTGAAGGGCTGATGTATGAATTCAAAATTGTCTATGTTGCTCCAGAAGGAGGCGGTGTGGGAAACATAGGAAACATTGGCGGTGGCGGCGGAGGAGGAGGTGCAATAGTTGCGATAATTGTTGTAGTCCTAGTTATAGCAGTAGTTTCTGCGGCTATGAATGACTCGAAAAAGAAGTCTGGTGGAAAAGAAATTGGTGATGATGTCGACGGTTCTGTGATGGCCATTGATGGATGCAAGGATTGTGGAATATTCTGGTTTGATGGAAATGAATTGAGTATTGTAAAATCGGCTCAGGGCATTAGGGGGGCAAGGGCTTTGTCGCAAGCCCCACAGATTGTAAAGAAGGAGCCAGAGCGACTCAAGCTCGTTCCTAGCGGCAGGGCTACCAATACTAATTGTCTGCATGTTGATGAGAAAAGCGGCAAGAAGTGCAGAAGAGTGACTTACAGGAGTACTGAGTACTGCTATATGCATCAATCGGAGTGATCAGGACTCATCGTCTTCAGACTCATCTGAGTCGTCTGATTCCTCGAAGACTTCGGGAGCACTCTCTGCTGCCTCTTTCACAGCATCTAGTGTCTCTTCCATTCTTTCCTTGAATGTCTCTTGGGTTGAGAGCATCTCCTTTGCCGACTCAACGGCCCTGTCAATCATCTCATATCGTTCCTTGATTGCCTCGTTCAGTTGTTCGAATAGTTGCATGTGCTGAACATACCAGTCATCTCTGGCTCCTAATTCGGCATTGGCAACGCGGTTTGCCTCGTCGAGTTCCTCAGCGAGTTCGAAGACTCTGCCAAGCCTAGCTGATTCTCGAGTGTACATCTCCTGCATCTTATCGAGTTCTGGCTCTAGGTGCTCTATCTTCTTGGATGACTTTGCGCCATCCATTTCGAGTTCGTGGATCTTGGCTTCCTTATCTGAAAGAAGATCCTCAAGTGCCTCATATTCGACAGCAGAGTCGATGAGTTGTTTCTCTAGAACTTCAAACTCTGCGTTCCTCTCAGAAAGTTCGTCCTCTATTTTCTTGTACGCCACATACAGCTTCTCTAGACGGTCAGTCTCCTCCGTCAATCTCTCCTCTAACTGGCGAATTCTGACATCAGGTGTGATTGTGCCTTCTTCCTCAGACATACGAGCCCCCCTAAGGGGCTCGACAAACGCATCCGATATAACCCCGGCGGGTTGATTGGAACTAGTGGGCCGTATTATTCAGCCTCATTCACTAACTGCCGCAATAGTTGCAGATAGTACCGCAGTGAGTCGTTTTGAGGATGGTATATGCAACTTTTCATCGGGCCCGTGTGCATTGTTTCCGGGACCTGAAGAGCCAGTACACAGAAACATGGCAGCGGGGTACTTACTCTGCATCATGGCCATGAACGGGATAGTGCCGCCTGTCCATGACGCTAGAGGAGGTAATCCGGTCAGCGTCATCGCTGCCTCATTGATTGCTTCGTTCACCTTGCCACCGAGCGGAGGAGCATGGAATCCATCTGCACAGGAATCGGGGGAGAATGTGACTTCGGCCCCGTATGGAGGATTGGACTCGAGAATCTGCTTCGCGTTCAAGATTACAGACTCAGAATCTACTCCTGGAGGGATTCTGAAACTGAGTTTTAGGTCCGTATTGGTTCTCAGTACATTACCTGCTACTTGTACAGAAGGCATGCCATCTGCACCTATAATGGAAAGTGTTGGTTGCCAATTCATCGCGATTATCATGTCCTCAGTGGAGTTTGCTACTGGGACAAGTGTGTCGACCGTAGGGAATTGTTTCCACATGCTGTCTCCGACCACTGCTGCAAGAGCTGCTGCCTTCTCCCGAATGTCTTCTCCAATCTCGATATGCATCTCAGGAATGAGGACCTCTCCTGTAGAGGAGTCTTCAACCCTGTCTAGTAGCATTCTCTGTACTCTGAAAGAAGACGGAATCGTTCCGCCGGATGTACCCGAGTGTATACCCTCATGGGAGACTCGGACAGACAAGGTTCCCGATACAAGTCCTCTCAATGCTTCGGTCATCCAAATGTGATCATAGTCCGGACCTCCACTGTCCAATACCACAATCATGTCAGGATTGCCTAACTGCTCAGTCAATGCATCCAAGTAAGGAGGAAGATCGAATGATCCAGACTCCTCACATGTCTCGATAAGGAAGGAGCATCTTGGATGTGGGATTCCCGCTTCCTGAAGAAGACGAATTGAAGTGACACAAAGATATCCGCCGTATCCATCGTCAACGGATCCTCTTCCGAATAGCCAGGGATCTCTGCGTACTGCCTTCAATGGGTGCAAACCCTCTGACCAAAGCTCTGGTTTCGAGGGTTGTTTATCGAGGTGTGAGTAGAAAATTACCTCTCCTGGTCCGGTACCTTCGATGGTCACCAAAAGGACTGGAGACTTGTCATCGATTCGATGGATTTCATGGCTCAGTCCAGCGATTCCCTGATTACCTAGCCATGCACAGAACAGGTCAATTGTAGCATCTAGTTCTTCCAACTCAGCCCATTTAGGTTCGAAGAGTGGAGAGAGTGCAGGGATGCTGATGAACTCCATTAAACTGGGTAAGATTGACTCCTCCCAGATTTCGTCGCTTCTCTTTGCTAGAGCTTCCAAGTCGATTGCCATGGACCTGTGTGTGATGTTGAGCAAATGGTTTCTTCGACTCTGCGCTAAGTCTCCTGTGGCCCGCAAATTGGGATTGCTCCTCTATGGAATGGGCATCTCTCACACACATCTTGGTGCTCAGAAGATAATTTCTCAAACTTTGACAGAGGGGCTGAAGAAGATAGAGCCATCATAGTGCTTCTTTCAAGTAACGAATCAAGATTCGAGAGGGTTTCTTCCAGCATCTCTTGTGAGTACTCTACTAGTCTACCAGTAACACCCACAAGAATAGCTGGAGGCAGTACCTTACGCGAAGTAATCCCTTGGGCCTCTCTAGCATCCTCGATGCTCTTTAGTGCGCGATAGTATAGGGCTAGTTGTAGGCCATGTTTGGCAAGTATCTCTGATTCTGCATCATTGGCTGGACCAATTTTTTCGGAGTTGAGAGCCTCAATTAGGCCAGTGGCCGAATCTTCGTCTATCGATCCTGCATCCTCAGTCTTGAGATCCACTGCACGAATGGCAGGTTCACCATCCGAAGAAACTGTGCAAACGACAAGGTCAATGATTCCGCTCATCTCCACTACTGCACTATTGTGGCGGGTTGTTGGAACATCGCCCTCTGGGCTCCATCTGTGTCTAGTTATTTCATTGACATTTACTTCAATTGAGATATGGAATGGCATCTCTGTCCTTAGTGCCTCCAAACTGTGACCTCGAACTTCTTCCTTGCGAATCATAGCACCGATTGGTCCTGAACTGACACGTTCTGCCATCTTGGCTACCAATTCTGTAGTTCTGGCCTCATCGGCATCAGGAGGGAGTAGTTCATTGAATACTATTTGATGGATTTCAGAGTCGTTGATTCTGTCATCTTGTTGCATTGTCCATGAAGGAAGAAGCGGAGCACTGGGTTGGCCTTCTATTCCTGGATTCCCTAGTCCTATCTCGAGAACTCTGTGGAAAATGGTCCCGAATGTTGCGGGGTCAACTCTGTTTGGCATCGCTGTTGATTCAACTTGTTTACTGGATGGCATTATTGGGTCCGGAATGAGTCCTCCTCTAGTCTCATACCACTGTCTTCTGGGGCACTCGTCGAATACCGGAAGTCGGTTAGGAGAGAGTATGATTCGAGGTAAGAAATCGATTCGGGGCATGAGTTCTTGTTGCGATTGTTCATCTGACGACTTTGCAGCAGCATCCATTCTCTCAATTCGCTGCAACGGAGTCATTACTGATTCTTCGGACTCGAAGCAATCGGGATTATCCAGAATGAGTATTCCATCTAGTGACTGAGGGCCGCCAATCGAGCCATTGGAAACCATTCTTGCCGGATTGAAGTTCCTGGCTCCTCTGGTCCTCAGTGGTTGCGGATCGTGTACATCATTTTCATCTATCCAGGGAGAGTTCATCTCATCTCTCCTGAGAGAGCCTTGCCTGAGTGACTCCATCCACATCTGACCCAATTGCGGCAATGACTTATCGTAGGTCCATGGAACAATCAGACCATTACCATCTTTCCATGCGGTCTTTCTTGGGGATCCGACAATCACTAGTCTCTCCTCGGCTCTAGTAGCTCCAACATAGAGAAGGCGCCTAGCCTCGGCGCTCTTACGGGCACGATGTAGCCAACTGACATGATTCCAAACCGCAGATTGGGGCGATCCTTTGCCCGGCCATGGTTTTGGATTTCCAGAGAACATTTCAGGGCTAACAATCAAACGATTCATGTTCTCATTTGTCATATTGGTTTGCCTATTTGAGAATAGATCGACAAGGAAGACCACTTTAGCCTCTAGTCCCTTTGCGCTGTGAATGGTCATCACTCTGACAGCATCGGTCGGTGGAGTGTTTACTGCCTCAATAGCGCCTGAATTATCCTCTCTGAGACTGCGTATTCGATCGGCGAGAACGATAGGGTCGCCACCGACTTCAAGGGAGAGTTCTCTGACTACCTCTACGAAATTCTCTACATCTTGTATTGAGACTGTATCATGATATCCAACAAGAAGATCGGAATGGTCGATTGTCTCCTCTAGTATGTCGATAATTCGCCCACAAGATGAGAGTTCTATCCATCTGTTAACCAGTTCTCTTAGCCTTTCATTTGGACAGTGTTCTGAGAGCCTGTATAGCAGGTTCTCTCCTCTGCTTGAATTATCGAGGTAAGTTTGCAGTTGTGAGTCGTCCATACCTATGATTAGAGAGCGTGCGACCCATGCTGCGCTGTGTCTTGAAGAAGGTCGAGCAATGAATTGTAACAGACCTTCCAAAGCGTGTACTGCGGGCCTTTCTAGCAGCCCTCCTTCGCGATCTGCTTGAGCTGGAATGCCGTGGTCACGAAGATGTCTGATTACGATGTCCCTGATGTTGGGTCTGGTCGGAAGTAGAATCATGATATCGCTTGGCTCGACTGGTTCATCGGCCTCAATCACATGCCAAGCACCATCCGAGTCTCTAACTCTGACGGCATCGCCATGAATCAGGCTGCGAATCCTTAGGGCAACCATTTCTGCCTGACGCTCAAGAGAGTCTGGAGGGCCTGGACCAAATGGGTCTAGTGGGTCTGTAAGATCGGTAGGCGGATCCGTCTCTCCCCCCGATGAAAGTGGGCATAACCATTCGAGAGTTCCAGAGTCATCCTGCTTGTCAGGATTTGCGAACAGAGTTTGGTGGGTTGCGTAGAAGTCGGCTGCTGGGAATAGTCTGTGACGGGGATCTAGGATGTCTTCCCACCATTCATTCATTGATCTAAGCAAACCGCCACTTGTACGATAATTGACCTGTAGAGATATCATTCCTCGTCTACGACGGTTAACTTCCATCTCATCGGGCGCAGGGAGATTTCTGTCTGTTGCATTGAATGGAATCCAGGCAACTAAATCTCTTCCTCCTTTCTCCATGTGCTCACTGGCCTTGGCGATAGTCAATGCATGTGCATTCCTTGGATCACGGCCGTGCGAATCTCTGCGAAGAGACGGTTTGCGAACCAGTGCGGGAACGCTGGAGAATTCGTGGTCATTTACCAGCATCAACTGGCGGGCATAATCTAGGAAGCCTGTCACTTCCGCTTGTCTGAATGCGTAAATACTCTGTTTGACATCTCCGACATAGCAAACAGTAGGTTGCCAAGGAGTGTCTGGAGTCTCGACTTCGCCTTCCTCAAATCTTCTCTCCCCCCATAGCCTAGATAGTAATCTCCACTGAAGTGGAGAGTTGTCCTGAGCCTCATCAATAATGAATGCCCTGTACCTTCTTCTAATCGACTTGAGTAAATCGAATCTGAACTGTAGGTCATTTCGGATAATTCCCAAATCAGAAGCCGCCTCGCCGGCTAGTGGAGGATTTTCTTCTAGTCGTCTGAGTTCATCCAAGGCCGCGTAGATATGGTCGTCTGTCCACGGACTGTCCGAAATTGAGTCAAGTGCTTTCTGTAAGGACATCGGGTAGAACGCCCTACATGTGGAAGGGCAGTTCGCTAGTAGAAGGTCTCCGGCCAGCCTCTGTATGTCGTCGAAGTCGTGTACCTCATCCCTCTCCTTCAACTTCTGTAGTATTCCCTTGAATCCGTGATGAACGAGGTACATATCCTCCAGATTTCTGACCTCGGCTTCGAGGCTAAATCCGTAACTCTCTGGCCTAGAGTCTATCCGCTCTGGCAATGGATCCGGTAACGGAGTAACCGATGGTTTCCATGTTTCTGGAGAAGCAGGAGGCCTGGTGCCATCAAGGAACATTGAAAGTTTGGTGAAGTGAAGAACAAGTTGTCCAG
>Ga0310344_10002251_pt1 | contig 14545 bp, 10 predicted proteins | sample HC15DNA20200_MG_FD_203801 | JGI IMG/M metagenome (GOLD analysis project Ga0310344, IMG submission 203801) | Marine microbial communities from station ALOHA, North Pacific Subtropical Gyre - HC15-DNA-20-200_MG | ecosystem: Environmental > Aquatic > Marine > Oceanic | place: Pacific Ocean: North... | reverse complement strand
TCCAATCGTGGCACACGGGGGGGAAGGCCCAGCCGAGGGCGGTGCGGTCTTCTTCGGCGTCGGGTACGCAGCGATTGGGGTCGGCGCCGTGGCCCCGAAGCAGGTCGATGACGCCAGCGTCCCACACAGACGCGGCGTCCATGAGGGGCGTGACGTGTCCACGGGGAGGGTTGACGCGGACGTCGGGGTGTTGCAGGAGCATTTGGACGGCTTCACGGCGCCGACGGTCATCCCCGAACCGCCCATCCCCCAGGACTGCGTCGTTGAGGGCGGTCCGCCCGCGGACATCCTGGAGGGTCACGTCGGCACGTTGCAGTAGCACCCGCACGACGGCCACGTGCCGCCCCCTCGCGGCCAACATCAGCGCAGTCGTCCCCTGACTGTTCCGTGCGTTGACGTCGACGCGGCCCACAAGGAACACCACCAGTGGGGTATGGCCGTGGTGACACGCACGCATGAGCGCGTTGCCGTCTTCGTTGCCGATGCCGCCGCGCAGTTGGCGCGCGTGGGCGCCCATGGCGAGGAGGAAGGCCACGTGCGCAACAGGGCCGTTGCGCTGGACAACGTAGACAAGCAAGTCGTCGAGGTCGGTCAGGGTCGTGCCGCGCCGAATAGCGTCGTACATGGCCTTCTCGTGCGCCGACGGAGCGAAGGCCTCGCGGGCGGTGGTACCGCACTGTAACACGCGCGCTCGGTCCTTCAGGGTGACATAGGCCGCCACGGCTTTCCACATGTTTGGGGCTTGCCCGAAGGGTGAGGGGAACATGTGATCGCAATTGGGCCCGTCGTCCATGTCTCTGTCAAATAGCTTGCGGTATTCTTATATATACCCCAGAGCATCGGGGGACCCATCACGGTACGAAGGGGTATTCTGTTTGACACGTGCTGCTGGTGAGGGGGTTGTGAACGCTGACGCCCCTAAAAACAGTGTGTTTGACAATGAGAGTATTCTGTTGTGTGTGCTGTTCATAGCGTGAATCTTAAACTGCGTCATTGGGTCCCATTCTGAAACTGCAAATCTACTCAAGGTGTGGTTCACAAAAATCCAGATCCATACTCACTAGTCGTTCGGGACGTCCTACGCTGGCGCTTTGGTGGTGGCGGTTCGACGACCTTGGCCGCCGACTCCACAAACTCTTCCGCTGCCTCCCGCGCACCTGGTCCACCCGGCGAGAAATTGACCCGCACTTTGGCCGCCAAGAACATGCCGACCATGCGCGTGTAGAGGTAGAGTTTATGTCGAATGTTTCTAAGACGACTGCGCATGGCCTTCGCTGCGAACCCCTCGTCCCAGTTGTCGATGAATGTCGGCGTCCCTTTACCCACCCAAGCGTCACGATTGTAATAAAAGGCATCGGCGGCTGCAGGGTACGCCCCGATGTTATCTAGGTCGCAGTAATCCCCGTGTCGTACTTTGGCCTGGATACACAGCTCGCTATCGTAGACGAAAATCGGGGTGAATGCAGTCCTCGACCATTGATCACAATCCTTAATGTTTGTCACACCGATAATGGCTTCATCGAATACGTTTCGCGGTTCCATAAGGAGCGCCTCGCTAGCTGATTCGTGTTCCCGCATAAAGGCAATTGCGCGTTGCGACGGTAGGAGAGCAGGGTTGACGTTTCCGCTGTAGCGGTAAAAGAGAACGCAATATGGTCGTGGTAACATTTTGGATGCGTTCAGTTTCAGTTCAGTGTTCCGATTCGCCAGGCCAAAATGTTTGGAGAAAAAAATCACAAACGAGGGCAAACTCGGGCCCTAACTCGCCAATGTGTTGCAAACAATTATTTTCTTTGGCCAGGATGATTGGGACCCGGGGTCCAACAATTCTGCAGTGTCCGAATAATTGTTTGCAACCAATTGAGTGCACAGGAGCTCATTTTTGCCCTCGTTTGCGATTTTTTTCTTGCCCCCCTATATCGAGCGCAGGCAAAGCGCAGGACACCACAAAAATTGGAGTACTCTCCCCGCCCTCGTCGTCCCCCGTTTTTTCGTCTGGCAGCACGAAATTAAAAATATGAAAGACAGTCTCGAGCCGGACATTATTGTTTCAACACTCAGATACCTTTGCCGCAAGATTCGGGGCCGAGAAGCCGCAATGCTTGCACTCAATTTGCGTTTAGATGAAATCATCTGCGAGATCCTTCGGATATTTCCTGGTCACGCTGGCATTCGCAAGTGGGGGTGGGGGGTGTTATGGAGCCTATCGTACCCAAAGGAGTCCTGGTGTCCATCTCCCCTGTCCATGGCATCTCCAGTTCGTTCATGGAGGAACATTGGCGGTTCCTGGGTGGTGTGTCGACAGCGAAAAATCTCAAAAAGAAGGAGAGGCATTAGTAGCCGGGTTTTGCTGACTCTCTCTGTCTGTCTCGCTCGTCGCGTGCGTGGATCGAAGGAAGGGAGGGGAGGGGGGGGAGGGGGGCACTTTTTGCGGGGAAGTCGGTGTGTGGCGTGTGGCAATCACGCATGCGGTACACGATGCCGCAATCAGCGCCATGTTGCTCTGGACGATGTTGGGCGTGGTCACGAGATCGCCGATGGTGGGCATGCGGGAGGCTCCCACCTTTGGAGACCCATCCCCCGAGAACCCTCCCTCGGTAATGCATCGCCTAGTACGACTATATAAGGAAAGCTTCGACGTGGACATCACGGACACTCGGTAATGCATCGCCTAGTACGACTATATAAGGAAAGCTTCGACGTGGACATCACGGACAAAATGGTCCTCGGAGGCGTGATTTCAGCAGAAACCATGAACAACCTTACGAACAACAAACGTCCCCTCGAGGGAAAAGATCACACCTCCTCCAAGAACCAACGGGTCACCACATTCGACCTTTCCCTAAAATCCGTGCGGAAAATGCCATTTCCGCGGACATTCCACGAACCTTTCAACGTGGGGACGGCCCAACGCCTCCTCGCCTCCAAACTCCTCCGCGAGGAAAGTGACAAGGACGGAATTCCCTCTGAGCGCGTGATCATGTCTCGTATGATGAACAAGACGAACGACACGTTGCCAGTGACGTACAAGTGGAGCAAGCACCTCTCGGGCTACGGGCGCGTGTACCCCCAGGGGAACCTTTCCCAGTCGCAGCTGCGCAAAGAAGTCCGCGCGACGATGCTCGCGGAGAATTGGGTCGACTTCGATATGAAAAACGCGCAGTTCGAGATCGCGTTCCAGCTTTGCCAAGACCACGGCATTCCTTGCCAGGCACTGGGCAAAAACGTGCGGCACCGTGGCGATTACATCGGGCCCGACGGCTCCGTCTCCGCTATGTTCCGTGACGAGGTCGATCCCACAACGCGGCGCGATATAGGGAAAGAGCTTTTTATTGCCGTATTTTTTGGCGGAAACGTCGAGACGTGGCTGAACAAACACGGGGCAATGTTGAAGTCGCGTGAAGTACCCGAAATCGTGGCCAAGATGGGCCAGGAAGGCGTAGCGATGTCCAAGACGTTCCAGGCCAATAACCCTGCTATGGTGGAGGCCGTGCGTGTCTCCAATCGCAAGAAGGGAAAGTCGCCCGATAAATTGAACGGTACATTCCTCGCCATTTACCTCCAAACGTGGGAACGTCGCTGCCTGCAGGCTATGTTTGGGTACCTTCGCGACGAGGGTATCATTTCGGCGAAGGGGCCCGCGAGCAACCAGTGTTTTCTTGCCCACGATGGCATTACCGTCTATTGCAACGATTCGCTCGACGATCTCGAGAGCGTGGCCCGCGGAATGGAAGCCGCAATCTACGAGGACGTCGGTCTCAAGATGACCATCGTTAACAAACCCTTTGGCGATTCACTTTTGGAAAAACTCGAGGCGTGCGAATCCCAGGCGCTTGTCATTCCCCCCGAAATCGCACGTCAGGCGTGGTCGAAGGATTTTATGGACTCGCTTCCAGATTTTGCCGCCAAGAAAGCGTACTTTGACCGTTACTGTTGTAAGATTCGCGAGACGTCTTCTTTTGCATTCCTCCTTCTCGGTGAAGAGCCAAGGATTGTGACGTATTCGAAGTCTGACCTGGTCAACGCTTTTCAAGACGTGCCAAGTGGAACGTTTGCGAAGGGTGGGCGACCCATTTCGTTCATCTCCATGTGGCTCGCAGATTGTCGTGCTTGTATGACCATGGATTTTGTACCATTCAATGGCACCTTCAACATTGAGCAACACCTTTCCAAGAGTGCTAAAACGAATGTGTACAACCGCTTTACAGGATACAATCCCAACGTGAAAAGCCCCCTCCCCGAAGGTGCTGCTGTTGTTTCCGCCGAAGAGTTTCTCCAGGATTATTTACGTGTTGGCCTTCACCTCTGCGAAGGGAACGAACCTTACTTCGAATTTTTCCTCGACTGCCTGGCTTTCAAAGTACAATTCCCCAAGAAGAAGCTTCCGTTTTCAATTGTTCTTATCGGGCCCGAAGGGGTGGGTAAAACGCTGTTTACCAACGGCCTGCAGAATATATTTGGGAAGAAACACTTTTACATGACTCAGAAAGCGGGCGATGTCCTGGGAAATCACGCCGAGGGGATGGCGGACAAAATTGTCATTGTTATGAATGAAACGTCGGGCGCGGATACTAATAATTGGCAGGGCGTTATCAAGAGCTTTATTACCGACGAAATGCTGACGATTAACCCCAAAAACGTGCGCCCCTACGAAATATCGAACTATGCATTCATTATCATTACGACCAACAAGTCGAATCCGATTCGTCCCGATTCTGCTGCGGGTGACAGACATTTCGTCGTCTACAAGGCCACAGACGAGTTCACCGACAAGGGCAAATATGGTACGCCCTTCTGGTCGGAACTGGCCCAGAAGATGGACACCCCGCTGTTTGCGCGTTGCCTGTACGATTTCCTGAACAACCGCAACGTGGCCGATAAGAACTGGATCATGTCGCGTGAAGAGAACCTCAGCGAGACGTACAGAGGCCTGTTTGAGCGATACGTGTCCCAGGAGGCCCTTTTCATTCTTGACCTGGTTGCAAAAATCGAGCGTCGCGAGCCGATTCGTATTGAGAATGATGGGGGTGACGATATTGGCTTTTTCGCGGGTACGGGCAAGCCTCGTACCTCACCGACGTTCGCCGAGCGCCTGACGGTCAAGAAAGGGGAACTTTACAGTCTGTTCAAGAAGTTCTGCGCCACGCGTAATTTCCGCCCAGTAAACGCGAAAGTTTTCAAGCATGCTCTCACGGAACAGTTCCCCAGGATTTCGACGGTGACGGGACTCGGTGGCTACCCATGTTTCAAGTTTCTCCCAAGCAAGGTTCAAGAGCACGCGAAAGCGAAGGGATGGGTCCGCGGGTGAATGATGAGGTTACATACCCGTACCGCTACTATCGGTATATATAAATGAATAGAACGCGGTTTATATGTAGAGATGAAACGACGAAGGCATTGCCTGGAGTACAGTTTACCAAAGGACTCAAAAATACACTGTCGACGCTGTTCCCGCCTGCTACCTCACGGGGTTGGGCGAAGACGCGGTGTTTATGGCGAATATTATTGCAAACGACACGGCGACTCTGTTTGGTACTTCATTAAAAAACGTCTTCGAGAAAGTAAGGTGTTAGAAGCGTGCTTTGCACGTCTCCCGCACGTGCTCGCCTTCTGTAAACCCTTGGCGATTGGGTACCAACGAAATCGGGGCGAGTATCATCATGTAAAGCGGCTTCCCCCGTATTCTGCGCCAACATTTTCGAAAAGGCGGCGTCGGAAAAATACGACGGTGGCGTGCTCGGAGTGTGACGTCTTAATCTATCCACGTGACCGTGTCTACAGGGGACCATTGCATGTTACGCCAAAAAATATCCTGCGGCACCACTGCCTTTGCGCGCGATGCGGATTGCGGTACCGCCGCTGGGAGGTTCGGCGGGACGAGGCGGAGCAATCGATGCGTCTCCTCGTGAAAGAGCTCCCCGACGTCGTTCCCTATTTACGAGACGGCGTCATGGAGGCCCTCACGAACGTTTCTCCGCAAGTCTCAGATGATGGTCGTAGAACGCCTGCGCCTTCGGACGCTGGTTGAACAGGCTCTGCAAGTGGGCCTGTACTTGCACCAACAGCTTCGTCGTTTTTTGATTGACCTTCGTTTCACCCGTGTGCGTCTCCTTCATGACGATTTCTTGGAGGAGAAGCCTCTCGATTTCACGCGCGCTACGAATGCTGCTGGCTAGCGATACTGTGGGACAGATCATGTGCTCGGTGATGTGGGTGAGTATGTCATCGACGGGCCAGTCGGGACACGGGCAACCTTGGTCTTCCATCTTTGTCTTTATTTCTGCCACAAAGAATTCATGCATCAGGGCCGCCAATTCGTCTACGCTCATGATGGAAAAATTATCGGCGAAAAGATCCCAGAGGGCCGCGAGAGATGGAAATTGTCGTTTGTTTGCTCGATGGGGTCCGTATTGACACCCCCAACATTGGCTTGACCTACCGTCCGTGTTAGAGAACGGTATCGTCTTCCACTCTGCCTCGGCGGATACGACGGCTTCTTCAATGGTGACCCTACGTGCGCGAAAGGCGTCATCTCGCCACAGACCGCATTTGTTCATTCCCCCACTGTACATTGCGTGGCGTAGGTTTTATAGAGGACGGTCTCGCGCCGAGTCACGTCTTTTTTTTTGAGGCTGCAGAGTTCGCTTGCGCGGAGGCCCGTGTGAAAGAGCCTGCGGTGGCGGGCGCGCGGCGTGAGGTTTCGCGGGGGAAGGGTCCCGCTGGGGAATTGCACGCGGGGGAAGCAAGGGAGACGGGCGTTTTGACGATGAGCTTTTCCTGGGACGTTTTGGCGGCGCGGTGCAGCCGCGCAACCTCACCCGCGGACAAGCTGCGGTCCGTCGCTTGCGTGGCGGGCTTTGGGCGCACGGCGACGCTCACGTTGAACCCGTTGCGCAGGTACCCGCACCTGTGCGCGTATCCGAACAGGCTGCGCACAATGGCGAGCTCTCACTTTTGGGGTCAACCCTAACGTTTGACTGAGTTGGCCCCCCAGCGCGCATGCCGCGAGGGCGATTCATGCTGGAACGGATCAACTGCAAGGTTGGCCCTCGGCTGTGACGTCGCAGCGTGGTCAGTCGTGGGTGACGCTGACGTAAAAAATATTGAGATTTTTAGCTCAGGTCTCAAATCAGGGCACATCTGCCCCAACGGGCATGTTTCGGGCTCGTTCATTTTTCTGAGCTGAGTCGCCCCCTCAACGAGGCATGCATTTTGAGAAATCCACCTTGCTCAATCGACGACGCAGGACTGGCCCAGCAGCGGGATGGCCGCCGCGACGCGGACTCAGCGAGGCCCCCGCTCTGAACTCACACCCTCGGGATTTCCATCTGAAAATCTCTCAAGACCATTTTCAAAGCTTGGGTGCATCTCGGATTTTGACTGGGGTTGGGGTACCCATGACAGAGACGCCGTGGTCGTGACGGCGGATTGACAGGCGGGCGTGTAGTCCCCGTGAGTGCCGCAACCTGATGCTCTGTTCCAGGCTGAAGCCACAAAAAATATTTGCACCGAATTCGCCCGACCTCGAGGTTGGCCTCCAAGGTATGTTTTCCAAGGTTTGCGTCGCGATGGAGCCGTCCCCAGCTCGGACCACGCCAGCGTTGGACTCGCCGCGGCACGCCCGCTACGGACATGTTGCCCGCCTGACCGCCACCCAGAACTCCCCACCCGACGCGAGCGCCGAGGTTGATACCGCCCAACGAAAGCACCTCGGCGGGGTCATCGACAGCTGGACGCTCTTGTGGGGACGAGGCCGCCGAGTCGGGCGGGACTGGGGCGTGCACCAACAGCCGTCTTGTTGGGGTGTCGGTGCACGTGGTTGTTGCCGAGGAGTCGAACATGCACAACAATTCTGGTGCAGTGGTCGAAGTGAGAAAAGTGATGAAAGTGAGCCCGTCAACTCAGCCAATACAGGCGCATGCACTGACTTTGCTCGAGCCCAGGGCGCCGATGTTGGTGGTGAGAAAAGTGAGGAAAGTGAGCCCGTCAACTCAGCCAACACAGGCGCATGCACTGATTTTGCTCGAGCATAAGGCGGCGATTTCGGTGGCGAGAAAAGTGAGAAAAGTGAGCCCGTCAACTCAGCCAACACAGGCGCATGCACTGGCTTTGTCGAGCCCAGGGCGCCGATGTCGGTGGTGAGAAAAGTGACGAAAGTGGGCCCGTCAACTCAGCCAACACAGGCGCATGCACTGACTTTGCTCGAGCCCAGGACACCTCGGCGGCGAGCTCGTCGCCCCGCCATCGGGTTGCCGCGGGTACCAAACCCAGTGCATGCACCTCCCTGGAGCTCTCAAAAAGATTCACTATCATCACTTCTCTCACCTTGGAAGAATGAACAAGGGCGTGGACTCGTGATGGTCACCTCGGCGGGCACCAAACCCAGTGCATGCACCTCCCTGGAGCTCTCAAAAAGATTCACTTTCATCACTTCTCTCACCTTGGAAGAATGAACAAAGGCGTGGGACTCGTGGCGAGACCGTCGCCGTGGTCGCCGAGATGGTCACCTTGACACCAAACCCAGTGACGTGCACCTCTCTCTGGAGGCATCGTCGTCGCGGCCGTCGAGGGGTCAGTCACACGGGGACCTACCCAGTGGAAGCTGTGCACGGGGGGAGTTCTACCTTCAGAAAAACATTCACTTTTCTCACTTTCATCACCTCCCCACCCCCTGACCCCCCTACCAGAGAAGGCAGTTGTTTGTGTAGGGTTCAACCAAAGAATAATTCACGCGACGCCATCACAGCGATGTTGGCAAAACCCTAGCCCTCGAAAAACGCACGAAAAAGTGCGCCAGCGCACTTTTCACTTTTTTTCGAGCCATGATCCCACGGAGGCGCACGAGGGTGCCCTCCCCGCGGAGGCAACCCCCACGGCCCGCCTCCACAGGAATGTCCCTTCTCATCCTCCTCGTTGCCGCCTGCAACCACCACGCCCACGCCACCACGGGGGGTGCGCGACCCCCCTCCCTGGGCTTCCCACTCGTGAATCGCCGCAATGCCATCGCTGGTGTCCACGACCTCGACATGGCGTGGGGTGCTGTATATCGAATACATCGTTTAATCGGACATGGACTATATAAGGAAACCACGTGTGGAAACAATTGTCGTAATTACCCCGAGATGAACATTGCAATGGGAAAAAGCGTCGAGGTGCAATCCACCATGAACGAATCCACCACCATGAACACCCTCCACGGCAAACCTTCTTTTATGATCACTGCTCGAACCGAGTACCTCTCCGAGGCTGGGACCCTCGTGAACGGGATCCGTCTCTACGGCCGTACTGCCGAGGGAAATGCTACAAACGTCCTCGTGACGGAGGTCCCTTCCTACTTTTACCTGGAGGACTCGCGCGATATTGTCGAACACATTGCGGCCCTCGAACAGAGGCTCCGTGACCGTCCTTACTTTTTCAAGTCGTGCAAGCGTCGCATTTATGGCCATGAGAGCTACTGCAAAGGCCGTGCCGAGTACTACACGGTGAAAGACCACCCGCGTGGATTGCCTCGATACATGAACCGCCGAGACTGGGAATTCCAGCACGGGGACGTGCCTTGTCGTGCGAAAATTTTGCAACATGTGCAGCGCCCGACGACGGGCCCGATTTTGCGCGTGTCGGACGAGGTCATCATGAAAAAGCCCGCACAATGTTACAGCGAGGCGAGACCCTTTCGCAAGATCTACGTTATGTTCTCCTTCTTCTTGAGGCCCCTCGAAAAGCTCGTCACACGGCAAACGTACGAGCTTCATCTTGGACCGATTGCACGTCTCCAAGTGGACGCTGGCCTCGTGGGCTGCGGCTGGTACTCTTTTCCCGAGGGTGTCGACGAGTGTACGTTTTCCGAGTTGCGCGTCCACATTGACTGCGATAGCATCCCCCCGCCAATTCGCACGTGTAGTTTTGACATTGAATGTCTCTCGGGCGACGATTCGTTCCCGAAGGCGCAGCATGACCCCGTGATTTGCATTAGCGCCATTATGAACAATGCGGCGACCACGCTGTTCATTTCTCGCCCGTGTGACGCCATTGAGGGTGTTACCGTGCGGGGATTTTCCTGTGAGCGTGACGTGCTGTTGGGCTGGGCGAATTTCATCCGCGAGGAGGACCCCGACATTATTACGGGGTGGAACATTGACGGCTTCGACCTTCCGTATCTCTTCGAGCGCGCTCACGTGCTCAACCTCGGCCCAGCGTTCTCTCACCAGGGAAAACACGGGCATCGTCCGTATGTTCTGACGTGCGACGAAAATAATGCTTCGAAGAAATCGTACATCGAAGGCCGCGTTATCATGGACGCGTACCCGTTGGTGAAAAAACGAGGGCCGAAGTTGCGCTGTTACAAGCTGGACGCTGTTGCCCAAGAGCTTGGCCTTGGGAAGAAGGACGATGTATCGTACGCCCAAATCCCCGTCCTCTGGAATTCAAACGCTACGACGAGAGCCACCCTGGGGAAATATTGCGTTCATGACTCTCAGCTCGTGTTCGACATTTTGAGCCACTTGAAATTGATTGTCAACGCCGTCGAGTTGGCGCGGGTATCGGGGGTAACGCTCAGTGAGGTTGTGTACCGCAGCGAGTCGTGCATGTCGGAGCGCATGATTCTGCGGAAATCTACCGAGCGCGGCATGATTATCCCGACGTACACGGCTCGCGTGGAGGAGGGGAAGTATAAGGGCGGCCGTGTTAACGAGTTTGTGGACAAAAGCGTGAACCCCGCCATTATCGCACGCTGCGGCGCCGTTCCCGAGTTTAAAGGTGCAATCGTGCTGGAACCCGATACGGGATTTTACGATTGTCCCGTTATCACACTCGATTTTGCGTCCCTGTACCCGAGCATTATCCAGGCGTTCAACATTTCGCCCGACACGCTCGTTGCAACCCCGATGGAGGGCCAGACGGAAGTTACCCCCAACGGGTACCATTTCGTGAAGGTGGGCGTCCACGTGGGAACGTTACCGTTGATTATGCAGGAGCTCCTTGACCGACGTCGGGCGGTGAAGCGCGTGATGAAAACCTCCAAGAACCCACACGAACGTGAGCTCTTGAATGCGCGTCAGCTTGCTTTGAAAGTCAACGCCAACGCGATCTACGGGTTCATGGATTACAAGTACAACCCCATGCGTTGCCAGCCCGTCGCCAGCAGCGTGACCGCGTTTGGTCGCCAAATGATACTCGATACGAAGACGTTCATTGGGGCGACGTGGGGCGAGACGGCAAAGGTAATTTACGGCGACACAGATTCCTGCATGGTTGCACTGCCCAATGCTACCCTCGAGGAAGCGATGGCGAAGGGCTCCGAGATGGAACGCATTATGAATCTTCCCGAGGGCCCCTTTCATTCTCCCAACAAGCTGGAGTTCGAAAAGGTGTCCTACCCGTTCCTGATCACGAAGAAGAAGTTGTACGCGGCCATGTGCTACGAGCCTGGGGAGACGGAGGGAAAAATGGACGTGAAGGGCCTGCAGTGTGTGCGCCGTGACAATTTCCCCCACCTCGCCAACACGCAGCGTGATTTTCTGAAGCTGTGGCTCACGGAGGGATTTAGCGCGGCGGAGACGTTTGCGCGTGGCAAGTTTGAGCAGCTTCGCTTGGGGGACGTCTCCATTGAGGACCTCACGTACACGAAGAATTTGAGCAAGTTGAACCCCAAGATGAAGTCGGCCCACGTGGAAGTCGCCAATAAGCGGGCGCAGCGTACGAACACGCTTCCCAAGAAAGGCGCGCGTATTCCCTATGTCTACATTGCAAACGGCGAGAAACAGGCGTCGGATTGCGCCGAAGACCCCGCGTATGTCAAGGAACAGGGTCTCTCCCTGAACTACCCCAAGTATCTCAAGAACATGAAGAACCCCTTTGTAAAGCTGGTGAAGCATTCTACGACAAGCGAATCCCGCGCCAAGGAAATTGTTGACGGGTGGATCACTGGCAAACGCACACGGCAGACGACGCTGGATGCGTTTTGTGCGCGGAAGCGGCGGAAAACGGATTGATGGTGACGAGGCTCTGGGATCCTATAAAAAATATATTTATCGAAGTTGAGTTTCAAGCAAAACGCCAACATTTCAACGAAACAAACTTCGACTCGTGAGCGCAGTACCCGCGACGTCTGAAAAACTCATTGAGAAATTAATGCATGCATTACTTTCTTTCGTCCATGGGTTAAAGCCCGGGCATATTTTAACGAAATTCGAGTCTTCACATGGAGTCATCAGTTCACTTCCTCAGTTGCCAATTCAGAATGCATATGCATTCTGTTCCTCTATCTGTCTATCTCTCTCTGTCTCTCTCTTTATATTTTTTTATTAACTTCATATCACTCTACATGTATACTTGTGTGTGTCAAATCCGATCAATCAGAAAATAAATACGGAGCCACAGGCACAGAGTGAGTACTCGGCACTTTCGTATGGCTCGATGAGCTGTAACGGTTGATGCTGGTTAATCGGCTACTTTTCTGCAGATGGACGCGATCAGCAGTAAGTTCTTCGCCACCTTTAACCTTGTTGCGTCTGTGTGTACGCTCCTGGTTGGGGCAGTCGTGTTGTGCTTCCTCCGAGAGCGAGAGAAGAATGAACCGCCAGGAGTAGATGCAGGAGGAGGGGACAGTTCAGCTGCTGCGCAACAAAATATACCAACAGCTGTTCCAGTCGGCAACGAAGAACAACTCACTAACCGTATCGCTCAACTTGAGCAGCTGCTCCCGCAGCTACTCAGAAACCGCGTCGCCCAGTTGGAGCTGCAGCTACAGGAGATTAATGTTCGTGAATGGAATGCAGGGGGGAAAGAAATTTATGAACGCATCGAAGCCAACGATCCTACATTGAAAGTGGCGGGGTTCTGCACAGGGTCGTATCCGAACATTGTTGGAATGGGACTGACCGACAACGAGGCGATAATGCTCGCAGAGGCGCTGGCTCAAAACAGCACGCTGACGGTGCTGGGTTTGAGTAGAAACCAAATTGGCGACGAAGGGGCTGCGGCGCTGGCTCAAAACAGCACGCTGACGACGCTGGGTTTGGGTGGAAACCAGATTGCCGACGAAGGGGCGGCGGCGCTCGGTCAAAACAGCACGCTGAAGAAGCTGTATTTGAGTGGAAACCAGATTGGCGATGAAGCGGCGGCGGCGCTTGCTCGGAACAGCACTCTGACGGTGCTGCATTTGAATGAAAACCAGATTCGGGACGAAGGGGCTGCTGCGCTTGCTCTGAACAGAACGCTGAAGGATCTGGGTTTGTATGGAAATCAGATTGGCGACGAAGGGGCGGCGGCGCTCGCTCAAAACAACACGCTGAAGACGCTGCGTTTGATTGGAAACCAGATTGGCGACGAAGGGGCGACGGCGCTCGCTCAAAACAGCACGCTGACGGTGCTGTGGTTGAACGGAAACGAGATTGGCGACGAAGGGGCGGCGGCGCTCTCTCAAAACAGCACGCTGAAGACGCTGGTTTTGGGTGGAAACCAGATTGGCGACGCACAGAAAGCACAGCTCCGTCAGGTGACAAAAATAACTAATCTTTACTTGTAGCGTAAACTCTAAGTGAATATCATATTGTTCATTTATGGGTGACCCTAGTTATCCAGCTACCCGGCTACCAACTATTATTTATAAAATTGAGCCTCATTACCGATGAGGTTCGTGAGCACCTTTGACGAACTCTGATTCCAGATTGTAGCCGTTATTTCACGGAAAATTGAGCTCTCTCCAACTTTCTTAAGGAGCTCGCTAACGGCTATAGAATCGATTTTGTTGCCTCTGAACAAAGGTGCTCACGAACCTCATCACCCTCTCAGAGGGTATGCAGCCTGGTGGGTTGACACCGTGACACCCTCTGACACAGTCGTTGTCCGGCTGGCGCAGGGAGCGTCCTGCGCTCCGTAAAAACAGATCATCATCTCTGCTCTCGGTCGTCAAGAAATTCCCCTGTCGCGGAGGCCGCCATGCATAAGAATCGCTGTGATGGACCCCAAAGGGTCCCCTGTGGAATGTCCCCGAACCCCCCGAGTAAAGGTCGCGGGGGGGCTTCCCGAGGGCGATTCCTCCGAGGTGGAGGCGTGAAGGTCTATTTGCTCCCGAAGTATGTATGTATGTGTACACAGGGGTCTCATGTGTGGGCTTCTTGAGTGTGCATGCCAAACCCATTTGCCACTGTTCTCAGAAAAAAAAATCCATCCTCGCATATCTCAGGGACCCTTTTTGCTCCCCCTCGTCCCCCCCCCCCTCCCCTCGGTGGGGTGTTTCTCGACAAATCCACGCACGCTAACGACGACGAAGTGAAAGAGAGAGCGAGAGAACGCGGCGGCCACTGCCGCGTCGTCCCCGTCTTGGTCGCCGCCCCCTGGGCGGGGACCCAGCCCGTGCCGCCGCCGCGACGGCCACGCGCGGTATACACCCCTCCCCAGGAGGGACCGTAAACGGGGGGGGAACCGTCGATGCACCCGCGGTGCACGCACGTCGTGCGCGCACGATCCATTCTTTTTCGCACAGGGGGGGACCGATGTTCCTTCTTGGGGGGGGGGGGGGAAGGCACAGGTGGTATATCCG
>Ga0310344_10002250_pt1 | contig 14550 bp, 12 predicted proteins | sample HC15DNA20200_MG_FD_203801 | JGI IMG/M metagenome (GOLD analysis project Ga0310344, IMG submission 203801) | Marine microbial communities from station ALOHA, North Pacific Subtropical Gyre - HC15-DNA-20-200_MG | ecosystem: Environmental > Aquatic > Marine > Oceanic | place: Pacific Ocean: North... | reverse complement strand
TCGATCCCTTCGTCGCAATACTCACGACTTCTGATTTGTGAGTGTTACCGACAACTGCATCTACTCCCTCAATATTGGACAGGGCACTAGGGTCGCGTTGGGCATAGCAACCCGTTATGATTAATTTGGCCTTAGGGTTAGACCTCCTTAGTCTGCGCACCATTTGACGCACCTGTTGATCCGAGCGCTGGGTGACAGTACAAGAGTTGACTACCACTACATCAGCTCGAGGCTTGACCTGCTCTATATATCCACGGGATAGAAATGCCTCACGCAGGGCTCCACTATCAGCCTGATTAGTACGACATCCAAAAGTAACAATGTGAAAAGTCCTAGCCATGAGAAACCTCTTGCTGGAGGTGAGCCAACTGGCCACAAGCTGCGGAGATATCCGCCCCTCGAGTCCGGCGCACAAATACAGGCAAGTGATGATCTGTCAAAATCCTGCGAAAGCTCGCTATACGGCGATCAGAAGGGCGCTGATAAGGCAACCCAGGGTTGGGGTTATATGGAATGAGATTGATCTTGGACCGGATTCCTCTCAATAATCGTACCAGGCGCCTAGCATCATTGTCAGAATCTGTTAGTCCTCTGAGAAGAACAAATTCAAAGGTTATAGATCGTTTAGGCCCCAGGGGAAGTCGACGACAACAGTCCAGAAGACTTCGCATGGGCCAACGACGGTTTATAGGAATTAGCCGGTCCCGCATCTTTTCCGTTGTCGCATTCAATGAAATAGCCAAGTTGGGAAGCAGAGGCTCTTTGATCATGCGTTCCAGAACGGGCACCACACCAGAAGTCGATACTGTGATACGCCTTTTCGAAAGACTCATACCCTTCTGATCGATCATAAGATGGAAAGCTTTCATCACCCGCTTGTAGTTGTAAAGTGGCTCCCCCATACCCATAAAAACAATGTTGCAGGTTTTTGCCCCCAAATATCCTTGCCGAATGGCGATCATTATCTGACCAAGAATTTCCCCAACCCTAAGATTGCGTGTTAACCCCATCTGGGCGGTCAGGCAAAACGGACATCCGACACCACACCCAACCTGCGAGGAAATACAAAGTGTCACTCGGCTACTATCGGGAATGACCACCGTCTCTACAAACTCGTTGTCTCGTAACACCAAGAGTAGCTTGCGAGTCCCGTCGATTGAGGTCTTTACTTGGTGAACGCGTGGCAGATCAATGACACACGTCTCCTCCAGCTTCGTGCGCAATTTCCCGGGAAGGCTTGACATCGATTGGATGTCTTTTTCTTGTCGTTGATAAATATTCTGGTATAACTGCGATCCCCGGAAAGACTCCTCGCCCATCATGTGGACCATCTCCCTCAATTCTTTTTCTGTCCTGCCTAAAAGGTTCATCATGTTCATACCTAACTGTTACATTTTATCTTACCTTGAAAGTTACCGTACTGGGCAGTGGAAGCGGTGGAAATTGCACTCTTGTGTCAACCGGGGAGACGTGTGTCCTCATCGACCTTGGATTCGGTCCCCGCAGTCTTGCCCGAAGGTTGCGAGAAGCTAACCTAGCAGAGACTCACATTGATGCCGTACTGCTGACTCACGGTCATCTCGATCACAGTATCGGTGTTCCCTCCTTCGTCAGGAATAAGAAGATCCCTGTGTACATGAGCCAGGGAACACGCAAGGAGGCAACTGGACTGCAAGAGATAGAAAACTGGCAGTCTCTAGTCTCTGAAACTTCCGTACATATAAAAGACCTTGAAATAGAACCTTTTCCTATTTCACACGATGCACTGCAACCTATGGGGTTTCGCTTGAGTGCGGGTGGTAAATGCGGAGCAGTAGCCACCGACTTAGGAGAACTGAGCCCGACTGTAAAATCCAAAATTAATGACTGTGATTGGTTAGTTCTGGAATCCAACCACGATGAGAACCTTCTCCGCATCGGCCCTTACCCTTGGAAGCTCAAACAGCGTGTATTGAGCCGTTTGGGGCATCTCTCCAACCGAATGATTGCTGATTTTTTGCGTAAAGACTATGACGGTCGTACAGCCCATCTTTTTTTGGCTCATTTGAGCCGCCAAAACAATGAGCCAGAGATCGCTCTCGAAAGTGCCCGCAAGGCACTGGGCAACCGAAGCCGCCAAAGTCTTTTTGATTCCTGTCAGGTACACCTAACATATCAGGGCCACCCATCCGAGATGATAAGCGTATGATTTCGCGTTATGCCGATCCCCAGATGGCTAATGTTTGGACAGACGAAAACCGTTTCAGGAAATGGCTCGATGTCGAAATCGCTGTTTCTGAAGTACTTGCCGAACTAGGTGAAATTCCTACGGAAGCGGCACGCAAAATCCGTAAAAATGCAAACTTCTCCTTAGAACGTATTTATGAGATCGAAAAGGATACTCACCACGATGTGGTGGCTTTTACAACGGCCGTAGCCGAGACTCTAGGGCCCGAATCCCGTTTCGTCCATCTAGGCTTGACCTCCACGGATGTCGTTGACACAGCTCAAGCCCTTCAACTACGCCAAGCTTGTGATTTAATCGAGGCAGTTCTACATGCCCTTCTCGACACTCTCCGCCAAAAGGCTATTGACTACCAAGACACGTTGATGATGGGACGCACCCACGGCATCCATGCGGAACCAACCAGTCTGGGTCTTAAAATGACCGTCTGGTACTGCGAAATGGAGCGCAACCTAGAACGGTTCCGGCTAGCCCGCCAGGCAGTGGAGATCGGGAAGATCAGTGGTCCTGTCGGTACATTCTCGCATCTTCCGCCCAAAGTGGAAGAACTAGTCTGCAAGCAACTTGGTCTAGGTTTTGCAAAGGCCTCAACTCAGACATTGCAAAGAGATCGGCATGCTGAGTTCGCATGTACTCTGGCTATTATTGGATCCACTTACGACAAAATCGCTACTGAAATCCGGCACCTCCAACGCACGGAAGTAGGGGAAGCCGGAGAACCTTTCGCGACCGGACAGAAGGGCAGCTCATCAATGCCCCACAAACGGAATCCTATAGGAAGTGAAAACATCTCAGGCTTATCCCGGGTACTGCGCAGCAATGCCATGGTAGCCCTTCAGAATGTCCCCTTGTGGCACGAGCGAGATATCTCTCACTCCTCAGCAGAAAGGATCATCCTTCCGGACAGCACTACATTACTCCACTATATGACCATCCGCCTGACCAAAATTTTGAGAAATTTAGTAGTGCACCCTAAACGTATGCAGCAAAACTTAGAAATGACTGGTGGCTTGTTCCACTCTTCTGCTCTGCTGTTGGCTCTGGTCCGAAAGGGAGCCTTGCGAGAGGATGCCTATACCTGGATACAACGCAATGCCATGCTAGTCTGGGACGAAGGTGCTGACTTTTTCCAATTGATAGCAGACGACCCCGATATTTCTAAGCACCTTACTAAGGACGAAATCGTAGCCATTTTTGACCCGCGTACTCGACTGCGCTACCTGCCCGATGTGTACACTCGTGTCTTTGGGGCCTAGTCAGGGCATTCCTGGCCTCTAGCTATCCCACTTCGTACTGGCGACAATCCACTCCGGCCTGCTTTAGCAGATCGAAAGATGCTTCATTTAGAGGGTAATCGAGATTGTACACTACCTCAGATATGCCACCATTTATTATCATCTTGGTGCACATTAGACAGGGGGCAAAGGTCGTGTAGAGGGAACCATCCTTCACACTAACGCCATGGTAGGCCGCCTGTGTTATGGCGTTCTCTTCCGCATGAGAACACAAGCACTCATCAAGTCGTGTACCGCTATCAGCCAAACTATTACAACGAGGACACCCTCCTTCAAAACAATTCTTAGTGCCACGAGGAGTCCCATTATAACCAGTTGAGACAATACGCTTATCTCGTACGATCACCGCTGCAACCTTACGTTTGATACAGTTGCTTCTGAGGGCAGCTACTTTAGCAATTCCCATGAAATACTCATCCCAGCTGGGACGTAAGAGTTGCTTAGTCCATCCACTAATAATTTCCCCTATTCTCTCTCCAAGATCCTCCTTGCTACCGTTGTTAGCAACAGTAGCATCCGCCTCGAGGGCGCTAAGCTCAAGTTGTTGTCCGGATGATTTATTACTGGTAGCCTCCTCCTCTTCAAGAGACTCGAACTCGGCAAGTGTAGTCGGATCTGACTCCCGCCCACGGTCTCTAATGCGCTGGAAACGAATCTCGGCATCGGCAACCACCAAAAGCAGGCGATAAGCTGGATGTTGACGGAAAACACCTATTTCAGAAGGATGGCGGAAAGAATCGATTACGTAGTTTTTGTCTTCCTGTGCCCGTTTCAATATCCGCTCGGCCAAATAACCTTCCCCATGATTTTTTCGCAATTCTCTACCGACTCGGATCAAATTCTTACGAGTTAGCTCTTCATCGCGCTCCCTGAGTTCCTCGCGCAGCACATCAGACAGAGAGTAATAATAGAAACCCTTCTGCTTGAGATAGGCAGCAACCTCTCCTTTACCGGAAGCATTTTTCCCAGTTAAGCCAATGATCATGGATACTTTATAGCACAGCCAACATCCACAGGAACGCAAACTCCCCACAGGATGGCTTTATTGTCTCACTAGATTTTCCAGACTTATTTGGGGGGGTTTGTTTTTTTGCTCGACCTTCATGCTTTCGGAAGAGACTTAATTCTTGATCATATCCTCTCAAATATCGTGTTATAGTTTCGAATATGAGTTTTCATGGAGTCGACTTCCTCTCCATAGACGATTTACTTACTGAGGAAGAACTGCTAGTCAGGGATACTGTACGCGCTTTTGTCGACGACCAAGTTCTGCCTGTCATAGAAGACCATTACATGGCAGGGACCTTTCCCGACGAACTGATCTCCCCTATGGCAGAACTGGGGTTTTTCGGGGCCAACTTGGAAGGGTATGGCTGCGCCGGCCTGAACAACATAGCCTATGGCCTGATCATGCAGGAGCTTGAAAGAGGAGACAGCGGTTTGCGAAGTTTTGTCTCCGTTCAAGGTGCCCTGGTGATGTATCCCATCTATGCTTTTGGGAGTGATGAACAAAAGGAGAAATGGCTTCCTCAACTGCAATCAGGGGCAGCCCTTGGGTGCTTCGGCCTAACAGAACCAGACTCTGGTTCTAATCCGGGAAATATGCGAACAAGAGCTCGAAATGTAGGTGATGAATATATTTTAGACGGCGCTAAAGCTTGGATCACAAACGGTTCCGTAGCTGACGTTGCTGTTGTCTGGGCCAAACTTGAGGATGGGACAATTCAAGGATTTCTGGTTGAGAAAGGAACTCCTGGGTTCGATACAAAGGACTACCACAACAAACATTCTCTGCGTGCCTCCATCACCTCCGAGTTGATTTTCGACAACTGTAGGATTCCTTCCTCAAATCGTTTGCCTAAAACTGAAGGACTCAAAAACGCACTCATGTGCCTGACTCAAGCCCGCTACGGAATCGCTTGGGGAGGAGTAGGGAGTGCACTAGCTTGCTTTGATGCTGCCAAAAAATGGGCTCTAGAGAGAAAACAGTTCGCGGATCAACCTATTGCCTCTCATCAACTTGTACAAAGAAAACTTGCCATAATGCTTTCAGATATCACTAAAGGCCAACTCTTGTCCTACAGGCTAGGTCAGCTCAAAGACCAGGGGAAGCTTAGATTCGACCAAGTCTCCATGGGTAAGCGGGATAATGTCGCCATGGCCTTAAGAACTGCTCGAGTCGCAAGAGACATGCTTGGCGCCAACGGTATTTTGTCTGAGTATCCCGTTTTTAGGCACATGGCCAACCTCGAGTCGGTTTATACATACGAAGGCACTCACGACATCCATACTTTGATTCTGGGTCAAAGCATCACCGGAATACCAGCCTTCGAATAAAACTCTGCCTACACTACAATTGACAAGCAGGCGGTCTCGATTGACGAGAGACTCTCGGAGCGTCACTGGTGACTACTTGGCAAATGGGCTAGAAGCGCTCCGACAAAGCAACTATAATAGAGGCTCATTGAATTTAGAGGAGGTTACACTATGCCTTACCCAGAGGAGTGGGTTCGTCCCGGTCGGGAAGAACTCACGAGTATAGGATTCGAAGAGTTGAAAACTGGCACAGATGTCGATAATGCGCTCCAGTCCGATGAGGGAACTGTGCTGCTGGTAGTAAATTCCATCTGCGGCTGTGCTGCCGGCAAGGCAAGGCCGGGTATTGCACATGCACTTGATCAGGGATACAAACCAGACCGTCTGACTACTGTTTTTGCTGGCCAAGATCTAGAAGCAACGGCGCAGGCACGAGAGTACATGAAGCCCTTTCCACCCTCCTCACCAAGTGTAGCTATGTTTAAGGACGGTAAACTGGTCTTTATGATGGAACGGCACAAAATAGAGAGCCGCGAAGCCATTGATATCTCATCCGACCTTCAAACTGCCCTTAAAGAATACTGCTAACACCAGCTACATACGCCACTGGGCAGTCAAAAGCGATCGGATGAATGGTAGAGACCAGGGCTAGGGCTCTAGTTTCACTCCTGATCATCGTATTGTTTTTTGATGGATGCCATAACCCCGGCATCGGCTAGAGTAGTAGTGTCACTGAGGATCTTACCTTCCGCAACATCTCGAAGTAATCGGCGCATGATCTTGCCGCTTCGAGTCTTAGGAAGGTCGGGTGTCAGGAAAACCTTTTCTGGACGTGCTATGGCCCCGATAGCGTCAGCCACATGGATCCGCAGAGACTTTTCCAATCCTCCAACATCTACACCGGCGCGTGGAGTTACAAAAGCGGCTATAGCTTGCCCCTTAATTTCATGATCGATACCAATGACTGCCGCTTCGGCTACTGCCTCATGACTCACTAGAGCACTCTCAACTTCCATTGTCCCAATACGGTGCCCGGAGACGTTCAAAACATCGTCCACTCTCCCCAGCAGCCAGTAATAACCTTCCTCGTCTCGTTTGGCACCGTCTCCAGTGAAATAGAGACCATCAAAACGACTCCAGTAAGTATCCTCATACCTCTGTGGGTCTCCCCATATCGTCCTGGCCATCGCCGGCCAGGGGCGTTTGAGTACCAGATATCCTCCCGAGCCAAGCGGCACGGACTGTCCTTTCTCATCGACGATATCAGCGTCTATACCTGGGAAAGGGAAGGTAGCTGAAGCAGGCTTAAGGGTCGTTATCCCGGGGAGAGGAGTAATAAGAATCATCCCGGTTTCAGTTTGCCACCAGGTATCCACTATTGGAGTTTTTCCTCCTCCTATTTTGTCACGGTACCAAATCCATGCTTCTGGATTTATCGGCTCACCGACCGTTCCTAATAAACGTAAGGAACTCAAATCATGTCTCTGCGGATACTGATCTCCCCATCCCATGAAAGCACGTATGGCCGTAGGTGCCGTATAAAGGATACTCACCGAGTACCGCTCGACAATTTCCCAGAACCTGTCCTTTTCAGGATAGTTAGGCGCCCCTTCATACATGACAGAGGTAACACCGTTGGCAAGTGGACCGTAGACAATATAGCTGTGCCCTGTCACCCAACCGATATCGGCAGCGCACCAATAGGTGTCATCATCCTTGAGATCGAAGACAAAATGAGTTGTTGCCATCGCTCCTACCAGGTATCCACCGGTAGTGTGCAGTAATCCCTTAGGCTTCCCGGTAGTCCCCGAAGTATAGAGGATATAGAGAGGATGCTCTGAATCAAGGGCCTCGGGTGCAACCACCTCAGTCCCACTCTTTTCCATTTCTTCGTGCCACCAAAAATCTCTACCCTGAACCATTCGGACTTCTGAAACGGCCGCAACTCGATTCACGACCAACACATGGTTGAGAGAGGCACATCCCTCGACAGCTGCATCAGCATTGTCCTTGAGAGGGACTATCTTCCCCTTGCGCCATCCACCGTCGGCAGTAATCAGTACCTTGGCACCGCAGTCATTAATCCTATCCCTCAGCGAATCAGGGCTAAAACCTCCAAATACAACCGTGTGAGGTGCACCGATGCGAGCACAAGCCAACATTCCAATCAGGAGTTCTGGAATCATACCCATGTAGAGCGCTACACGGTCTCCCTTCTCAACTCCCAATCGTCTTATGGCTGCCGCACACTGATTTACCTCCCTATAAAGATCCTGGAAGGTCAGTACTCGGCGATCTCCAGGTTCCCCTTCCCAGATAATCGCTATCTGATCTTTTCGACCAGCCTTGAGGTGACGGTCTACACAGTTATAGGCGACGTTTAACTTGCCTCCCACAAACCATTCAGCATTAGGAGGGTTCCAGTTTAGTACTGCCTCCCATTCTTCGAACCAGTCCACGGATGAAGCCATTTTCGACCAGAATGCTTCTGGATCTTTCAGGGCTTCTTTGTATACCTCTGCGTCCTGCCAATTGGCCTTCGCTTTAAACTCAGTCGATGGTTCAAAGCGTCGCTCTTCATGTAAGAGTGCTTCGAATGTTCCACTTTTCTCATTCATATGATTGGACCTCCTGCAAGGCCTGCTGTGCCTGAACTTCTGTTACTGCAGAGTGCTTAATCGAATGCAATCCATTATTCAATCTTGCACCCCCATTTACTATTTCAGATAAACCCTGACTAACAGAGTGGTAGAATGCTTTTTGTGTGATTGTAGCCCGGAGGACATACTTGCTCTGATTCACAGTTCTAGTATATTGATTCAGGTGCATAAAGGTGCTCGTCCTTAGCGAGAAAATTCAGCATGCTATCCGGCTCATTAGACATCTAAACATCAATCATCCTAGTGCAAACCCTCTAAAAGACAATGCGGAAAGCAAAGATAGTTGCCACAATCGGTCCCAACAGTTCTTCACGGGAAATGCTGGAGGGGCTAGTTCGGGCGGGCATGGACGTCGCCAGGCTAAACTTTTCCCATGGGACTTACGAAACATACCATCGAATTATTGCGGACCTCCGAGAGATCTCCAGTGAACTGGCCATTCCAGTAGCTATACTTCAGGATCTGGCTGGCCTCAAAATTCGTACAGGTCCATTAGCCGATCATGCCCCCTTAACTCTTGTAGATGGCCAAAATCTAACAGTCACGACAGAGTCTGTTGAAGGAACACAGGAGATAATCTCCACAAATTACAAAAATCTCCCTCAAGAAATCAGTGTGGGGGAAACACTCTTGTTATCAGATGGGCTTATCGAGCTCGAGGTTCTCGATCGAACAGAAACGACTGTTGCATGTAAAGTACTTTCTGGAGGAGAGCTGACTGAACATCAAGGGATAAACATGCCTGGGTCTACGATCAATGCACCTGCCTTAACTCCTAAGGACCTTAAAGACCTCATGTTTGGAATTGAAAAAGGAGTAGATTTCGTTGCACTCTCCTTCGTCCGTAGCGCTGCCGACGTAACAGCACTCCGCGAAGTTCTCCAGGAAAACGGGGCTAATATCCCTATCATAGCTAAACTGGAAAAACCTTCAGCTATCTCAGATCTGGAGGCCATCTTAGCTAATTCTGAAGGAGTCATGGTAGCGCGAGGAGACCTGGGGGTTGAAGTCCAACCTGAAAGGGTGCCTATTATTCAAAAACGTGTCATATGGCAAGCCAACCAGGCCGGTAAGCTCGTCATTACAGCTACTCAGATGCTTGAATCAATGATTAGGCAACCTCGTCCCACCCGAGCTGAAGCCTCAGATGTGGCCAACGCAGTCATAGACGGTACCGATGCTCTGATGCTATCCGGAGAAACTGCAGTCGGAAAGTTTCCTGTTGAGTCAGTAGAAATGATGGACCGGATTATTACCGAGGTTGAATCTTTGGGTACCCAGGATGTCTCCCAGAATACAGAGCTATCTCAAGGATCTACTTTTCCAGAGGCTGTGTGTCGTTCCGCATACCACGCCTCCAGAACAATAGAAGCCCGCTTTATTATTGTTTTTACTCAGAGTGGAGCAACAGCCCTCAAACTTTCCAAATATCGCCCCTCAACAGATATCTTGGCCTTTACACCAAACCTGACAACAATGAATCGAGTTCAATTGTACTGGGGGGTTAATTCTATCCTCATGCACCCCATCGGACAGGTGGACGAATTGATTGAGGAGACAGAAAAATTGTTACTTGAACGTAACCTGGCAAGTCTCGGTGATAACTTAATTATTTTGACCGGAGTCCCAATACTTGAAAAAGGCCATACGAGTCTGATGAAACTGCATAAACTGGGCTCCATCAACTCGCCCTCCTAATAACCCCTAAAACTAGGGACTACAATAGCCTAGGACAGTCTTGATCCTGGTTAAATTTTAGCAATAGACCCCGCATAACGCTGAATCTTACTGACGGCTCCGGCAATGTGCTCCATATCCTGCTTGTTCCCGAGTAAAGTAGTCTGCCCAAACCAAACCGCTTCTTTGCAAACACGATCGTTATTGGGGCACTCAATTCGCTCCCAAAACGAGCGGATTTGTTCAGCTGAGTACACTCGGCGAAATGGGCGAGACTCCAGAGAGCGCCTGAGAAAAGGTTCCGCATTGAGTGGAGAATACCCTCCTGAGGCAGGGATCCCTTCCGCTCTAAGTGCCTTTAGGAAGCGTCTCCTCGATAGCCCTGAGAAACCCTCTGGATTGTATCTCATCATGTAGAGATGGTAAGCATTTCGAGAGCACCCGGAATAAGTCTCAATCGGATCTAAGCCCTGTATTGGATCTAGTAGAGTGGAGAGATAGGCTGCCTGATCCTCCCTACGTCGCGCCTCGTTCTCTAGGTGTTGCAGTTGAGCACTTAACAAGGCTCCTTGGAACTCAGTGGGCCGAACATTTGAACCGTTTCTTTCGTACTGGAAACCAGCTCCCGAGCGACCGATCACTTCCCCTCCAGGCGTCACCTCATAAGGCCTACCTGAGTTATGAAAGCTTCGACAGGCCGCTATAAACTCAGGGTCCTTGGAAACTATGGCTCCACCTTCCCCACAATTCAAATTCTTGGAGGACTGAAAGCTGAAGCATCCACCTAGTCCCAATGTACCAGTCATCTCACCACGCCATTCAGCAAGATGAGACTGACAAGCATCTTCTATCACAGGTATATCTCGTTCTTTGGACAGAGTCATGATGGCATCCATATCGGCACAGCCACCTCCCAAATGTACAGGCATCAAAGCCCGGGTGTTTGCGTTTAGAGCAGGTTCGATCTTTGTTGCATCAATTTGGAAAGTTTCGGGATCTGTATCTACGAAAACAGGCAATGCAAACTGAGACAAAACAACACTGACAGTAGCTACAAAGGTATACGGAGGGACAATCACTTCATCGCCGGGCCCGATTTCCAGGGCATTTAAACAGGTAGTGAGTGCACTGGTTCCACAGTTGGTTGCAACTACATAAGGAACCCCGAGAGTATCCCCCCATTCTTGTTCGAATATATCCACCTGGTGACCGTCCAGTCGGCCCCATTTACCAGAATCGAGTACCGACTGTAATGCCCGTCCTTCCAGCTTTGGGGTCCAGCGAGGCCAGCCCGGGAAAGGCTCTCTCCTAATCGGGGTTCCCCCCAATATGGCTGGCTTCGAAACATCCCCCAGTACTATCGGAGCACTTTTCACGGATTGAATGAGGGGAGCTAAAGATAACGACACAAGAAAACTTCTGCGATGACAAGAATGTCCCATTTTGCTTACCTCCGAACTAACCAGACAAATTTATCGGGCCAGTCTAATCTTACCTGAAAAAATTTGATTTACCCGGAAACATCTGCAGAATGTAATTATGCCCCCCTTCCTCGTTTTACTCATCGGTATCGCATTCGTCGTTTTCACTATCACTGTTCTCAAAATTAATCCTTTTCTTTCACTTGTCTCTGCAGGATTTCTTATAGGACTTCTTTCCCCCGTCCCCCTTAATCTACAAGAAGAGGTTGAATCCAACCGGAAGCTACTATCCTTCCAATTGGATACTGGTGAAATAACAGGTGAAGAATACCGAACGCTATCGGAGAACTTAGCCGAAAATACAAAACAGAAACTAAAGAAAACTGAAGAAAGCCCCGGTCAGTGGGCTGTCGACAGCCTGGAATTTACTACCAAAGAGTTAGGAAACACAGCAGCCAGCATTGCAGTTATTATCGTTCTCGCAGCGATAATTGGACAATGTCTTATGGAAAGTGGAGGTGCCGACAAAATCACTCGCCGTTTACTAGCTCTCCTGGGTAAAGACCGTGCCCCAGTAGCTCTGATGGGTAGTGGCTATATTCTTTCCATCCCAGTTTTTTTCGATACAGTCTTCTTCCTACTTTTACCCTTGGCTCGCGCACTTCGACTTCGTACCGGGAAAAACTTTGTACTTTTCATCTGTGCCATTGGAGTGGGGGCAGCGATTACACATTCACTCGTCCCACCAACACCAGGCCCGCTGCTTATGGTAGATAATTTAAGTCATCTGGGTCTGGACCTAGGCACTGCAATTCTGTTCGGATTTTTTCTGGGGCTGCCGGTAGCCGCAGTCGGCCTTATGATTGCTTTCTATCTCAATCACCGACATGACATCCCAGTCAGAGAAGCTATGGGTGCCGATAAAACGGAGCTCGAAGCAATCGTGGAACGTCACGAATCCGAATTACCTGGGCTACTGGCTTCCATCCTACCTATTGTCATGCCGATCGGTCTCATGACAGGCAGCACAATTCTTTCGACATTGGCCACTCAAAAATACGCAGCGTTTCCGTCCTGGTTGCTCGGGACTGCGGCATTTTTTGGTAACAAGAATATGGCTCTTCTCATTGGAGCTCTACTTGCTTCACTACTTTTAATCCGATACCAAAATCTTTCACTCTCAGAATTCGCAAAACGTATGGAACCGGCAATGATGAGTGCAGGAGTTATTATCCTCATTACTAGTGCCGGTGGAGCTTTTGGGAAAATGTTAGCGCGAACAGGCATTGGAGAAAGTTTAGACAGTCTAATGGGGGACGGCCAGTTCGGAGCCGCAAGTTATATTCTTATCGCCTGGGCACTAACTGCCCTAATGAAGGTTGCCCAAGGATCTGGGACAGTTGCAATGATCACTGGCTCAGGGATGATGGCCGCCATCCTGACATCGGACACCATTTCCTTCCACCCGATCTATCTTTTTGCAGCTATTGGGTTTGGGTCCCATTTTCTGCCCTGGATGAACGATAGTGGGTTCTGGGTCGTCTGCAAAATGAGCGGTTTCACCGAGAAAGAAACGCTCAGGATCTGGACTCCTTTACTCACGTTGCTTAGCATTGTCGGGTTGATTGAAATCCTTATACTCAGTGCTATATTCCCTTTTCATGGATGATTATTAGTTCCAAATGTTCGTTCTCCACTGACGATGCCAGGCCATCTCTAAGAGCAAGACCATCTACTAGTCTCAAGTCTCCCCGGAAAGGCTCAAAAATCGTATTGAGTAATATTCTCTCTTGTGAAAACCAGTGGCTCACCAAGCAAGACTTCTCCCTCTTTTATCTTCAGACTGCCCAAGCGTCCCGCATTCATGGAAGGTGTCTCAGAGATGTCACTCTCAGCCATTCCTACAGCAGCATAAACCGTCAAATAACCGAGATCTTCAGGGTTCCATAGGACAGCCTCCTGGACCACTCCTTTTTCAATGAATGGACGCAGTGTCTTAGGTAAAACCACTCCTGTCACAATGACTTCTCCCGCAAGCCCAGCATCGAGGACAGCCCTTGCGACAGCAGGTGTGGAAACAGATGTCATTCCCACTATTGCATCTGGTCTCGGCGACCGTCGCAAAAATCCCGCAGCTGACTGATATGCTCGCACCTCATCCTCGCCTGGGTACTCGACGGGATTGATAAATACAAGATCAGGATAATGACGCCCAGCATAAGTTCTCATCTCCCGCATCCAAGCATTCTGGTTTGCCGCAGTCTCAGTCCCAGAAATGAGCGCAACGGTCCCTTGTGAATTGATACCCTGAGCAACGATGTCAACGAGTTTACCTGCGAGCTGAGAATTACTAACCTGATTACAAAAGATCTCCCTCGCGGCCTGTATCGAATCCGTGTCCCAGGTCACAACTCTAATCCCTCGACTCCGCGCCCTTTCCAAAATCGGCGCTATCGCCTGAGGATTATTTGGAGCGACGGCAATGGCATCGAACCCTCGTACAATCCAAGAATTAATTATTTCGATTTGCTTGTTGGAATCCGCAGTTTCTGGCCCATCATAGATGAGCTCAATGCCCAACTCTTTGGCAGCCGTACGGGCGCCTAACTCACAAGCATTGAAGTAGGGGATCCCTGTGAGTTTAGGCATCATACCGACTCTCAGTCTTCCCTGAAATCCTGACTGGCTCTCACAACCAGCCCCCAAAAGGCCAATCAAAAGCAAAAGAAATAAACGCTTCATAACTACTCCATACTCTACCCTAAGCATCAGAGCTCGAGAATCCTGAAAATCCAACCAGGATCTACCTCTAATGGCGATTTAACCTCAATTCAACTTACTCGCCTGTAACGAGAATTCCAGCTGGCCGCAACGATTAAGACGGATCCAAAAATGAGCAACCGGATAGGTTCTGAAACACCAAACAAAATCAACCCGGTCCTCAAGGAACCAATGAT
>Ga0310344_10002248_pt1 | contig 14558 bp, 15 predicted proteins | sample HC15DNA20200_MG_FD_203801 | JGI IMG/M metagenome (GOLD analysis project Ga0310344, IMG submission 203801) | Marine microbial communities from station ALOHA, North Pacific Subtropical Gyre - HC15-DNA-20-200_MG | ecosystem: Environmental > Aquatic > Marine > Oceanic | place: Pacific Ocean: North... | reverse complement strand
AACCAATAGAAGCATTTAAGGTTGCTTGTGATGATGCGGATTGGACAGGAGATAAACCTTTATAATCCAATTATTTGAGATTATGAAAAATAATCAACCTAAACAAAATAGCAACAAGCTAATCGTTTTTTATGACGGATATTGTATCCTTTGTAATCGAACAATTGACTTTGTTATAAAATATGACAAAAAAGAAAAAATACAATTTGCTTCCTTACAATCTGATTTTGCTCTTTCAGTTCTCTCGAAATTTGGATATGAGTTCGAAAAAATTAAAAAAATAGACAACGTGATTTATTTACAAAAAACTGTAGTGAAAATAAAATCTGATGCTATTTTATCGATACTTTCTGATATGGGCGGAATTTACCATTTAAGTAAAATATTCTACTGCGTACCAAGATTCATACGAGATTATTTATATGATCAAATTGCAAACAGAAGATATAAATGGTTTGGTAAACGAGATACATGTCGAATACCTACAAAAAATGAAATTCATAAAATACTTGGATAAATAAATGTTTGATTTAATCAATATTTACCTATAGATCAAGTATATTGATATTTAAATTGTGCTAAATCTGATATTTTATGGTATATTCCATACACACAAAACTAAATTAATATTGGAGACTATTTAATACATGCAAGCTTTTTTAGCAATATTTAATTCCAATCTAACTTTTTCTATTAACAAATCCTTAATGTCACTTTGTTGCTGTCTATGTTGCTGTATTTTTTGTTGCGGAGATCCTAAGGTCTCTTCTAACTTGGAGGTGCGGATGGCATAATTTGTCCTAAGATACACTGAATTAGTTGAGACCTCAAATGAGGTCTTTTTTTATTATAGGGGGGGGAAATGAATATTAAATTATTGTGGAAATTTGTAGTAATTCTACTAATATCTTCTGTTGCTGTAATTGCATGCACAGGACCAGAAGGACCGCAAGGTCCAGCAGGCCCAGCAGGTCCAGCAGGTCCTGAAGGTCCTGAAGCCTCAAATGAAAGTGCTACACAGCCTTCATTTGAAGTCTGGGCAGTTGATCAATCAAGTACTACTAGCTACGGTGGCGGTGGTCTCATTTACATTTGGGATGGAGCTGATATATCTGCAAACGCTAGTGAAGCAACTCCAGAGATTATTGATTTAGCAAAGAAGGCTGAAGAAGCTGGTTGCGAAACTCCTAAAAAACCACACATGATACTTTCTAACCATACTAGCCCAAAATCTACGCACGTAATTCTCGCTAATGTAGGTTCTGGAGACACTTTTTTCATCAACATTGATACACGTACTATAGATGGATGTGTCAACACAATAGGTGGTTTCAATGGAGCAGGCGGAACAGCAAATGCACATGCATCAGTTGGTTCTGTTGATAACAGTATGACAATTGTCGCAAATATTGGTGCCAAAGATGAATCTGGATTCTTGCATAAGATCCAAACTGACTACACTAGCAATGATTATAATCTAGTTGAGACTTTAGCTTTAGACCAATTTGCTAATGACTTAGGAACTTCAGTAGTACGCCCAATCTGTCACGATTTCACTGCCGACAGTAAATTTGCGTATGTTACTCTAGCTGGTGGTGGACTGCTAGTAGTTGATGTAGGCTCTGCAGATGGAACTACACCTATGAATGTTGTAAAAGTATATGAGAAGAGTACTGTTCCAGGAATCGGATGTGGTGTGACCCGTCTTCCCCTTGGTAAAATAATGACCAATGGCGAAAGTGGAGCCAAAGGTGGAGATGATTTCCTTTATACTTTTGATGCTAGTAGAGCAAGTGACGGAGTATTTCCAGATCCAGTACAGATTGAACTTCCTGGAGAAGATACGCATGGTGCGGTTACCTGTACTGATGAGAATGGCAACTTATTTGCCGTAACAAGTATGCGTGTCAGTAATGACGTCAATTTCGTTGACCTACAAACAAATAAAGTTGTTACTACTCAATCTATGTCAGAATCATTTAGTCTGGATCCAAAACCAGATGTGGCAGATATAGTCGGTAATAAAATGTTTATTGCTTTACGTGGGGCTAAACCACTTACGGCTATCGGTGCTTTAGAGTTTGCTGGTCGAACTCCCGGAGTAGCAGTTCTCACAATTAACGATAATTGTAAAGGGTTCGATTGGAACTCAAAAGATTTAGCTTCAATGGATGATCCTCTAAGGCTAGTTGACGGAATTTTCCCTGGTCAAAAAATCAGTGCAGCCGATCCTCATGGTCTAGAAATTGTATTGAAATAATACTTTTAATTATAAAGTGCCGTTTCATGAATTTATATCTAAATCATGAAACGGCAGAAAATATAATCTTAGATAATTTAAATACAATATAAAGATGATGAGGTAGTTTAGGATGAATATTTTTATTGTATCAACGTTTGACTGTACTGTAGAAGATTTTAAAGAATTTATAGAAGAACCTGAAAATGAAAAAGAAATTGCTTTGTGTGTTGCAGAGGCGGAAGTTATTGAGGTGAACCCACACAAAGCAATTTCTTTACTTAATGTAACTAATTTAGACCTTTTTATTCAAACTGTTACTAGCGCTAAATATAAAAAATGGGATGAAGAAAATAATAGTGTTAGCTCCATTTTTAGACTCGAAAAGTTAAATTAATACCATTTATTCTTTGGAATGCGTATGTAAAAAAAACTTGATGAGGTTTAGGATATCAATATAACTAAGTAGGTCGTGATGAATTAAGAGTTTATCATGATCTAGCTAAAACATTACCTAATAAAAATTTTAAACAAGGATAAGTGATGACAAAATTAGTTCTGAATACAGCAATTGCCAACTACGGACACACAGCTGAAATAAAAAAAGGGAATATAGGTTCAAATCGATTTGAAATGGAACATAACGATATCAGTCCAGTTCCTATGATTTTCAGAAGAATGGTTAGAAATTTAGAATTTGATGTAGCTGAAATGGCCCTAGCTACTTATATCTGCTCGAAACACTACCAGAAAAAGTTTACAGCACTTCCAATTTTCTTAACTAGAGGTTTTTATCATACAAATATGATATACCGAAAGGGTGCCGAAATCATTAATCCGAAAGATTTAGAAGGCAAAAGAGTAGGTGTTAGGAGTTATACCTTCACACCAGGTGTGTGGAGTAGAGGCATTCTTGGTAGTTACCATGGAGTTGATCTTAATTCAATCACTTGGGTAATTGCTGGGGATGAACACATAGAAGAATTCGAATACCCTGAAAATGTTTTGAGATCTCCTACAAGTGATCTGTATGAAATGCTTTCTAATGGCGAAGTCGATGCTGTAATAGCAGCACCTACTAACGGATCATCCGAGATCTTACCATTATTTACGAACCCAGAATCCTTAGATAAAGAATGGTATTCTCAAAATCAAATTTATCCGATAAGCCACGTTTTAGTAGTAAAAGACGAACTTCTTGATAACAACCCATGGCTTGGACAAGAAATAGTTGATGTATTTCATAAAGCCAGATCTGGATATCTAGAAACTTTCAATAAAAACAACTCTCAACAAGATTCTGCTGATCATTCCCAAATGGAATTTGCAAAAATTGTAGGAGAAAATCCTGTGAATTACAGCTTTTCAGAAACACGTGAGGTGGTTTCTACATTTGTTGGCTATAACCTAGAGCAAAAACTAATACCAGTAGCTCCAAGTCCGGAAGAATTATTTTATCTTTAGATAAACTATTATCTATTGTAATTCTTAAACCGAGCAACTGTTGAAATTATGATTATTCATTATTTCACTAGAAAAATACTCATATATTATTCTGGAAGTTATGGCTCAGCAGTTGCTCGATTTAAGAATTACGAACTCAATATAAGAATTTATATTATATATTTACTGAACCCTTGGTGTGTAAGGGCTCAGTAAATATAAACAATAATTATTCTTTAGTCACATTGGTAAAATCAGGATATCCGCTAGCGCTATGTTCAGATACATCTAAACCTATTGTTTCTTCTTCTTCGGTTACTCTCATACCAATAGTCAAATCAATAACTTTAAAAACAATGAATGAAGTTGTAAATACAAATATAAATGCTGCTGCAACACCAGTGATTTGAGCCATTAAGAGATCAGCTCCTCCTCCGAAAAACAAACCATCGGTACCACCAAATTCTTTCTGTGCAAATAATCCAACAGCTATAGTACCCCAGGCTCCAGTAAATCCATGTGCAGCAATTGCACCAACAGGATCGTCTACCTTTAAAATATTTTCTAAGAAGACTGCTGATCCCACTACTACAAATCCACCAATTAAACCTGTAAGCATTGCCATTCCTGGACCCATATTGGCACAACCGGCAGTAATCGCTACAAGTCCAGCAATAACACCATTTAATGTCATAAATACATCAAATCTATTCCAAATAATATAGGAAATAAACATTGCGCCTACGGCTCCTGCTGCAGCTGCAAGATTTGTTGTAATAAATATTACCGCTATAGATCCATCGTTTCCTGAAACTGTAGAACCGGCATTAAATCCAAACCATCCAAACCATAGTACAAAAACACCAAGGGCCATCAATACAACTGAGTGCCCTGGAATTCTTACAGAACTTTTGTCGGCTGCATATTTTCCTATTCTTGGACCAACAACTATAGCACCTGCTAAAGCTGCCCAACCACCTACACTATGAACTACAGTAGATCCAGCAAAATCAATAAACCCAGGACCTACATCATTTAGCCAACCACCTCCCCAAACCCAAGACCCAAATATAGGGTAGATAAATGCAGTTACAGCAACTGCATATATTAAATAAGCTGCGAATTTAGTTCTTTCTGCTACAGCACCTGAAATAATTGTTGCAGCAGTAGCAGCAAAAACAGTTTGAAAAATAAAAAACGCATAATCGTTATAACCTGTTTCTGAAGCAGGATCAATTTTCGATAATAAGAAATTATCTGTACCAATCCAACCAGAACTATTTGTACCGAACATCAAACCAAAACCTACTATCCAAAAGGCTAATGAACCTAATGACATATCCATTACATTTTTCATGATAATATTGATAGAGTTCTTGGCTCTTGTTGCACCAGCTTCAAGTAAAGAAAAACCAGCTTGCATTAAAAACACCAATACAGTTGCAAAAAGAATCCACACTATATCTAGTGAAACGGGATTAAAATCCATAACTTCCTCCTATAAATAATGAAGTATATTTTTATAGATATTAATTCCTATTGGTTACTAAAATATTTCTCTGAGGTTATAGTTTTTTTTCATGTATGTAACATTTTTTTCACCTTTGTAACAAAAATATTTACTAATAATGAATTATGAAACAAAAAATTAACAATCTAGCAATTATCACGTAATAAAAATCCTTCAGAATAGATATTGTTAACCATTCTTCAAAAGATTTTAAAGGTAAAGTTATAATGAAAAAAACCACTTATTATACTCAAGAAAATATAAAACGAACGAATAAAACTGCCGCGATGGTAATAGGATTTTATTTAATGATCTTATTAACAAGTGTTATGATTTTTGGAGTGTAAGATTTTCGTCATAGCAATAATTCAAATTTAAAATATACCGCCTCCTTTTATAAAATAAAAAGCCCTCGTTCCCAAGGGCTTTTTATATTTTCAAATCAATTTTACAACTCACAAAACATTTTATTAACAATATATAATGTATAATATAGATCCTATAGAAGAATTATTTTTACTTAAGTAAAAATATTGTTATCTTATATTTCGATTTTAGTAAATTTTTACGCTTTACAGGTCGATATTCGAAGCGTATAGTTTCACTAATTTAGTATTTAATTAGACTCTGAAAAAAGAAGATAAGTAATTTTAATTTTCAGTAAATATTAATATAAGTATACTCAGGTGGGGGTGGAATATGTGGAAAAGTACTATTTATAAAACAATCCTATTGCTAATTTCATTAAGTGTTATTGCGATTGCTTGTGGGTCATCTGAATCAGATGCTCCCATAGCAAAGAATCCAGACACAGAAATAACTACAAGTAATACAATAGTTCCAACCCCTACGGCAGTACCTCCACAACCTACGCCTACTCCTAAACCTACATCTGAATCTGCAGAACCAAAAAAAAATACAGAACCACAACCTACAGCTACCCCTAAACCTAAACCTACGCCTACCCCTAAACCTAAAATTGTACCTACTGCTACCCCTATACCACCTACTCCTACTCCTATACCACCTACTCCTACTCCTACCCCGGTACCATTACCAGAAAGTTCACTTTTTACCAACTTCTCTGTATGTGGTTGGGAATCAAGTTATGCAATTGAAAACGGAGTACTATTTATATCATCAACTGAAACACCAGGAAGTAAATCAGTTGAGAATTTAAATCTGGATTTCATGCCTTCTTTGGTTGGTCAAACACATTCAAATCTTAAAAATCAATCTCTTGGTTTTTCCTACCATGAATATATCAGAACAAAACTAGATATAAATAAGGAAACATATGTAGTAGATATACCTGCTGGGAAAACGCCATTTAAATTGGACCTAAACATAGCTGTATCAGGTAAAGGATCAGATAGCAACTCATGTTCGACTACAATAACCGAACAATTTACCCGTAGCGATGATTTTTATCCCAGCGCAGAATTGTCTATACCTAACAACGCTATACCAAATATGGACAAATACAAACCATTTTCAATGCCATCACCAACAGCTCAAGGTTTGTTCTTAGCTACATCACAGAGCAACTATGACGACAATTATCAAAAAGTATTTGTAAATAATAGTGAAGGTTACTTCGTAAGAAAGCCCCCAAGTACTGTAAGGGTTGGTCTTTTTGGAGACGTCAAATCTGAGGACTATGAAACAATTCGTGATTATATTGAAGTTCTGGCAGTTGTAGCTCCTGACTTAGATATAGCTTGGGCAAATGATATTTCAGAAGTCACATTGCCAATACATTTGCTTTCCTGTACTGAGCTCATAAATGAGACTGCTGACCAGTATTGCAATACATCAGGCCCATCTGGTTCATTTTCAGATCAGTGGGGTTCTGGTAATCTTGCGACAGGGTGGGGTTTCATTAGGATATCCGATCAGCCTTATGGATCAAGACACACATTAACCCACGAGTTTGGGCATGCTATGGGTCTTTGGCATTCTGGAATTGGTAATACTAGCATGGGACCTCCTAATACCCAACAAGGATACTGGGCTGCACATGATCTTATGTCTGTTGCATTAATTCACAACCCTCTTATCACGTCAGGTCAAACACGTGAAGAAATCCAAACAGCACTTAATATTCAAGGAGATGATGTTCAAGGGTTTAGTAATAACCCAGCCACATTATCTAATACGCCTGATTCTCTTTGGGTCGAAATGGGAGAAAAACTCAAAAAACAATTCAATGATGCTCGTAATAGATAAGCGCTTATAATCGAATTAAAATAAAAAATAGATATATAAAGAACTCAAACTCGGATGCTTTGTGTATAAACCAATACAAAGCTATGTCATTTTACGTTATCCTATAGACCCTTATATAATATATGACATAGACCCTATTAGATTTTAAAAGAGGAAATTATGCACGAAAATACCCAGCCTGAGATAGACCCTATAAAAGAATTCAAACTATTAAAAGATTCACATTCTGAGTATGCAATGATCTGGCGTACTTTATATAAAGCATCAACTATGGCGTTGGAATGTAATAATGTCATTACTAACTTCTTTATAATGTGTGATGAAGCTCAGTTTCTCCAGGATCCATACAGGCAATTGAATGATATGGATTACGATGAAAAACCCGATGGTACCTTAGATACTGGATACGAAAACTCACCCTATTCAGATGATACAGATGATGAAGCTTATATTATGTTACTAAGTCTAAGAGAGATGCTTCATACAGCATTAACAGATATAGATAAGGTTATTTTACCCGAAAAATAATCTAGTCCAAAACTATCATCATTAAACTAGTATATAATTACCATAGCTTAGTACTAGGTAGCCTTACTACTGATGTTCATACCAGATTAGGCTAATGACGGTATGAACTCGTACTGAGCCTTGTTTGTAAAACATTTTAGTACACAACAAAATTACTTATATCAAAGAAATCTAATTATATATGTTTGTCATTTTCCAAGCATCTAATGAAAGTAGCATTGCTTCAGAACCTTGGGCACGTAGGGAAATTCCTAAACTATCTGCCAAACCAGGATACACTCTTACAGCAAGACAAGCTTTGTCATTCACAAAAACTTCAACAACACTTCTATCTATAAATATTCTCAGTTGAAGAGGTTCTTCAGTCTCAAGAGTTATTGTTGTACTTTCAGGAGCTCTTGATAATACCTCTGGTAATATAGAAGAATAAGATGAATCTATAGATAAAACACTCTTTCGATCTGGAATAGAACGTGGTGTTCCATAAGGAGAAACCACCGTATTAGCAGATTGTAATAAAGCCCCAGTTTTATCACCCCAATCGGTAATTCTGAATCCTCTATCCTTAAAAAATGCTATCCGGGTGTATTCTTCTCTATTTTTTGACCTAAGCACATTTAACTCAACCATAGGAGAAGATTTTGCATCAATCTCAGCAATTATCTCCATAGTATTTCCCTCTATTCCATCGAGAACTACCTCTTCATTAGGAGGTAATACTGTTTCTTCTAGATGTTTGTGGTCATATCTTAATGATTCAATATTCCCAGCTGGTTTGATATTTAACACTGAATCATTTTCTAATGTAAGTAATCTTGGCAGAGTCATAATCTGGTTCCAGCCCTTTGTTTCCATGCCATGATTCATATTAAATATGGCAACGACACCACCTAAACCATCAGGTGTAGCAGATGGGGCATGAACACCAGAGGGTGTAGATGCTCCAAAATTGAATAAACCGCCAGAGAATACTAAAAATTTGTCACGCACCAGGTCGTAATCACCCAAAAGGTACTGTCCTCCACTCATATGACTGTAGAAAAGAAGTATGTGTTTATCACCTATAGGCCAAAAATACGGACATGCTCCATCATCTCCAACAAGCGTAAACACGTCCCCCTCTGTAAAGGGATGCAAGTACTCCCAATGAATCAGATCGTTTGATCTGAAAAGAAAGTCAGCAGCTCTTCTGACACCTTTTGGACTTGTCTCCAACGTACCACCAGATAATGAATAATATTTTCCTTCTTTACTCCAAACACAGGGGTCGAATACAGTATATTCCTGAGGTGATCCGTCCTGTTCAAGTACAGGTATCACTGCATTACCAGTCAATTTTTCCCAGTTTAAAAGAAGAGGATCTGAAGAAACTGCAACTATATTTCCCACCTCAGTGCCATGATACATAGCTATAACCCGATCTTTCTCTACAAAAGTAGATCCGGAGAAACAACGTCCTTCAGGATTGGGGTATATTGCATATGGTAGATCTTCCCAGTGTATGAGGTCCTCGCTTACAGCATGCCCCCAATGTTGCCTGGGATCTTCTGGTGGATAAGCTTGATAGAACAAATGCCAGCGTCCTTGCCAATAACACAACCCATTTGGATCGTTGAGTGTATTTTCCGGATTAACATAGTGAAAGATGGGACGGTAAGGATCATTACGCATATCTTGTCGTGCTTTTAACATCCTTTTTAGTAATGGATTCTCCTTCAACTGCGCTTTCTGTTCTTCTAAAATATTAGCGAATTTATATTGGGGTGTTAGTGATGTAAAGTCTGGGTTATCCATATTTATCCTTTCTATAAAATGTTTGGTAACTCACTATATTCTTAATCGTCACCAAAGCCAGGCAGCACCTCGTACTCCACTTGAATCCCCATATTTAGCTTGACGCACTTCTGTTGCACACTCATTCCCAAAGACCCAGTTAGACATTACGGGCTTGAGATTATAGTAAAGTCGTTCAATATTAGACATCCCGCCCCCCAATACTATTATATCTGGATCCAATGTATTAATTAGGCTAGCCAATGCTTTTCCAAGTCTTTGTTCATACCTCACAAGGCACATCTCAGCATCTGGTTCACCTTTTTCAGCTAATTCAACAATTTGGTAAGCTTCAAGCACGTCCCCTGTATAAAGCTCATAATCTCTCGCGAATCCTGGCCCAGATAAGAACGTTTCTACACAACCTATTTTGCCACAATAGCATGGGGAATTTTCTTGGTAATGGATATCCTCACTATTTGGCCATGGTAAAGGGCTGTGTCCCCATTCTCCGGCTACTCCATTAATCCCTAAATGTGCTTTACCATCGATGGCAATTCCACCTCCACAACCAGTACCAATAATCACTGCAAACACTACTTTGAACCCTGCACCAGCGCCATCAATCGATTCAGAGACTGCAAGGCAATTTGCATCATTTGCTATCCGAATTGGTCTTCTTAAGATTCGTTGTAAATCTTCATCTAATGGTTTGTTATTCAGCCAAGTAGCATTAGCATTCTTAACCTTATGAGTCACAGAAGATAAAGTGCCAGGTATACCTATTCCTACAGAATCTGCGACTCCAAAGCCAGTTTCTACTTTCGAAACCAGCCATTCAATTGCTTGGAGTGTTGCAGAATAATCATCCTTGGGAGTTTTAACCCTCTCTCTATATAACTCTTCACCTGAATTAGATAGAGCAATAGCCTCGATTTTAGTTCCACCCAAATCAACACCAATTCTCATATGTCCTACCTTCTGAAATAACTATGACTATAGATTTCTCACTTACAAACCTATATTCAAATTCAATTGTAAAGTATCACAAATGTTGAATATAGGAAATAGATGCTGCAAGGTTGTTATCACATGATATATTATTCTCATTACATGAGGTATTTATGGAAGGATTGGCTGTAATCGGATATGTTTTTAGAATGATGGGGATAGCAGCATTAGTTCGTGTTGAAAAATTAATCAAAACTTTAAAAGGAAAAGGAATCCTTGAACAAAATTACAAAGAAGAATAGCTCTTTTGTAACAGAACAAAGGAAAATATATAGAGCAAGAAACCCTAAAGTTGATGCGATTTTCAATCTTGATCCATCCAGGGAACCCAAAAGTCGATTACATAAACTGTGGGCAGATATTCTTTATATAATTTTTCTTGGGTGGATACCGACATTAGTTGCAATTACAGTTGTATTAGTTGTAATGTTGCTGGTACTTTTTTTTATATAAGTGAACAGATTTTACCCTTTTAAAAAGGTTATGATGGGAGGGCCTTGAACTCCTGCACTTTGCATACGTTCTTGTTGTGCTGGAGATGTGAAAAATGCTGAAAATTCTTCTTTAGATGGAGCAGTAGCAATACCAACTGATTGATTGGGATTATCTAAACCTTGATGAATTTCAGCTTCGATACCAGCTTCTTGTCTGGCATTCCTTGCGCCATCACTATTAAAAGTATTAGAAAATACTTCAAAATCTTTTACTTCCAAAAATATAACTACTTTAATACTCATATATTTCCCCTCACACCACATAATTTATTAATTTAATGTTTATTATAGACAGTAACAGGCATTATAAAAAGAGGGTGTATCCACCAACCACTCTGAATTGTGTATCCAAATCTATAATAAAGTTGTCTTATGGTATAATTATAATGCAGTCCTAATCCGTTTCTTCTGCTTGTTTATATTGGGAAGCTGATTAGGGCAGCACCTCTTATTTTAGAAATCAAAATCTCACCCTGTGGTAAAATTTAAGCATTATGTCTGATTCATATATCAATAAATTACTTGTGGCTGTAATAATATTAGCAACTTTATGGATTTTATTACCAATGAAAATATTAAGTGGAATTTTCATTGCAAGCCTACCCTTTATCATTCTCTATGTTATGAATATTTGGCTACCGGCACGAATATCACGTAAGGAAAAAGAAGAAGCAAATAATCCTTATAACACAGATGGGGATTTAAGCGATAAATAAACAGAGCCACTATTAAACGCCATGTTACAGTGCATCTCCTAAAGTTAGAGAAATGTCGCGCTATCAACTCACTCCAAATAAGATTGTTGTAGATAAACTTGCAAATTATTTTGATTGTTGTACACTATTCAAACAAATTGTCAAAAGTGGTGTAGTGGTAGAGATTACCAACAGAAGCGATTGATGGATATTAGTGGGGAGTTGTGCAACCATCTCTCCACTAAAGCCTGCTCTTTGTTATAGTAATAAGACCCTGTGATACAATCTCGACTTAGAGGTGAAGTATGAAAAGAAGTAATAATCAAGTTCTTATGGTTGTTCTTATTATTATGGCAATTACAATATTGCTATCTCGACTAGATCTCTTTTTTTAAAATTTGTTCATCTTTCGAAGCTAGTTTAGTCTTAACCCTCAATATGGTTGTGATATAATCTCTTTTTGAAAGAGGTGAAAAATGAAAAAGTTATTTGTTCCAATAGTAATATTAATGACATTATCAGCATGTAGCCAACTTGGGTTATCAACAACTGAATCTGCTGAACCTGTCGATTTGTCTGGAATTGAAACACAATTAGGTGCCTTAGACAGCCAATTAAGTGACTTAGATAACCAATTAGATTCCTTAGATAAAAAGATAGAAGACCAAAATAGTACTTTGCAAGAACAAAATAACAAACTGAATGCAATTGAAGCTAAACTAGATAAGCCTGTTGCCAAACCTGCACCAGAAAAAAAAGATATACCTAACAATGCAGAAAAACCTGATCCAAATTATGGACGAACTAACACTAACCCAATGGTTGTTGGAAAACCAGTTACAATAAACTTAGGATCGGATACGATGGCTACTCTTGATGCTAATTTAAAAGGAGAAATGTATGAACCTAAAATATACTACAGTCTCCCTCCTTCAATGGCTACACCTCAATTTATTATATTCAAAGGTAATAAAGGAATAGACTCTATTAGAACTCTGGCAGCAGTAACTGTGACAACATTAAACGATCTCGAAATTACTTTCGCTGCAAACTCAGAAATTGATCTTCCATTTAAAATAAACCCACAAGTATTTATGTCGAATTTTGCCTTTGATTTTATACTGGACTTAGAACCTGATAATCCCCATTATGAAGCATCAAATGGGACAATGTTGGGGTTGATGTATGAATTAATACCAATCACGGCTTCATAATACAGGTGATTTCAAAATCTAAGTGATGTATAAGGTTAAATATTTATGAGTCAGAGAATTTTCAGTTACTTCAACATGTCTAATTCCAGATGGGTCGTCTCCAAATCGTTGTGATATAATCCCGAAAAAACTGAGTATGTAAATATTGATTAATAAGAGGAATAAAATGCGGGAGAAATTTATTGAGTATAAAGGAAATCCAAATATAGATTTTGACAATATGGAATTGAAGTCTAAAGAATTTTATGAAAATTTGAAACAAAGAAAAACTATAAGAGATTTCTCAGATAAAAATTTTCCAAAATCGATCATTGAAAATTGTATAAAAACTGCAGGGACTAGCCCTAGTGGAGCAAATATGCAACCTTGGCATTTTGCAATATCTACTAAAAATGAAGTAAGAACAATTCTTAGAAGAGAAGCAGAAAAGGAAGAAAAAAGTTTTTATGAAACAAAAGCACCCGAAGAATGGTTGAGAGCTCTTGAACCGTTAGGAACCGATGCAAACAAACCGTTTTTAGAAATTGCACCATACATAATAGGAATTTTTGCTAAAAGTTACGGCGTTTTAGATGATGGTTCAAAAGTAAAACATTATTATGCTAAAGAATCAGTGGGCATAGCAACAGGAATTTTAATAACAGCATTACATCTAGTTGGCCTTTCTACTCTTACTCATACTCCAAGTCCAATGGCATTTATGAACAAAATATTTAAAAGACCCAAAAATGAAAAGCCTTTTTTATTACTTGCAGTGGGATTTGCTAAAAAAGATGCTTTAATTCCAGATATTAATAAATTACCTTTAGAAGATATTTCATCAACTATCTAAATAGAGCATATCTGAACCTAAAAAAGGGTGGCGGATATACAGCTAGATAAGGGGTTTTATTATGTTGATTAGACTAGACACATTGAGAGAAAGGCTTCATGGCGTCGTTCTTAATAAAGGAGAGCAAGGGTATGATATTGAAGGCTTACAAGATGAGCTTGATAACCTTCCTGATAGCTATGACGAGTTTGTAAAGTTTACTAAAAACTTATTAAACCTAACAATTAGAAAAGATTGGTCTTATATAGAACCAAGCTCTATAAATGACATTTTGTATGAAATGGATCCATCAAGACCAAAAGGGCAAATTACAGAAATTGATTACGAAGATAGCTCAAAGCGAGTAGAAGCAGCTTTTATAGCATCTTTATGTGGATGCATTTTAGGTAAGCCATTAGAGCAAAAGTTTACTGGTCATGAAATTAGAAAGGCTTTAGAAGAAATAAATGAATGGCCTATGTCAGACTATATATCGAAAGATATAGAAAATGTTCTTCCTAAGGTTCATACATCTTTTCCTGAAACAGCTAGAGAATTTATAAATTATGTAGCTCCAGATGACGATATTAATTACACAATTATGGGTATGT
>Ga0310344_10002247_pt1 | contig 14561 bp, 10 predicted proteins | sample HC15DNA20200_MG_FD_203801 | JGI IMG/M metagenome (GOLD analysis project Ga0310344, IMG submission 203801) | Marine microbial communities from station ALOHA, North Pacific Subtropical Gyre - HC15-DNA-20-200_MG | ecosystem: Environmental > Aquatic > Marine > Oceanic | place: Pacific Ocean: North... | reverse complement strand
CAACTGCGATCATCGGCCTGTAGAGTAAAAGGCCTGCTGCCGGCTCAGTCAGCGCTGCCAGAGAACGAAAGAGGGCGCTCGCCATGCGGTGGGCCCCTCTTTTCTCGTTCTATTGTCTCGGCTTTACCCCCGGACGTAACGCGGGGTGCCGAATCCGTCGTTGGTGATGTGGCTGCGGGCGGGAATCTCGGCTTTCTCGGGGATGATCAGGTCCAGTTCGGAGACGTTCTCGATGATGGTGCCGTCTCCCACCCGGACGCCGTCGGCGAGGCGGATGCGCCCAGGTCGCTTTTCGCCGCTCTTAATGGTGCCGATCACCACCGATGAGCCGACGTGGCAACGCGACCCGATCTCCACGAGGCCGTTGACCTCGGCGTTGGGCCCGATCACGCTGTAGTCACCGATGTGTACTGGACCGAAGAGGTCGGCGTCGGTGCCGATGAAGACGAAGTCGCCGACGACCGGATGCCGTTGCTGCACCCGCTCGCTCATGCCTCCGAGGGTGCAGGGAAGGATATGGCATCCGGAGCCGATGATTCCCGTCTGCCCGGTGGTGATGCCGCGGTGCGGGTGGTCGAGGAAGTTGGCGTCGCCTATCCGGGTCTCCGGGTGCAGGTCGGCCTGGTAGTAGCGACCGCCCAGTTCGGCGATGGCGCGGGGCAACAGCGGGACCGGACGGCGCTCGAGTCTATGACTCTCCGGCACCTGTCCCGAGCGCGTCAGCGAGTGGGCGACGTCGTGGTAGAAGAGGACCCGCCACCCGGGATAGGTGCTCATGACCAGCTGCATCTGGTAGGAGAACACGAAGTCGCCACCGAGGCTACGCAGGAAATCGCGGTAGGGCTCGAAGTCGCGATCGACGATGGCGTCCTCGATACGGTTGCTGAACTCCAGCAGTGCGAGCTTCTGCGGCTCCAGTCCGAGGGCATTCACCAGGTAGGAGTCCCAGACCGCCGGGTCGGTCAGCGAGGCGAACCGGTTCCACAGGGCCCGCTCCTTGAGCTGCGGCAGCTCCCACAGGAGCGCGAACGTCGAGCTCAGCGCCTTGTCCTCCAGCTCTTCCTCTTCGCCGGCGGCCAGCAGCGACTGGGCGATCATGGCGTAGAGCTGATCGGCCAGCTCTTCGACGATCTCCTCGAGTCCCTGGCTACGGTCCTGTGGGTCGAGGGCATTGTGCGATCCCGGGGCAATGCACTCGAGCAGATTACCGAGAACCGTCTCCAGGATGTCGCGATTGACGAAGCCCCGGCCCGACCGCTGCGAGAGGATGGCCGGGTTGACCGGGTCGACTCGTAGCGCCTCCAACTCCTCGATGGAATAGACTGGACGCAGAGCGTCCACGACCAGGCTGCTCAGGTCGTGCTTGCGCTTGGCGTAGGAAGCGTCGAAGAGCGTGGAGGTCGTCATGACGGCGTGCGGTGTGTGTTTCTTGCTCCTACAGGAGCAGGGGCTATCTTACTCGCAGAATATAGGCAGGCACCCATTTTCACCCAAGGTGGAGACGAGATCCGATGCATCCATTCGAAGATCTGGAAGTGCCGTCCGGGGCGGTGGGTATACACTGGTTCGGTCAGAGTTCGTTCGCGCTGAAGGACGCCGACGGCACGATCGTCCAGGTCGACCCGTATTTCCCCCACGATCGGCCAGCCGACCGGTTCGTCCACGCTCGGCCACCGCTGCACGAAGCTTCTCTGCGCACCGACTTCATTCTGCTCACCCACGATCATGGGGACCACACCTGCATGGAGAGCATAGATCGGATCCGCGCCGCTTATCCGCGGGTGCGCTACGTCGGGCCGGTGGAGAGCGTCGGCAGGCTGACCGCTGCCGGCGTTCCGGCGGCGACGACGACGACCGTGCAGGAGGGAGACAGTGCCGGACTCGGGTCGATGACGGCACACACGGTGCTGGCCAAGCCGCACGACGGCGTGCCGGACGAAGGGATCGAGCCGCCGGATTGCGCCCACCTCGGATACGTCGTGGAGGCTAGCGGGGTGCGGGTCTACGTATCCGGTGACCCGATCAACACCTTCGCCGAACACCAGGAGCTGCTGCAGCCGATCCGCGATCTGCAGCCGGACATCGGTTTCCTCACCAACCATCCCACCGAAGGCGAGTTCCCATTCTTCGAGGGCTCCGGCAAGATGGCGGCTGCGCTCGGCCTCAAGGCGGCCGTTCCCGCCCACCGGGCCTGCTTCGTTGCTCGCGACTACGCCGCCGCCGAGTGGGCGACCCACCTTCCGGCAGGTGGTCCGGCGCCGTTGCTCATCGACTACAACCAGTCGGTGGTCTATTTTTCCGCCCCTTAGACCGCCTTTTCCGACGGACTCCTGATGCCGCAACTGAGCGTCCGCACGCAGGCCCCCGGCCAGGTGCTGCCCCGCGAGGAGCAGCTGGCCTGGAAGATCGCCGAGATGGCGGCCGCCAACGCGGCCGCCGACGTTGACGTGCTGGAGATGGTGGGGAACCGCTTCATCGACAACGCCGCTGTGGCAGTGGCGGCGGTGAACCGGGAGCCGGTGCGCAACGCGCGCAAGCTGGCGCTGGCCTATCCCCATCCGCAGGGTGACGGTGCCTGTCTATTCGGGATTGTCCCCGAGCGGACTTTCCAGTGCGAGTGGGCGGCGCTGGCCAACGGGGTGGCGGTGCGGGAGCTGGATATGCACGACTGCTACCTGGCCGCTGACTATTCGCATCCGGGGGACACGATTCCCCCACTGCTGGCTGTGGCCCAGCAGGCCGGCCGCGGCGGCAGCGACCTCGCCCTGGGGGTGGTCACCGCCTACGAGACCCAGATGGCGCTGGTGCGGGGGATCTGTCTGCACGAGCACAAGATCGATCACGTCGCCCATCTGGCGCCGGCGGTGGCCGCTGGCATCGGCACGCTGCTGCGGCTGCCGGCCGAGGTCATCTTCCAGGCGGTCAACCAGAGCTTGCACCTGGCCTGCGCGACACGGCAGTCGCGCAAGGGCGACATCACCAGCTGGAAGGCCTACGCTCCGGCACAGGCGGGCAAGACCGCAATCGAGGCGGTGGCCCGGGCCCGCCTCGGTGAATGCTCACCCTCTCCCATCTACGAGGGGGCCGACGCGGTGATCGCCTGGATGCTGTCGGGGCCCGAGGCTGAGTACCTGGTCGAACTGCCGGCCCCGGGAGAGCGGTTGCGGCTGATAATGGACTCCTACACGAAGGAGCACTCTGCCGAGTACCAGGCCCAGGCCCTCATCGACATCGCCCGCCGGCTCCACGAGCGCCGGCTGCCCCTGGACGAGGTCGAGGAGGTCATCATCCGCACGAGCCACCACACCCACAACGTCATCGGCACAGGCGCCAACGACCCGCAGAAAATGGACCCGACCGCGTCGCGGGAGACCCTAGACCACAGCGCCATGTACATTCTGGCGGTGGCCTGGGAGGACGGGACCTGGCACCACGTCGACAGCTACCTGCCGGAGCGGGCGGGTCGCGCTTCGACGGTGGCGCTGTGGCAGCAGATCCGCACGGAGGAGGTGCCCGAGTGGACGGCGGCCTACCACGATCCGGATCCGGAGCGCAAGAAGTTCGGGGCCGAGGTGGTGGTGCGGATGCGGGGCGGTGAGGCGATCGCGGAGAGGCTGGACAACGCCGACGCCCATGCCCACGGCGCCCGGCCCTTCCGGCGTCGGGAATACGTGCAGAAGCTGGAGATCCTGACCGCGGCTGCGGTCGACGCCGGCGAACGGGACCGCTTCCTTGATCTGGTGGACCGGTTGCCCGAGCTTGATTCGGCAGCTGTGCGGGAGCTCAACCTGACAGCGACGAGCGGGGAACTCCTCGACACGGACGGCGCCGGCGTGGGCCTGTTCTAGGCGCCTGTCTCCAGCTCAGAAGCCGCAGCGCTCGGCGGCGCGAAAGAACGGCTCGGCGACCGCGGCTGCCCCGCGATAGACCATGTCGCTGGTCATTGGATGCGTACAGATAATGCGGGCGCCGGCTTCGATCGCCTTGACCATCGCATCCTCGATACCCTTCGGGTCGTCCAGCGAGCCGGAGCCGACGACGCGCCCGGTGTGCACGCCCAAGTCGGCCGCCTTGCGGAAGAGGGCGTGCATCGCGTCGTCCACCTCGGGCAGATTGCCCTCGCGCAGGATCGCATCGAACGGGCCGACGAAGCCGCAGGCCTTGTTGGGACCCTGCGCCGCCATCAGCTCGAGCACCTGATCGCGGATCGCGGTGTCGATGATGTACTCTTTGGTCTCAAACTGAATCCAGCCCTGGGTCTCGGTCTCGGAATCGCGCAGTTCGTGGGGCGTGAACATCATGTTGCGTTGGCCGTCCCGCACTGGGTAGCCGCCGCGGTCGTCCGGCGTGGCCTCACCCGGCACCGGGAAGTTGATCGACTTGTAGTAGGCCTGAGCCTCGGCCACGGTCGTACCGTATGGCCGCATGGTGGCGCGGGCGCCCATCTGGAAGGCGTCGCCATGCTCGCTGCGGGACTCCCGCGGCAGCCGCTGGATGCCGAGAATGCCGAGGCGGTTGAGAATGGCGTTCTGGTCGCGCCCGAAGCGGCCCTCGATCTGCGAGTGCTCGGCGTCGGCCACGATCCAGGAGTAGCCGGCCTTGGCCCAGGCGAACACCTCGTTCTCGCGGAACTGGTGCACCGGAATGTCGTTGAACATGCCCAGGAACGGTGGCGTCTCGTCGACCGAAGCGCAACGGTCCATTCGCTCCTTGAGCGGATTGCGACAGGGGTTCAGGTAGTAGGCATACGCACGATTGGCAAATTCCTCCGCTTCGAGGGGTCGGCTGCCGCCGATAGCTTCGATGGCTTTCATGGTGGCTCTCTCCAGTCAGTTGCTCAGCAGTCGGGCGGGAGCGCCCCGGCCCGTTCGGCGATGATGCCGTAATTCTCGATGCGGCGGTTCTCGTCGAAGTTGAGGCTGTGCCGCCGGTATTCCTGGACGCGCTCCAGGTCGCAACGGGCGATGATCAGCTCGTCCTCGAGCGTCGTGGCCATGGCGACCACCTCGCCTGACGGCGCGATGATGCAGCTCTGGCCGATCTGCGCCACCCCCTCCTCGACGCCGGCCTTGGCCACGCCCACGACCCAGGTGCCGTTCTGGTAGGCGCCAGCCTGCATCGAGAGCAGGTTGTGAAAGTTGGCCAGGTGGCTGGCGTGCTCCAGGTCGCCGGCGTTGTCGGGCGTGTTGTAGCCCAGCAGGATCATCTCCGCCCCCTTGAGCGCCAGCACGCGGTAGGACTCGGGCCAGCGTCGGTCGTAACATATGCACATTCCGATGACGCCACCGAAGGCGCGCCAGGTGCCGAACCCCAGGTTGCCCGGCCTGAAGTAGAGCTTCTCCAGGTTCTGGTAAGAGTGGCCCTCCTGGTACTCGGCGTAGCCGGGCAGGTGGATCTTGCGGTACTTGCCGAGGATGCGGCCAGCACCATCTACCAGAATGGAGGTGTTGTAGCGATGGCGCGTGCCGTCCTCGATCGCCAGCTCGGCGTAACCCAGGCAAAACCCGATGCCGAGACGGGCGGCCTCGGCGAAGAGCACCTGCGTCTGAGGGCTCGGCATCTGAGTCTCGAAGTAGGCGTCGATCTCGGTTGGGTCATCCATGTACCAGTGCGGGAAGAAGGGGCAGAGCGCCACCTCGGTGAAGACGACGAGGTCGCACCCGCGGTCGTGGGCCTGCCGCATGAGATCCAGCAGGCGCGCAACCGTCTCTGCCTTGCTGGCGGTATGGGGGACCGGCCCGAACTGGGCGGCGCCGACGGTGACTATTCTGGGCATGGGAACTCTGGCAGCCTACCCGCCACCCATGGGACAGTTGCTCAGCAGGCAGCAGGCAGCACAAGAAGGCCGGGTCTTGCAGACCTCGGCGGCGTGGCGGACCAGCAACGCGTGGAACTGGTTGAAAAGATCGGGATCGGCCGGGAGTTTGTCCATGAACAGGCGCTGCAGCCGGTCGTAGGAGAGTTCTCCGGCGGCCATGCCGAGGCGTTCGACGATGCGCCGGGTGTAGGCGTCGACGACGAAGATCGGACGGTGGTCGGCGTAGAGCAGGATCGAGTCAGCGGTCTCAGGGCCTATGCCCGGCAGGGATAGCAGGCGCTTCCTCACGTCGGAAAGCTCGCCGGCGAGCAGGTTCGATGGCCTGCCGGCATGCCGCCCCAGGATGTAGCGGGCGAGATCGCGAAGCCGCCGCCCTTTCTGGTTGTAGTAGCGGGCTGGTCTGAGCAGGCGGGTCAATCGCCTGAGGTCGGCTCCCGCCACCTTGGATACGTCCATGACCCCGGCCGCTGCGAGTGCCTGCAGGGCCATGGTGACGTTGCGCCAGGCCGTATTTTGAGTGAGCACCGCTCCGACGATGATCTCCCACCGCTGTCGCTCCGTTAGGTCGGCGTTGCGTTGTTGCGGATCGTAGACCGGCTCGGTCCCTCCGGGTGGCGTCGTGGGCCACCAGCCCTGGGGGCCAAAGCGGTCGAGCAGAGCCTTGTAGAGCGGCAGTGGCTTGAGTGACGGAGTCGGCATTCCGGAAATCACTGGACAAGCCCGCCGTCGGTCAATCACCATCTGAAAATCTGGATAAGCTCAGCCGATGTGAGTAGATTGATGCCTTCCCGATTCTCCCGTTAAACACGCATGCTATAAGCGAAAGAGGAAACATACATGGCAGCAGACTCGACCTACAGGGCGGCCGCCATCGGCCGCACCGGCGCTGGAAACTACGGACACGGCCTGCACCAGCCCTTCGTGGATCTCGACAATATCGCTTTCGTCGCCATCGCCGACCCGGACGAAGAGGGGCGCCGCGAGCAGATGGAAGCGACCGGCGTGCAGAAGGGGTATACGGACTTCCGCGAGATGCTCGAAAAGGAAAAGCCGGACCTGGTCACCGTCGGACCGCGCTGGACCGATTGCCATCTCGAGATGGTGCTGGCCTGTATTGACGCCGGCGCCCACGTCTACTGCGAGAAGCCGATGACCTGGAACCTCGAGGAAGGGGACCGGATCGTCGCCGCCGCCGCCGCTGCCGGGCGCAAGGTGGCCGTCGCCCACCAGGGCGTCTATCTGCCTGTGGTCCAGGGTGTCAAGGCGATGATCGCAGACGGGCGCCTCGGGGAGTTGCGGGCGCTCTACGCCCACGGCAAGCAGGATCGCCGCGGCGGCGGCGAAGACATGATCGTGCTGGGCACGCACGCCTTCAACACGATGCGGTGCCTCTCTGGTGACGTGGCCTGGATGAGCGCCCACGTCATGGCTGACGGCCACGAGCTGACAACCGCCGACATCGCCGAGCCGACGGAGCCGGTCGGTCCGGTGGCCGGCGACTGCATCAACAGCTACTTCGCCTTTGCCAACGGGGTGGTCGGCTCCTTCGATTCCCGGCGCAACGGGGCGACCGGCGGTGCCGTGTTCGGGATAGAGATCGTCGGCAGCGAGGGCCGCATCTGGCTGCGAGGCGGCGGCGACGACACGATGATATACTCCTACCCCGATGCCAACCCGGCTGATCTACAGCAGCAGTGGCAGCCGCTGGAGGAGTTTGCCGGCGCTCACCTGCAGGGTGACGGTAACCGCCTGGCCATCCTCGACCTCATCACCTGCATTGAGCAGGATCGCAAGCCCATCTCCAGCGCCGAGGACGCGGTGGCCGCGCTCGAGATGATCCTGGGTGCCTACGAGGCCCAGATCACCGGCGGCCGGGTGACAATGCCGATGACGCGCCGGCAGCATCCACTCGTGGCCTGGCCGGAAGGGGCCTATGGAGGCTGAGCGGGTACCGCACGGGGCCATTCCCTGCGAGAACCTTCCAGCGGCGAAATACCGCGACCTGCCCGACGCGCCCAACTGGAAGAGCCTGCTCGGTCCCAGCGTCCTGCTCCTCGGCCTGTCGCTGGGCAGCGGCGAATTCGTGTTGTGGCCCTACATCACCTACAAGTTCGGCTTTGCCGTGTTCTGGGCCTGTATGGTGGGGGTCACGACCCAGTATTTCCTCAACATGGAGATCGAGCGGTGGACCCTGGCGACCGGCGAGACGGCGGTTACCGGCTTCTGCCGTCTGTGGAGGCCGTGGGCCTCCATATTCCTGCTGTGTAACGTCATTCCCTGGGTCTGGCCGGGTTGGGCCTCGGGCGCAGCCACCATGTTGACCTGGGAGCTCGGTGGCGGCGAGGGCGTGCGCGTTATGTACTCGATCGCCAGCCTTATCCTCGTCGGCCTGGCGCTGACCTTGGGGCCGGTGGTGTACCGCACCGTCGAGCGCATTCAGACCATCCTGGTCACCGTCGTCTTGCTCTTCCTACTCGTCATCTTCTTCCTGGTGGTCGAACTCGCCCACGTGATCGAGATGTTCCGCGGCATCGCGAACGTCGGTCACATCCCGGATGGGATGGAGCTGCCGCTCCTGCTGGGGGCGATCGCCTTTGCCGGCGCCGGCGGCACGATGAACCTGGCGCAGAGCGGTTTCGTACGCGACAAGGGTTACGCGATGGGCCGCTACATCGGCCGCCTCACTAGCCCTCTGACCGGCAAGTCGGAGGTCGTGTCTGACATCGGCTTCCATTTCCGGGACGACGCCGCCAACCGGAGTCGCTGGGACGCGTGGTGGAGGGCGGCCAACCGGGAGCACTTCATCACGTTCTACTTGCTAGCCACGCTCTCGCTCATGCTGCTGTCGCTGATCTCCTACAGCACGACGCGGCACCTGCCGGGCCTGGAGAGTGGCATGGGATTCATCCAGGCTGAAGGCGAGTACCTCGGCCAGGAGTACGGGGCCGCCCTGCGCCACCTGTTCAACTGGATGGGCATCGCGATCCTGTTGACCACTGAACTGGGGCTGCTCGACGCCTGCGCCCGCATCTCCACCGACATCATCAAGGTCAACTGGCTGCGGGGCAACACCCGCTGGACCGACAGCCGGCTCTACTTCGCGCTGCTGTGGGCGCAGATCGGGCTCGGTTGCCTGATCATGCTGTCCGGATTCGTCTTTCCAGGGATCAACCAGCCGCTGGTGCTGCTGGTCCTCAGCGCCGCCCTAAACGGGGGCGTGATGTTCCTCTACTCGCTGCTGCTGTTGTGGATGAACAACCGGGTGCTGCGCAACCGGCTCGCCATGCATCCGGTGCGCTTCGTAGCCATCGTCTGGTCCTGCGCCTTCTTCGGCTACTTCACGATCGTGACGCTGCAGAGCCAGCTGCCCCGGCTCTGGCAGTAGTTCCGCTACCGCCCGATCCAGTGGCGCAGCAGGCTACGCCCGGCGCGGGCGCTCTTGACCCAGGCGCTGCGGTAGCCCTCGACGACGTAATAGGGGACCAGGTTGCCGCCGAAGCCGCGCTTGAAGAAGGCGACCGAGGGCATGTTGGCGCCGACGAAGTCGAACCGGGTGCTGGGCGAGCCGGTGAGGTACTTCCAATACAAGAGGGAGAGCGCGCCGGTGTGATTGAAGGCGGGATCGGCACCGGCCTGCCAGGCGTAGACCTCGTCACCGTGGTCTCGGTCGCGGTCGCTGGCGCGGGCGAAGGCCACCACCGCGGCTGGGGCGCCTGCCGCCGACTCGACCAGGCAGAGTTCCGCCAGGTCGGCGCGCACGGCACCGGCGACGAATCCGGCGACCATCGCCGCGTCGACTGCGTAACCCTCCTGGCGTTGCTGCACCATCTCGAACTGCCGGCGGAAGAGGTCGATGTCCGCCGTCGGTCGCACGACGAACCCGTCGCGCTCGGCTTTGCGGATAACCGTCCGCGTGCGGCGCTCGAGCCGCTCCCACATGGCCGCTTCGTCGGCGATCTCCAGGTGGTAGGTGTAGCGGATGCGCGTCTCCCAGCCGGCCCAGGCGAAGTCGCGCACGTCGACCATCGACGGCGCCTGGCAGAGCTGCACGTAGTCGAACTGCCCCTGCAGATGCTCGATGAAGGCCTGCGCGGCGCGGCTGAACTCGGCTTCGGGCTTGGCCGGGGTCTTGGCCTGCAGCGGCGCCAGCAGCAGCCCCCCGTGCGGCGTCAGCGGCGGCGTCGTGAAGCGCGCCAGGCCGGTTCCGCGGCTCTCCAGACCGGAAAGCACGGCCAGCAGTTGGCCGTTCTTGAAGTAGCCCAGCCGGTGGATCCGGCCGGCGGCGGCGGCACCGGCGCAGTCGAGCCAGCCAGCTGTCGAGAAGATGGATCCCCCCGGGGCCTGGTTGACGAACTGGTTCCAGGCGGCGGCATCGTCGACGTTGGCGATTTCGTAGTGATCGGCCATACTATTTCGGCTATCTGGGGAGGCCTGGCGCAGGTGCGGCAAGGAGCGAAAGATACAGTCGGAGGAATATCGGGTCCAACGAGTGCCCGGTGCCGGGAACCAGAGTCACGCACTCGCGTTCTGAACAGGGCGCAGAGCGCCCGCGCACTGCAGCGCGCTCCTGCACTGCCGGCGCTGATGTTTGGCAGACCACCCCAAACGCAAGCCGATAGGGTATGACACGGTTCACACAATCCAGGATGGCGCGGCTACGCTGCGCCGTGCTCGTCGCTGCCGCGCTCTTCCCAGCGCCGGCGGCGGCCGAGGTGTGCGCCCACGAGAGCACGGACGCGGCGGCGGCGGCGGGCAAGCGGACCGTGAATACGACCGGTTCCCTGGGCGCCCTGGTGATCTTCGCGAAGTTCAGGGGTGAGGCCACCGGCTCGGACGCGGCGCCGGGCTGGGCCAACGACCTGTTCAACCCCGGGGTATGGGGCAGCTTCTCGCACTTCTACAACGAGATGTCCGGGGGACAGCTCACCATCGAAGGCCAGGTTCTGCCCAAACGGTATACCTCGCTGCAGGGAGCGGAAGCCTACCTGGCGGACACGCCGGGCGGTCTCGGCCGCTTCCGGGTTTTCAACCTCGAGATACTAGATCAGGCGGACCGGGACGTCGACATGGGCTTGTTCGATAACGATGGCCCGGACGGTGTGTCCAATTCGGGGGACGACGACGGCTACGTCGACATCCTGTTCATCAACCTGCTCACCGTGCCCACCGGCTTCCTGGTGGACCGGGCATCCGGAATCGCCAGCCTCGGGCTGGAGGCGGACTACCTCAGCGACGATCCGGGCGCGAACGGTCGCAATATCCGCATCCGCAGCCGCTACACCGGTTTCGGGGGGACGACCCAGCGTGGCCATACCTTCACCGTGACGGCGGGAACCATGTGCCACGAGTTCGCTCACGTTCTCGGCCTGCCCGACCTTTTCGATCAGAGCTCCATCGGCGCCGATGGCGACTTCGAGCCGGAAGAGGACAGCGCCGGCATCGGCCGCTGGGGATTGATGGGCCTGGGCACTCTGGGTTGGGGCATTGAAGACGGGCCCAATGCCTTCTGCGCCTTCTCTCGGGCTCAGCTGGGGTGGATCGGTGAGAACAACGATCGGCTGATCACGGTCACCGAAAGCATGCGGGACGTCGTCATCGGAGATGTCGACCAGGGCGGGCGGGTCTACAAGATCCCGATCGGCAGGGACGAGTACTACCTGCTGGAAAATCGCCAGCGGTCCGGTGGCTATTACGACCGCAATATTCCGGGACAGGGCCTGCTCCTGTGGCACGTGGACGAGCGCGCCGACAACGACGAGGAACGCCACAAGCAGGTCGATCTGGTCTGCGCCGACGGGCTCTACTCCGACGTCGGCTTCCCGGGCGGCACCGCGGATGTGATCCGGGGCCGCGACAACCTGGATTTCCGCGCCCGCGACACTGCCTACAACACTTCCCACAACGGCAACGAGGGTGATGCCACCGACGTGTTCGACGGCGTGCGTTTCACCCGCTTCGCCCACGACACCAATCCGCGCCCCAGTGCCCACTCCGGCTTCAGCCGCAACCTGCCTGTGGGCATCGCTTTGGAGAGCATCCGGGCTGAGGGGGGCGACATGGTGGTCGACATCCTGGTGCGGCAGCCGCTGCAAGGTCACGTTAGTGCCGACACGACCTGGACCGGCAAGGTCGAGATCGACGGCGATATCGTGGTTGAGCCGGGGGCTACGCTGACCATCGCCGGTGGCACGGAAGTCCGCTTCGCCAGCCGCACCGACGTGCGTGCTAGCGGCTTCGATTCGCTGCGCAGCGAGATCCTGGTGTTCGGCGATCTGGTGCTGCAGGGAGAGCGGGACCCGATCGAGTTCAGGTCGGCGGCCAGCCGGCCGCGAGCGCGGGACTGGGGTGGGGTCCACTTGCTCGATGCCCAGGATCCGGACCTGACTGGGGTGACCTTCGACCACAGCGAGGGCGGCCTCGTGCGCTCGCACCTGCCGCCGGGCGTGACCCGCTGGGGCGGCGAGCGGGTGGTGCCCCGCGACCTGGTGGTGCCGGCCGGATCCGAGCTCCGCATCGCCGCCGGCACCACCGTCGCATTCAGCAGATCGGATCAGAGCGGCGGCGGCGCCAGCCCGGCGCTGACCGAGCTGACGTTGGAAGGCGCGCTGACCGTGGAGGGCGAGAGCGGTGCCCGGGTTCTGTTCACTCGCGGTGGCGGCGGCGACGACGATATCTGGTTTGGCATCAAGCTCGAGGCCGGCTCGCGGGTGCAGGCCCATCGCTTGGAAGTGGAGCGCTCCCTGGTCGGGTTCGGTGGCCACGTCGATGCCGCCGGCTCCCTGCGCATCGAGGATGGGTTGTTCCACGACAACGTGGGTGGCGGCCTGAGGCTGACCGTCAATGGCGAGGTGGAAGTGCTACGGACGACGTTTTCCGGCAATTCAACCTTCGGCCTGCTCGCATCGGGTAGCGGCCTGCTGCGGCTGACGGAAGTCGTCGTCGCGGACAACGTGCTCGACGGCGTTGCCCTGCGCAACTGCAACCTGGAGGCGATCGACGTGGAGTTGCGTGACAACGGCAGGGCCGACCCGGAATATGAGCGGTCCGGCTTGCTGGCCGTCGGCGGCCGAGGTCAGACGATCAAGATCTGGGACAGCCGGCTGGAGGGCAACGGGCACCACGGTCTCGACTTGGAACTCTGGGAGGGAGTGGTGGAGGTACACCGCTCCGAGGTGCGCGCCAACCGCGCCGAGGGCGTCAGCGTTGTCGGCGCCGAGCGGTTGGTGTTCGAGGACGTGCAGGTCGTGCGCAATCTCCAGGCCGGGGTGTTCGTAGAGGAGGCGGTTATAGAGCTCTGGACGACGACCTACAGCAACAACATCGGCACCGGTCTGGTGCTCGGTAAGGGCGCCACCGGCGTCATCGAACGCAATCAGTTCGTCAACAACTCGGGCATCAGCCTGGACCAGGTGCGGTCGCTCATCGTCAGGTCCAGCAGCTTCGACAACACCCCGATCGGGATCGAGTCGATAAGCTCGGCACCGACGTTGCTCGACAACCTCTTCGATGGCAACCTCACGGCGCTGAAGGTCAGCGGCAACCGCGTGCCGGCCGAACTGAGCCGCAACAGCTTCATCGACAACGACAGGGCGATCGAGAACCTCTCGCTGCTCGAGATCCCGGCGACTGGCAACTTCTGGGGCACGGCCGACAGCACCGCCATTGGCGAGCTCATCGTCGGCGACGTCGACTGGTCGGCGTTTTTACGAACCGAGCCGGGGATGACCGAGGAGGCGGCCGTGCCGGCCAGCGGAGAGTTGCCCGAGAAATCGGCGCTGGGTGCCAACTACCCGAACCCGTTCAACACCTGGACCCGGATACCGTTCGCGTTGGCGGTCACAGCCCCCACCCGCTTCGTTATCTACGATCCGCTGGGACGAGTCGTGCACGCCTGGTCCGAAGGGCAGCTGCCCGCCGGCTTCCACGAGTTTTCCTGGGATGGTCGCGACCAGGACGGTCGCGAGGCGGCCACCGGAGTCTACGTCTATCGGGTCGTGGCCGGCGAGTTCGCGGCGGCGCGGCCGCTGTTGCTGCTGCGTTAAAGTTCTACCCTTGCTGCCGAACCCTATAGATACCGCGTCCCGCAGCATGTTCTCGGACGCGGCACCCGATAGGCCTTGACATCCCGTCTAGGCGACCATAATTTTGCGCTTCTAAATGGAATGAAAGACCAGCGCCGGAATCGAGCAGATGCGGGTCCAGCCACAGACAGTAGTTAGCGCTCCCGTCCCGACCCTGGCAGCAGCAATCTCCGCACTGCCCGATCTGCTCCGACTTCGCCCGATTCTCCGACTTATTAGCCCGATTCTACCCTAGGCTTCGTTCCCCACTTTCCCGAACAGCAGCAAGACAGTAGAAAGCGGACGAAGCCTTTGAGGTTACTCACAGGCATACACACAGCTGTGCCCAGACGCATGTCCACAATCCAACCGTAAGACCGGGAGATCGCCGCCATGCAGATGTACTACGATAATGACGCCAACCTCGACTTGCTCAGCGACAAGACGGTCGCCGTCATAGGCTACGGCAGCCAGGGTCACGCCCACGCCCTCAACCTGAAGGAAAGCGGCGTAAAGGTCGTCGTCGGCCTGCGGGAAGGCAGCTCGAGCCGCGAGAATGCCGAGAGAGACGGTCTCGAGGTAGCGACGGTGGCCGAGGCCTCCAGGCAGGGCGACATCGTCATGATCCTGATCAACGACGAGATCCAGGGCCGGGTCTTCGAAGCCGACATCAAGCCCAACCT
>Ga0310344_10002246_pt1 | contig 14561 bp, 12 predicted proteins | sample HC15DNA20200_MG_FD_203801 | JGI IMG/M metagenome (GOLD analysis project Ga0310344, IMG submission 203801) | Marine microbial communities from station ALOHA, North Pacific Subtropical Gyre - HC15-DNA-20-200_MG | ecosystem: Environmental > Aquatic > Marine > Oceanic | place: Pacific Ocean: North... | reverse complement strand
TCATGATACCGGCCAAAGCGTAGTAGTCGGTCGTGGGGATTGGATCGAACTTATGGTCGTGACATCGGGCGCAACCAATCGTCAGGCCTAGAATCGCTCGCCCGATCGTATCGAGTTGCTCGTCCGCCACGTCCATGCGTCGTTCCTGGGAGGCATTGCCGATCAGGACTTTCGGACCGAGTACGAGGAAGCCGGCGGAGATTCGCTGGCGGTCGCGCTGAGCGACCGAATCAAAGGGCAGTAAATCTCCGGCAATCTGTTCCCGCAGGAACTGGTCGTAGGGCAGATCCTCATTGACTGCGTCCAAAACTCGATTGCGGTACCGCCACGCTTCGCGGAACAGGAAGTTTTCATCGAGTCCGTTCGAGTCCGCATAGCGGGCGAGGTCGAGCCAGTGGCGACCCCACCGCTCGCCGAAATGGGGCGACGCCAGCAGACGATCAACGAGTCGCTCGAAAGCACCGGGATCACGGTCGGCCAGGAATCTCGCGAGCTCCTTGGGTTGGGGCGGGAGGCCAATAAGCTGCAGAAATGTCCGTCGTGCCAGCGTCCTCCGGTCGGCTTCATCGGGCCCTGACAAGCCGGTCGCTTCCAATTTCGCCAAGACGAACCGGTCTAAGTTCTGCCGCGGCCACTCGGTCGCGCGCACTGCGGGAGGTGCTGGCATTCGCAGCGGCTGAAAGGCCCAATGGCGATGACCCTCAACTGGATCCGACGGATCGGTCACCGGGACAGTGTCGCCATTCTCAGCCAAGACTGGGAACGGATCTCCAGGGAGGCTCAGCGTCACAATACTGAGGACTGTCGAATACAAAACGTTCATGTCAGCATAATAGCGACTTCAGTCGTAAGAGTCGCTACGGAACTTGACGATCGTTTGACAGAATAGCAGAACCAACAACTTTGCTCGCTCGTGTCACAGGACCTTGCTTGTGGCTTTTTTTCGCCTCTCCTGCCGCGGGGCCGGGGCCCCTTGGCCCCCACGTCGCTGCGCCAACCTCGCTATTGACGGCGTCTGTGGATAGGTCAGCTAATCGGAGAGACAAACCGTATCGGTAGGACCAACGAGACATGACAAACAAAGCTCTGAAGACGGATATGACCCATTCGCCTGTAAACACTCAATGTCAGCCAATTTCACGTCGTGTTGCACTCCAGGTCAGTCTTGGACTATCTGGCATGGTCACGCGGGGAGACTAAATCGTGTGGTCAACAATGGATCAGACATCCATTACGGCAGCAATCGCATCACAGAGGACGTCGATGTTTGCATTGGAGATCCCTGCGATATTGATTCGACCACTTCCTACGATGTAGATAGAGTGATTGTGTTTCAGATTGTCCACTTGAGTTTTGGTGAGTCCTGAGTACGAGAACATCCCACGCTGGTCGTTAATAAACGAAAAATCTCGAGCACTAGTGCGTTGGGCCATGTTGCTGACAAAAGCCGATCGCAATGCGTTGATTCGATCGCGCATCTCGGCAACTTCCTTATGCCAGAGGTGTGTCAACTCCGTATCTTCTAATACCGCTTGTACAATGGCCCCACCATGTTTGGGGGGATTACTGTAATTCGTTCGAACAGATAATTTTACATGGCTGAGCGCAATCTGGGCTGAATCGGCGGAGTCAGCAACGAGCGTTAAAGCGCCTATGCGTTCACAATAGAGACCAAAATTCTTTGAAAATGAACTACATACCATTAATTCATTACCGCTTTCGATAAAAGGAAGTAAGGCGGCTGCATCCTCATCGATTCCGTTACCAAACCCCTGATACGCAAAATCGATCAGTGGAAGGATGTTCTGCTTACTGCAGATCTCAGCGATCTGTTGCCATTGTTCAGTTGTTGGGTCTACTCCGGTTGGATTGTGGCAACAGGCGTGCAGGCATATAACGTCCCCGGCGGGAATCTGTAACAGGCTGTCGCAGAATGACTGGAAATCAAGTGTGACGCCATTGTCATCCAGATAATCATAAGTGGCGACTTCAAGTCCTGCTGCCTTGAAGATACTCGGATGATTGGCCCAGGTTGGTGAGCTGACCCAGATGCGATGGGCATTAACTTTCTGCCGTAAAAAATCTCCGGCTACCCGCAGAGCACCGGTTCCACCGGGAGTCTGAAACGTAACTGCGCGCCCATCTTCCAGTTTTCCTGGCGCCAAAAGGTTCCTGACGAGTGAGCCGTATGCTTCCAGCCCTTGCATTCCAAGATAGGACTTGGAGTTTTCCTGTTCCAGAATTTGTTGCTCAGCACGTTTCACACAGTCAAGGATAGGGGTGATACCGCTATCGTCTTTGTAGACACCCACCCCGAGATTGATTTTGTTTGGATTGTTATCGTTACGAAATTGTTCGTTGAGGCCAAGGATTGCATCTGGTGGAGCCATCTGCATGGACTGAAACATAGTGAAATTCTCTTAAATGGATAGGAATAGAAACTAAAGAACGAAATTCTAGCAAGACGAGGCAGTAAGTGGGAGTGCTGCCTAAACAATCAATTAGGATATTACGATAACAAGCAAAGAGTGTGGATCCGACGGTTCCTTTAGATAAGGCTGGAGACCGGTTCTGTAGGTCCAGCTATTTGCCAGAGGATTAAATCTAGAACATCATGCTAGAAAGTAAGTTTGGCATTTAGAAGACGCGTTTTGGTTTCTTCCATGAGCGCATCTTCTTCTGCGGGAGTATCGGCTTCGTAAGTAACGGAAAATCTTAGATAAGGGCCAGCATCGTCCCACGGCACGGTGACAATGGATTGTTGCGTGATGAGGTGTTCTGCAGCAATTTCCGCCGAATCGAATTGAAGACCATCAGAGGTTCCTCGAGGTATGGGAGTATAGAGGAAGTAGGTCCCGCCTGGCATCTGTACGTCGAATCCGACTGAATTGAGAACCGAGATGAGTTTGGTCAGGCGACGTTGATATTTGTTGCGGGTATCTTCGAAAATTTGTGGACGTTCGAGTGCGGCTATGGCAGATTTCTGAACAGCTATGAACTGGCCTGAATCTGAATTGTCTTTCACATCTGAAAACGCCTGTACAATTCGTGCATTTCCACAGACCCATCCTATCCGCCAACCAATCATGTTAAACCCTTTGGAAAGGCTGTGAATTTCAATGCCGACTTCTTTAGCCCCCGGAATCGCAAGGAAACTCAGTGAAGGATGGTTATAGGTCAATAAGATGTGAGCCGCATCATGAACGATGACAATGTTGTTCTGCAAAGCAAATTCCACTGCATCGGCAAAGAATTCATGTGAGGCAATTGCTCCTGTAGGGCTATTGGGATAATTGAGAACCAGGAGCTTTGCGCGTTTGCATATTTCGTCGGGAATGCTTTTCAGGTCAGGTAGAAATCCATTATCCGCTCGGAGTTGCAATTGATGAACACTTCCCCCGAAGTAGCGAGTGTGGGTGCCTGCTACAGGATATCCCGGTGTGGTCATAAGGGTGATGTCCCCGGGATTGATGAAACAGGCCGGGATCATCGCAAGTGCGGGTTTGGAACCTATGGCATGGTTCAGCTCATTGTCCGAATCAATGTCCACCTGGAACTGTTCCTTCATGAAACGTGACGCGGCGTTCTTGAATTCCGGTATGCCATTGTCTGCATACCCTCGGTTTTCAGGACAGTCCACCTCTACTTTCATGCGGTTACGTACGGTTTCATCTGCCATGGAATCGTTTTCACCGATACCAAAATCCAGAATCATTCGATCAGGATGTTCGGACAAGGCCAGACGTTTAGCACGCTTAATCTTTTCGAATTTATATATTTCGTTGCTTTTTCCGTAATTGACGCCACCGATGCGATCAGCAAAAAGTTCTTGAAAATAGGGGTCGTTCATAGTTTCTCGTAATAAAGTGGTCAGAAATAATGGAAAACACAGTAGGAATGCTATTCCCGTTTTCAGGGTAGCATTCGGCCTTTGATTCACTCGTCCCAGGGTAGCAGCGCGGCGCGTTGGACGTGCCCCTTGTCTTGTTCCTGAAATGCGGTTGTAATTTCACTCAGTGGATATCGGTGAGAAAGAATCTTATGGAAAGGGTATTGGTTTTGTCGAGTCGAGAGTAACTGAAGTGCCTTTAACAAACTTTCCGGATCATACCACATGATTCCAAGCAGTGATTTTCCACCGTGAACAAGTACGGAAAGGTCAATTTCTTGGTAGAGGTTCTGGTTGATGTTGCCCACTTCCAGATATGTTCCGCCCGGCGATAACATTTCCAGCCCTTCGGGTACAACTCGTGGATGACCAACCAGTTCCATCACAATGTCAGCACCTGCTCCATCGGTCAATTCCCTTACTCGTCTGACACGTGATTCGGGCTTGGGGTATTCTCGGATGTCAATACATTGATCAGCACCAAACTCTCGTGAGAGTTCAAGTCGCTCATCAATTCCGTCAATTACGATAATCTGAGCCACACCCATTTCTCGGGCGACCGCTATCGCGTTAATTCCCAGTCCACCTGCTCCCTGAATGACAACATGATCGTTGAGTCCAGCTTGGGCCTGTTCCAAACTGTAGATAACTTGTGATAATGCACAGTTGGCAGGTGCTGCGAGGTCATCGGATACATTGTCAGGAACTTTGTAGATTACATGATTTGGAGTGAGATAATAGTACTGCCCATAAGCGGCGTTAAAGTGTGGATACTGTTCCGGAGGATACCGGAATCGAAGCCCGTTTGTGCAGCGTGGTGTCCGACCACGAAGGCAGGCACGACAATGACCACAGGCAGTGAAATAACGATAAACAACACGATCTCCAGGGTTCAGGGGCTGGTCGGCTGAGTCCGTGTGCACACCCTCACCCAATTTGACTATGATACCGGTCATTTCGTGACCTAGACTTCTGGAAAATGGTTGCGATTGCCCTCCGGAAACATCGTATTCACCGCGCCAGGCATGTAAGTCAGAACCACAGACATTGGCCATCGTTATTTTAATGAGAATTGCACCGGGTCCAGGATCTGGAACGGGGAATTCACGAATTTCAAATGGAATACGTGTTCCACGGAAAACAGCAACTTGACCGGATTCTTGCATGGGTCCTATACTCATTTCGCGAGTGATAAATGCTTAAGAGGATTGGTTTTTACCCAGATGAAGTGGGTGGGGGACAGTGGAGGCCGGGATGGACCCATTCACTTGTACCATCTGCCCAGTTTTCCTTTTTCCAGATGGGGACGGTTTCCTTAATGCGGTCCATCAGCCATTGCGCGGATTCAAACGCGTCTTTACGATGTACACTGCTGACAGCCACGGCAACACTGATGTCACCGGGATCGAGATGGCCCAGCCTATGGATGATGGAAACTTCAAGGAGAGACCACTGTTGGCACGCTGCCGATTCAAGCTTCGAGAGTTCTTTTTGGGCCATTTCCGGATAGGCCTCATAGTCCAGTGACATCGTGACTTGTTCTCCGGTGATTTCCCGTGTTGTTCCTAAGAATAGAACAACGCCTCCCGCCCGAGTTGAACGTACCGTTTCGGTCAGTTCGGAGTAATCGATTACTTCTTCAATGATCTGGATCATAATCGTCTGGAGTTGCCTTGAGTGTTATTGCTGGTTTAACTAACCACCGCTAACCGGTGGGATACATGCAATCACAGCGTCTTCATGCAGAAACTGATGGTCCGTTGCATATTCTGTGTCGACTGCGATCATCATTCCGTTGACGAGATCCGCTATTTGAGGATATTCACGGGCAAGTGTACGTCTGAAGTCAGCTACCGTAGCATTTTCCGGGAGCTCAATTCTGATTAGATCATGATCCATGCGATCTTTTGCCAGTGCGAAAAATTTAACTTGAACGTTCATGTGACGAGCAGCTTCTTGCTTGGGGATTGAAATTCACGTTCCAGTTCCGGGAGAATACCGTAGGCTAATGCGAGGATTTTTAACGGGTGTTGCGTCGATGTCGAGGTTCCCTGTTCCATCTGGATTTTACAGGTACTGCATTCCGTAACGCCGAGATCCTGGCTGGTATCTCGCATATGGGAGACCAGGTTCCATCCAGCTTTAAGGGAGGTTCGGTACGAATCTTTTTTATAACCGAACATGCCAGCCATTCCGCTGCAGCCCTTCTCGATTGTAGGGGCGGATAAACCGGGGATCAACCGGAGAAGGTTTGCCGTTGAATTACCTGTATGAAGCGCTTTCAAGTGGCAGGGGATATGATAGCTTGCCTTAAGTGGCAGGGGATTAAAATCCAATCGTAACTGTCCTTCGAGGTGACGTTGCCATAGATAATGGCAGGCATCTACTGTGTGCCTGGAAACCAAATGTACCTCAGGATCTACTAAATAGTTCGGGTATTCTTCTGTCAGGCAGACAGTTGCCGATGGTTCGCTGCATATGATAGTGTAGCCGTCACGTACCAGATCAGCCAAAACTTGAATATTGTGCCTTGCAATTGGCTTTGCGGTATCCAGATCACCGATCGAAAACAATGGCATCCCCGAGGACCATTGATCCGGAGGTACGTGGACAGCGATGTCGTTGTGCTGGAAGACCGATATTAAAGATTCAGCAATGCGGGGATCACAGTAGTTGGCATAGGTATCGACGAAATAGGCGACTTTCGGAGTCTGCCTGCTTGGGGAAGATTCAGTTAATCTTACCTGGGCGGCACGTTTCAGGAACGGGCGAGAGGTAAAACGTGGAACTTTTCGTCGTCGGTCGACGCCAATTGCTTTTTCAAGTATCCAGCGAAAAGAAGGATTCTGTAATAATCGATTGGTTATCAAGCTTGTTTTGGATCCCCAGCTTGCTAACAAGTCTATTCGGGACAACGCCCAATCGTGTCGACTGATACCATTTTCGGCGACATGAGCAGCTTTTGCTTCGAGCATCATCTTGGGAATGTCTACGTTTGCCGGGCATTCCAGACGGCATTGTTTACAATTGACGCAAAGGTCGGCAATTTGTTTGAAGTCATTGGATCCCCAGGAGATGTTTTCAAGTTTGCCCTCGAAAAGATGGCGAACTAAATTGGCTTTAGCGCGGGGGCTGGCTTTTTCATCAGGCGCAATACGGAAGATAGGACACATGCGTTCGGTTTGTTCATGCGTGCGACATCCTCCGCAACCGTTACATCGACGGGCAGCATCAAGTATGGAAGAATCTTCCCACTTGAGCTTTAGTGGAATGGTTTCAATAGAGCCACTTGTGGGACGCAGGTGGCGTATGATCGTATCTGAATTATCACTAATAATTTTCCCGGGATTAAGAATGTTGTAGGGGTCGAATAATCGTTTGACTTCCTTGAAGATGGGATAGAGTTCACGATTCTGGTCTCGGGTATAGGGTGTGCGTGAAAGTCCTTCCGCGTGTTCTCCACTAATAGAGCCACCTATTTCCAGAACCTTTGAGTAGAGCTCTTGGGCGAGATCGCGAAGTCGTTGAACCTCCGTTGAAAGATGTGGATTGAGAAAGGGTCTGCAGTGTAGCTGGCCATCACCAGCGTGCGCAAAGAGGGATGCGGTGACGTGATGTTTTTTTAATAGATTTTGGAGTGTGAGGAGAAAAGCAGGAAGCTCTTCAGGGGGAATTGCAATATCTTCAATGAAAGGAACCGGGCGTGCGGTTCCCTTCATTCTATATAGCATGGGAACGACGGTACGAGGTAGTTTCCAGAATCGTTCTATTAAATCGTCTTTAAAGGCTTCATGGATTTGGAAGGGTGAGCGATCCGCAAGACGCAGTCGGCTGATCACGAGTTTGACTTTTTCGCGAACTTCATGGTCGTCTTGTCCGTCTAATTCCACGATCAGTGCGGCTTCCGTAGCAGGTGGTATAAAAGCTTCTAGAGTTGGGTCACTTTCCCGCGCGAGTGCCAATAGTCTTCTGTCAAGGAGATCGCAGGCACTGGGCAAACCTTCCAGAACATCCATGACAGCCATCGCTGCTGATTCCAGATGATCAAAAAGAAGAAGTAAGGCAGCGCGATGTTGAGGAATTGCTACGGTTGCCAGTGTCAGTTCAGTAAATATCGAGAGTGTTCCTTCCGATCCGCACAGTAATTTAGCAAGGTCCAGCCGGTCTTGTTCAAGAACCCCTGTCAGTAAAAAACCACTGCGGTCACGTCTGGAACGGGCTTGGCAGCGATCGATAAGGTTCTTGTTTTGTTGCAATAAACTTGTCAATTGATGGGTTAGTTCAGAATTATCGTTGTGAATCCCATTTTTCCCATCGTGATACGAAGCATCGTCGTGTTGATTTGGTCTGAAAGTAGCCGTAACGGGCTTTCTGTCAGTGTTATCCCTGGATGGAAATTTTGGATTCCAGGCATCCATAATCATTCCGTTAGCCAACACAGCCTCTATGTGTCGGAGGTGATCTCGCGTGGATCCATAACGTAGAGAACGAGAACCCGCTGCATTGATGGCTACCATGCTTCCAATGGTCGTGCAGTCTGCACCGGCAGGGTCTGGTGCGAATTGCCTGCCGAAACGGTGAAGGTAACTGTTAAGCTGTTCACACACCACACCGGGTTGTACTCGTACCCAGTCATCCGAAACGGAAATGATACGTCTCATGTAGCGTGAAAAATCGAGAACCAGGCCGTCCCCGAGGGATTCTCCTGCCATCCCAGTTCCTGAACCACGTGGGATGATGGGAATTTGCTGTTGTTGGGCGTATTGAACGACGGTTATGACATCCTGGCGGTTTCGAGGAAGTACGACTCCTAAGGGTTGGATTTGGAAGAGGCTGCTGTCATTCGAATAAAGCGCCAAGGTAAGCGGATCAAAAAGCACGTCACCCTGAACTAATCCCTGCAGATCTTCCTGAATGCGTTGTTGCTGATCGTCCAAGTCAGGGCCTCATAAAACCTCTGTATCAGTTTGTTGAGCGGGAACGACCTTAATCCTGTAGCTGTATAAATATGTGTGGTGCGCTTTGCAGCGGAGGAGGCCGTCCCTGAGGTGAGGGATATTATTGCTGATCAGGAGATCATAGCCGGTTCTATCCCCTTCGGGTATCCTTTCGTGTGCTTTCTTGAATTATATTGTTCTTTACAATCCCAAGTTTTGGTCTTTCCACGGTTGTCCCTAATCGACCGCCTTTGAGTAAGTGTGGAGAGATGACTGGAAAACCCATGGAGGAAACAATATCCTGTTGCCTTTGTACGAACATTTGGTCCGTGATCGTTCTTGTTCATTTCCAAGTAACCAGGTTTTATTTTGTTGAGGAGTATCGGTCATGCCTCCCAGGCTGAATCGTGTAAAAGAAAAACTGTCTTCCGGACAAACTGCGATGATTGTAGGTGGGACGGATGATGCCGATCATATTGACCAATTATGCCAAATCGGGTTTGACGGGATATGGTTGGAAGGAGAACACGGCCCGGTTGATTTTAAAGATATTGGTAATCTGACACGTGCATGCGACTTGTGGGACGCAACATCGATTGTTCGTGTCAATCAAAATGAACAAGGCCTTATCTATCGAACGCTGGATCGAGGTGCACAGGGTATTGTGGTGCCTCATGTGAATACGAAAGAGGAAGCAGAGAATGTCGTTGCAGGCGGCAAATTTCCACCAGCCGGTTTAAGGGGAATGTTTACCAGTCGTCAAGGTTTTGGAGTGGAAGACTACTTTGTTACCGCAAATGATCAGACGCTGCTGGTAATTTTGATTGAAGATATTATTGCCGTACAGAATTTAGATGCGATCCTGACGGTCGATAATATTGATGTGTTTTTTGTGGCACCGGCTGATCTGGCCGCCTCGATGGGACACATAGGGGAGCTTCAGCATCCCGAAGTCATTGAGACAATTGACGGTGCCTTAAAGAAGATTATAGAGTACGGACGCACAGCCGGTACGCTGGTCAATAATTCGAACGTTGAGAAATTTGCGAGTGCAGGGGTACGTATGCTATATACGGTGCAGTGGCCTTGGATTGAAGCCGGTGCGAAAGAATTTCGTTCTCAGGTCGAAAAGGGAACACGAAATCGTAAGTGATACGGGATTATTGAAAATTCGGAAGAGAAAGGTCCCGATTTTAGATTCGGCTGGTAGTGAAGCCGGGGACGACCTGGTCAGTTCGGATTTTTCCCGCGCATGTTTGGAAGAGTGCGATACAACCGTGGATAATCACAACTTGGAACAAATCAAATAGAGGGTCTCAGAACCTTGAAATCGATTGATTACGCGGCACCACAGACGTTACAGGATGCGATTGCTCTGCTTGCAGAAGGCAGTGGAAAATCACAGGTGCTTGCCGGTGGTACAGATGTCATTGTTCAGTTCAGAGAAGGGCGTAAGGCCCTTGACATACTGATAGATATCAAGAGAATTCCGGATTTGAATGTGATGGATTTTGATTCCGACAAAGGTCTTACGCTGGGTGCAGGGGTCCCTTGTTGTGTGGTCTGTGAAACTCCAGAAATCAAAGCTCGATATCCGGGCCTGGTAGATGCGGCTTCGTTGGTGGGCGGGACGGCGATTCAGAGTCGCGCGACGATCGGCGGGAATGTATGCAACGCCTCACCCGCAGCAGATACTATTCCCGCGCTTATCGTGCATAGAGCGATTTGCAATATTCAGGGACCCAACGGTGATCGAGAAGTCCCAATTGAGTCTTTTTGTACGGCTCCGGGGAAAAATGTGCTGGGAGAGGGAGAACTCCTTGTGTCTTTTTCACTGCCTGTTCCCGTTGCCAGAACCTCTGCCCATTATTTGCGTTTCATCCCGAGGAATGAAATGGATATTGCCGTGGTTGGGGCGGCAGCAAGTGTGACCGTTGATGGTTCGAAAAAACGTTTTCTTTCCGGTAGTGTATCCCTAGGGGCCGTTGCTCCGACACCATTGCTTGTTGATGAAGCGGCTTCTATTTTAACCGATTCTGAAATTTCAGATGAAACTGTTGAGAAAGTCTGTGTAGCAGCGCAGGCCGCGGCAGCTCCTATCAGTGACATGCGTGGTACAGCTCGTCAGAGAAAACACCTTTCAGGAGTGCTGACTCGCCGTGCCATTCAAAAAGCGATCGCACGTATTGAATGATAAAAGAACAACGGATTTCAGTTTTGAAGAATGATTGAGGCTAGATTTATGAGTATCACAAGGGCGTCGCGTAAACTGCATGTGGTGACACAGTTAAATGGTCAGGAGACAGAGTTTCTTTGCGCTCCTCATGAGAGTCTTCTAGAGGTTTTACGAGATGAACTGCATCTTACAGGTACCAAGGAAGGGTGTAACAATGGAAATTGCGGAGCGTGTAGTGTTATTCTGAACGGTCGACTGGTCAATGCGTGTCTTGTGATGGCTGCGGAAGTAGAGGGCGCGGAGATTACCACTATTGAAGGTCTCGCTCCGACCGATCCAGGCACATTATCTATAGACCGTCTGCATCCGCTTCAACAGAAATTTCTTGAGCATGCAGCGCTGCAGTGTGGTGTTTGCACACCCGGGTTTTTAGTTGCAAGTAAAGCCCTTCTGGACCGCAATCCGAACCCTACGGAACAAGAAGTTCGGTTATGGTTAGCAGGGAATTTATGCCGTTGCACGGGGTACGATAAGATTGTCCGAGCGATTCTCGACACGGTAAAAACGGGTCATCAACATTAATATTCATAGTAATTCTCAAGATGGAACAATGAGCATGTCTTCTGATAGAGATTATCAAGTAATCGGATCTCGACCGATTCGTCATGATGGTGTTGATAAAGTGACGGGGCGCGCACAATATGGAGCAGATATTCAGTTTGCTGATTTGTTGTATGGCAAGATTCTCAGAAGTCCCTTAGCACATGCTCGAGTGCGTTCTATTGATTGTTCACGTGCTCTGAAGATTCCCGGGGTTATGGCCGTAGTTACATCGGAAGATTTTCCGGATCCGATCGATAAGGTGTCAGATTTAGAAGGGACTACAGGAACGCTGAGTAATGTTCTGGCACGTGGTAAAGTTCTTTACACAGGGCATGCTTTGGCTGCAGTAGCTGCGACAAGTGTGCAGGTAGCCGAGGAAGCATTGAATGCCATTGACGTAGACTACGAGCCCCTGACACCGGTTTTGGATGTGCAAGAAGCGATGCAGGATGAAGCTGTTTTGCTACATGAAGAGTTGTACACGGACGTGGTGGGAGGTGAAAAATCAGATCGACCTTCTAACATTGCCAAGCATCTTCAATTTGAGATGGGTGATGTAGAAAAAGGCTTTGCTGAGGCAGACGTAATTGTTGAACAGGAATTTACTACTGCGACAGTACATCAGGGGTACATTGAACCTCACAATGCGACTGCTTTTTGGAATGCAGATGGTCAATTAACGGTATGGACCAGTACACAGGGGGCCTTTGAAGTTCGACAACAGCTTTCTGATATGCTCCATTTGCCGGTATCCTCCATAAAGGTTGTTCCTATGGAAATCGGAGGGGGATTTGGCGGCAAGATATCAGTGTACCTTCAGCCTGTTGCCGCAGTGCTTTCCCGGAAAACCGGCAAGCCCGTCAAGCTCGTGATGACCCGTCAGGAGGTTTTTGAAGCTACCGGACCAACGCCGGCCTCTTACATTCGTGTAAAGATGGGAGCAAGACAGGATGGTACGATTGCAGCAGCGACCGCGTGGATGGCCTACGAAGCGGGTGCTTTTCCAGGGTCTCCTATTGCTCCTGGCTGTATGTGTGTGTTTGCACCCTATGTCATAGAAAACGGATTAATCGATGGGTTTGATGTGGTGGTTAACAAGCCTAAAACGAATGCCTATCGTGCACCGGGTGCAACGAATGCAGCGTTTGCCAGTGAGACGGTGGTCGATGAGATTTGTCAACAGCTGGAAATGGACCCGTTGGAGTTTCGCGAAAAGAATGCAGCACACGAAGGAGAACGTCGGATTGATGGACCTGTTTGGCCTCGTATCGGTTGTATGGAAACCGTGCAGTCCGCTCGAAAACATTCACATTATCAGGCACCTTTGGAAGGTCCAAACAGAGGTCGCGGAGTGGCGACCGGATTTTGGTTTAATGCTGGTCTTCAATCCTCTGTACACGCCAGTGTTAATACTGACGGAACGGTAAATCTGGTTGAAGGATCCACGGATATCGGTGGTACGCGTGCGTCGATTGCAATGCAGATGGCAGAAGTGCTTGGTATTTCCGCCGAAGAGGTTCACCCATCTGTCGTCGATACAGATTCTGTAGGGTATACGGCTGTCACGGGCGGAAGTCGGACCACATTTGCCACCGGACATGCTGCATTTGAAGCAGCCACAGATATCAAGCAGCAGATGATGGCTCGTGCAGCTTTGATCTGGGAAGTTGAATCAGATCAGATTCTTTTTGACAAGGGAGTATTTTCAGTAACGGATGAGTCAGATCGGTCCTTCACGTTTCAGGAATTGGCTGGTCAGCTTGATGAGACGGGAGGATCTGTTATTGGCCGGGCATCCGTTAATCCTCCTGGGGTAGGTGGTGCATTTTGTACTAATATTGTGGATGTCGAAGTAGACATCGAGACTGGCAAGGTCGAGATCTTGCGTTTTACCGCCCTGCAGGATGCCGGTAAGGCAATCCATCCAGCTTATGTAGAAGGGCAAATGCAAGGAGGCAGTGTGCAGGGAATCGGATGGGCGCTGAATGAAGAATATTACTATGACGAGAAAGGTCGGATGCTTAATTCCAGTTTGCTTGATTATCGCCTTCCGACAAGTCTGGATCTACCGATGATTGATACCGAAATAATAGAAGTACCTAATCCGGGACATCCTTTTGGGGTACGTGGAGTAGGGGAAGTACCGATCGTTCCTCCACCGGCTGCTATCGCCAATGCTATTTTCCAGGCAACGGGTATTCGAATGAAGACTTTGCCCATGAACCCTGCCAGGATGCTCGAAAGTATTTTAGATGCCAGTCAGTAGTCTTCAACTCCTTTCTGACCTACGTAAAAGGAGAGCTGTCCTGGATGAGGTCGCTTGTGAGAGGTTCCGTGATACAAAGGAAGCGGACTACATATCCGGGGAAACGGCATGGCACACATTTGGATACCTTCTTTGATGAAAACGCTCACAGGCGGTGTCACTTCCGTGGAGCTTGAGGGTGGCACGGTTGCCGTGATAGTTCAAAATCTGGACAAGCGATTTCCAGGTTTCTCGGATCGAGTGTGCGATGATGGGAAATTGAAAACAGGCCTGGTTGTTTCTGTGGATGGTGTAATCTGCCCGGAAGGTCTTCGGGCACCTGTCGAGCCGGAGAGCGAAGTCCATTTTCTACCTTCCATCAGTGGTGGATGAGTCTGATTACCGGGGAATCAGAGAGGGGCACGTTACTCCCGATCATATGCCTGCCCTGTTTCTGTATCCTTTGTATTTAACCGACTCTCCTCGCTTCATCCAGTTTTCAACCGAGAAAGAACGGATTTCTTCCCGTTAGGGACGGTATGCTTAACTTTGCTTGCTCTAAAAGACCTAATTTCATATGGTATGCCGTCATTTCTTTAGTGGGTCACATCTCATCCCTAGGATAAACGGTCCGAATGAAGTCACTGCTTCTTAATTGGATCGACCGGCATCAGCATCCAGTCAGTCAAATGCTCCATTTAATTGGTATCC
>Ga0310344_10002245_pt1 | contig 14562 bp, 15 predicted proteins | sample HC15DNA20200_MG_FD_203801 | JGI IMG/M metagenome (GOLD analysis project Ga0310344, IMG submission 203801) | Marine microbial communities from station ALOHA, North Pacific Subtropical Gyre - HC15-DNA-20-200_MG | ecosystem: Environmental > Aquatic > Marine > Oceanic | place: Pacific Ocean: North... | reverse complement strand
TTTCTGGATAGTTTAAAGAGATTTTATAATAGATTTGGAGTATATAATAAACCAGATATACCATCTACTTTATTTGTTTCAGGAAATTTTGATCTAGTGAATTTAAATATGCGTTTTGATGAAATATCTAGTAATGAAAAATTGAAGGACGATGCTGTTGCTTATATTGAAAAAGAATTTAACGAAATCATATTGAAAAATAATTATGCAAGTCTATTTGATTTTATTAACTTAAAAGATTTTGTTAGATCAATTACACTTGATTTAAACTAAATTAATAGGGTTTTAACATTTTTTTGGGATCAACAATTTTTTCATATTCTTTTTCAGAAATTAATCCAGATTTTACGGCTTCCTCTTTTAAAGTTGTTCCATTCTTATATGCTTTTTTTGCGATTTTTGCCGCATTGTCGTATCCCAATTTTGGAGACAAGGCAGTTACAAGCATGAGTGAATTGTCCAAGTAGTTTTTTATTCTCTTTCTATCTACCTTTAATCCCTTGACGCAATAATTGGCAAAACTTTTTGATGCATCTGCCATTATGTGAATTGATTGTAATATATTGTGAATGATTAGAGGTTTGAATACATTTAATTCAAAATGTCCATGTGAACCTGCCATTGTTATTCCGTTATGATTTCCAATAACTTTTACACAAACCATAGTAACAGCTTCACATTGAGTCGGGTTGACCTTTCCTGGCATTATCGAAGAGCCCGGCTCATTTTCTGGCAATACAAGTTCACCCAAGCCAGCTCTTGGACCAGATCCCAAAAATCTAATATCATTTGCGATTTTCATTAAGCAGACAGCAGCTGTATTCATTGTCCCAGAAAAATTAACTATAGGATCATGAGCAGCTAACGCAGCAAATTTATTTGGAGCAGGTTTGAAAGGAAGTTTTGTAATTTTTTTTAATTCAGAAACTATTTTTTTATCAAAACCTTTTTTTGTATTTAAACCCGTTCCTACCGCTGTTCCACCTTGAGCTAAAAAATATATTTCTTCGAGTGCCACTTCTATCCTTTTAATACATTTGCTTAGCTGTGCATGATAACCAGAAAATTCCTGCCCCAAGGTAATCGGTGTAGCATCTTGAAGATGAGTTCTTCCTATTTTTATGATTTTTTTAAATTGCTTTGTTTTTTTCTCTATTTCTGTATTAAGTAATTTAAGAAAAGGTAGCAATTTCCCTTTTGCCCTGATTGCTATTGCCATATGCATTGCAGTTGGGAATACGTCATTTGTTGATTGAGACATATTAACATGATCGTTTGGGTGTACAGGTTTTTTACTTCCCAATTTACCACCAAGAATTTCTGTTGCTCTATTAGCTATTACTTCGTTAACATTCATATTAGTCTGTGTGCCAGACCCTGTTTGCCAAACTTTAAGAGGAAAATGGTCAATAAGTTTTCCCGAAATAACTTCGTTCGCCGCTCTTATGATTGCTTTACTTGTTTTTGTATCAATGCTTTTATTTTTAGCATTAACTATTGCGGCCGCTTTTTTGATCATAGCGATAGACTTAATAACAATTGGTCTAACTAAAAAATCACCTATATCAAAATATTTACTAGATCTTTGTGTTGATGCTCCCCAATATTTATCGTATGGAACTTTTACTCTTCCTAAACTATCATATTCATTTCTAAATTTCATATATAAGGGTATGATTAGTAATATATACATTAGACTTTTTTAAGGCAAGATTTTTAGGTTATGAACTTGAAAAAACAAAAAGATCCAGCGCAGAAAGACATAAATTTTATTTTGAGTTTGCTTAGTTCTGGTAAATTTACCGAAGCAAAAAAAGAAGTTGATAATCAAATTATAAATTTCCCTAATTCATCAATTCTATTTAATATTCTTGGTGCAGTTTTAGCTGATCAAGGTCAATTCGATAAAGCTATAGAAAGTTATAAAAAGGCAATAAAAATTAATTCTAATTATGCTCAAGCTTATAATAATTTAGGTATAGTTTTACATAAATTAAATAAAATAAATGAAGCTATTGATAACTATAAAAAGGCTATTAGTCTAAAAAATGATTTTGCTGAGGCGCTCAACAATTTAGGTAATGGAATGCGCGAAATTAACAAACAGAAAAATGCCTTGGAGTATTTTAAACAAGCAATACAAATCAATTCTGATTATGCAGAAGCTTATAATAATTTGGGGGCGACATACAATGAGCTTGGTAATCAAAATGAAGCTCAGAATAATTTTGAAAATGCAATAAAAGTTAAACCAGATTATGCTGAAGCTTACAATAATTTAGGTATGATTTTTAGTGATCAATTAAAATTTGAAGAGTCTTTACTAAACTACAACAAAGCCATCAAAGCAAAACCCTATTATGAAAAATCTTATAATAATTTGGCTAATTTACTAAGTAATTTAGGAAAATATGATGAAGCCACAGCAACTTACCGTCATTCTATTAAAATTAAGCCAGATTACGCAAAAGCCTATAGCAATCTTTTGTTTAATTTAAATTACAAATTGGATTTTGATCCAGGTTCATATTTATTAGAAGCAAAAAAATTTAGGATAAATTGCGGACCGAAAGAAAAACCACAAACGAAGTATCAGTATTTAGAAAATCCAAAAAAACTCAAATTAGGTCTTGTATCAGCTGATTTTGGCAATCACCCCGGCGGTTTTCATACGTTAAGCACTCTAAGAGAGTTAAAAAAAAAAAATTTTGAGCTCATAGCATATGTGCCTATTAATCGTAAGGATGAATTTTCTCATCATTTTAGGCAGCTGTTTTCAAAATGGCATTTAATTGAAAAAAAAAATGATAAAGATGTGGTTGAGCAAATTTTAAATGATGGCGTCCACATTCTTATGGATTTACAGGGACATTCAGCAAAGAACAGGTTGCCAATTTTTATGTACAAAGCTGCTCCAATACAGGTTAGCTGGCTAGCTCAAGGCTCTACAGGAATTCCCGAAATTGATTATTTTGTGGGGAGCCCTATAATTATACCCAAGAACGAAGAAAATCATTACGTTGAAAAAGTTTGGAGATTACCAGAAATTACACAATGTTTTACTCCTCCTGATTTTGATGTGAAAATAAATAGCCTTCCAGCTCTAGGCAATAATTTTATTACTTTTGGATGTGTAAATAAATTAACAAAAGTTAATGATGATGTAATAGCTTTATGGTCTAAAATTTTGTTGTCTATTTCTAATTCTAAACTTTTATTAAAAAATAGAGATCTTGATAATCAAAAAGTTGTTAACGAAATTTTTGCAAGATTTGAAAAACACAATGTAAAAAAAGACCGTTTAATTTTGAAAGGTAAGTCGAATACCAGAAGGGAATTATTAGAAACATATAACGAAATTGATATTGCGTTAGATCCTTTCCCTTTCCAAGGAAATACTAGCACAGAGGAAGCGGTATGGATGGGTGTGCCAGTAGTTACCCTTAAAGGAAATAGATATTTATTTCATTTTGGCGAAAGCCTCAACTACAATCTAGATATGAAAGACTGGATTGCTAAAAATGAAAAAGATTATGTTTTTAAAACCTTAAAATTTTCTTCTAATATTGATGAACTATCTAAAATTAGAAGAAATTTGCGTCAAAAAGCTTTGCAATCTCCAGTGTTTGATGCTCCGAGATTTACTAAGCATTTTAGCAAGATGTTGTGGGATATGTGGAATAATTTTTGTAAAAAAAAATGAAATCAAAAAATACCGAAAAACAAATTCATTTTGATGAAAAAGAAAATCAAGAACTTATTAATTTACTAAAATCTGGAGAGCTTTATGTTGCAAAAAAGAGGGCGAAGCAACAGCTAAAAAAATATCCAAAAGCTTATGTTATTCATAATATTTTTGGAGCAATAATGGCAGCTGAAAAAAAATTTAATGAAGCCATAATTCACTATAAAAAATCAATAGAAATAAAATTTGATTATGCTGAAGCTCACAATAATTTAGGAATTTCATTACAAAAATTAAATAATTTGAAAGATGCTATGACAAGTTACAAAAATGCATTGAAATACAAGCCAAATTTTTCTGATGCTCAAAACAACCTGGGAACAACGCTACGAAAATTTGGTAAGTTTGAGGAGGCTATTCTTAGATATTACCAAGCATTAAAAATTAACCCTAATTACGCAGAGGCATATAACAATTTGGGAAATGCGTTAGTAGAATTAGGTAAATTTGAAGAAGCAATTATCAATCACCAAAACGCCATAAAAATTAATCCTAATTATGCGGAGGCATATAGTAATATGGGAAATGCGCTAGCAAAATTAGGTAAATTTGAAGAAGCAATTACCAATCACCAAAGAGCGCTAAAAATTGATTCTAATTATGTAGAGGCTCATAGTAATTTAGGAAATACATTGGCAGAATTAGGTAAATTTGAAGAAGCAACTACCAGTTATCAAAAAGCATTAAAAATTAATCCAAAATATATTGAAGCAAATTTTAATCAATCAATAGTACAACTAACTTTAGGAGATTTTGCGATGGGCTGGAAGAATTATGAATCTCGTTTTGCCGCAAGTGATAATCTATCTATGCGTTATAGTTCAGACAAAATTTGGAAAGGAGATTATTTAGATGGTACATTATTAGTATGGGCTGAACAAGGAATTGGCGATCACATATTATTTCTTTCAATGATAACTGATTTAGAAAAATATGCTAAAAATATAATTCTTGAAATTGATAAAAGATTAGTAAATTTATTTAAACGATATTGTGAAAAAATAAATTATTCAAATATAAAAGTTTTAGGCGCAGAAAAAAAATTGATAGATGATTTTGATAAGCATATTGCTATCGGTTCTTTAGGACAATATTTAAGAAAATCCAAAAAGTTTTTTGAAAAAACACCAAAAAAATATTTAATTCCTTCGCCTTCAAAAGAGTTGGAATTAAAAAAAAATTTTTTATCAAATAAAAAATTCAAAGTAGGAATATGTTGGAAAACGTTAAATAAAAAACAACAATATAGAAATATTGATCTTAATCGAGCTTTGCCAATACTATCAAATCCTAATTGTGATTTTATAAACTTACAATTTGGAGAATTTGATAAAGATTTACAGAGCCTGTATTCAAAACATGGGATTAATGTTCAAACATTAAGAAATATAGATAATTATAATGATATCGAAAGTCTTGCTGCTCTAATAAATTCTTTGGATTTGGTAATAACCATTCAGAATAGTACTGCACACCTTGCTGGTGCTTTAGGTAAAGAAACCTGGATTATGCTGACAAAAAATGCAAGATGGCACTGGCTAGTAGATGAAAAAAAATCTATTTGGTATCCAGCAGTAAAGTTATTTAGACAAGAAAAAATTGGATATTGGGATAACGTAATAAATAATGTAGGCAAAGATTTAAAAAAAATTTTTTAGATAAATAATATTTTTAATTTAATTTTCTTTAATCAGTTTATTTTTTTTCCAAAATCCCTTCTCAATTTTTCCATTAGAGTATATAAATGTTCCTTTTCCATGGCGTAAGCCTTGTTTCCATTCACCTATGTATTTGTCTCCATTGGTATGTGTGTAAGTTCCTACTCCGGAACGTTCACGTTGATTATCAGGAACGTGATACTTAATTTTTTTCCATTCTCCAATATATATATCTCCATTAGAATATGTGTAGGTTCCATCCTTGCCATATTTATTTTTTATCCATTCTCCTTCATATGTGTCTCCATTGGCATATGAGTATTTTCCTTTTCCATGTTTTTTACCATTTTGCCATTCTCCAATATATTGTCTTCCACTTTTTGTGTAAGTTCCATGTCCGTGAAATTTCCCTTCATAAAATTCACCTACATATTTTGTTTTTGCGGGTCCTATAGCTGTTCCATGGCAATTTGTCCATTTTTGCATTTGACGAAAATGTTTTATAGAAAATTTTGAAATGTTTTCATCATTTCCCTCGCACTCAGGCAATGGGCTTTGCGCCAGTGATATATTGTAAAAAAGTATAAACAAAAGTGAATACAAAAATAATTTTTTCATATTTTTTTATTCAACATACAAAGAACTATCAAGATCACTATCTACTCCCTGTGGATCTGATAGTCCATTTTGTAACGTTTCCGATATCATTTTGTTCGAACTCCAAGAAGCAAAATTAAGCGATTTATTAAATAATTTTGGAAAAATATTTTCAAATCCTGTATTTTTGTTTACGGCCCAAACTAAATCTATATCATTACTTATTGCCCAATTTGTAATTAATATAAAAAGCTCATTTTCTTCAGATTTGTCAGTGTAATAAGTATATAAAATATTAAGTCTTTTTATTTTTTCATTTAAAAAAATATGAACAATTGCAAAGTTATTTTTGTATTCAAAAAAATATATATCATTTTTGTAAGGACATTCTATAAATCTCCATTGCAACCATTTTTCATCTCTAATAATTTCGGCAAACTTATTATTTTTTATAATTTTTTTTATTTTGAATGAATCGTTTATAATTTTATAATTATTATTTATTTTATAGGGACTGATCGAAATATTTCGAGCATATTTTTTTTTAATAAAATGTTTCAATGTTTTATTTAAAAAATTAAGCTTAAATCTTCTTACTGCTGGTAACAATTTTAAAGTATTAATTGGCCTTATTAATCTTTTAGTGGATATATTATTTTTCCATCCAAATTTTTTAAAAACCCTTAGTGATTGATTATTACAAAAAGTTATTTGAGTTGGGCAAATTTTCATCCATTCTTTAGTCAAAATTTTACCAAATCCTTTACCTTGAAATTCTGGAAGAATTGCAAAATCCACAAACCAAATTGCCGGAACTTTATTTCCTAAAATATTTAATTCAGTGGGTAAATAAGCTGCTTGTCCAACAACTTTGTTATCTATTGAGAGAACCAAGGGCTCATTTTCATCATATCCCACCCTATACCACCAGCGCCAATTATTAGTTAAACTTTTGTGCCTTTGATAATAAGTTTTTTTATAAAAATCTGATAACTGTTCCGTACCGATTTCTGAAATTTTACCAATTTTATATTTTAACATGTAAAGTATTTTAAGTTATAATTTATAATGTTATCAAAAATAAAAAAATATATAACAGATAATACAGGAATTCTAATTCGTATTGATGATGTAGCTGAAAATATGAACTGGGATTTAATGAGAAAAACAGAATTATTGTTCGAAAAGTATTCAATAAAACCAGTTATAGGTGTTATTCCTAATAATAAAGATAATGAAATCCTAATTTACCCAAAAAAAAATGATTTTTGGGAACAAGTTAGAAGTTGGAGGAATAAAGGATGGGAAATTGCAATGCATGGATATACACACGTATATGATAAAATTTGCAAAAAGGACGATTATTTTAACTATGGAGGAGGATCAGAATTTTTTGGGCATTCTCTAGAAACACAAATTTCAAGGATAAAGAGTGGATTAAAAAAATTTAATGATGAAAAAATAAAAATTAGGACATTTTTTGCTCCCAATCATACTTATGACGATAATACATTTCTTGCCTTAAAAAGTTGTGGAATAAAAGAAGTAATAGATGGTCATGGACTTATGCCTTACATGGAAAAAGATATAAAATTTATCCCACAATTATTTTATAAAGTCTTTTTGCTCCCATTTGGCATTCAATCTACTCAAATTCATTTAAATTATTGGAAACAAGAAGATTTTGATAATTTTGAGAAATTTGTTAAAAAAAATTCTAATAAAATTATTACTTACGATCAGGCTCTAAAAAAAATAAATAACAATTTATTTTACAAATCGATAAATATTTTATCAAAAAAAATACTCAGATTAAAACGTATTACAATTAAAAAACATTAGGATTTAAAAATTTATAAATGTTAGAAAAAATTGAAATTCTTATTGTAATACTTCTTCTCCTTTTGCTTTTTTATGTTGTTATTTCGTGGGGCGCAGGAGGTAAAAGAAAATCTTTTCAAAATTCAAAAATTAAAAATTATATGTTTGGAGTTCGTATTTTAATAATTATTATAGCTATAGTCTCTTTAATTTTATGGTTTTTTTTATAAACTTTAAGCAGCTCATTTATTTTTCAAAAATTTGTTTTTTATATTTAAACCAAAATTTTGATCCATCACATTTTGAATATTCTTTGAAATAAGGTCCGCCTAGAGTGTAGTGTATAGCGTTAAACTTATTAGGAATTTTTTCTTCACCAACCAAGATATTCCAGTTTTTTGGTAAAGTTCCAATTAGTTTTTCTCTGGTCCATTTAAATTGATGCAAATCCAAACCGTGAGCTTTAGACACAAATTTAGGAGTTAAAATTTTGCATTTTTTATTATTGAAAACCATAAAGCTTGACCAGTTTTTTTTGGCATATATAAATTGTTTTTCTTTAAGAAATTTTGATCTGCCTTTTGGTATATACCTGTGTTTTACACACCACACCGCTTTGCTTGAATCTTTTTTTACAAATTCAATTAATTTTAAAACATCTCCCAACACTATGAAATCGCAATCTAAATAGAGGCTGTAACCCTGATAGTTTGATAAATATGGTGTTAAGAATCTTGATATTGAAAATTCAGTGCTTTCTTTTTTTCCTCTAGGTCTATTATAAAAGCGTTTAAGATTATTTAAATTAATGGGAGTAATACTTACTGGAATAGTTGCATTAGCCATAATACTGTAAGACAATACATGGAAAGCAATCTTTTCTCTTGAGTCATAGCCAACAAATATTCTAAAACTTGGATTCATCAGATTTTGTTTTAGAATGTCAAAATGAGCAGTGCAACAAAAAAAAGCTAATTAGGAAAAATTTGTTATGGATACCATCAAAATGGTTGAGGTTACCAGGAATGATTTCATTGAAAGTATTCATTATGGCGCAGCTGTGTTAATTGATTCAGATGGAAAAATATTAAAAGAATGGGGTAATTCAAATATATTAATCTATCCAAGGTCAGCATTAAAACCTATTCAATCACTAAATCTTTATAAAGATGGAGTTGCAGAAGCATTAAATTTGCCAGACAATCTCATAGCTTTAACCACAGCTTCACATCACGCAGAAACTATTCATCAGAAAATGATCGATCATTGGCTAAAAAAAATGAATTTAAACGAAAATCATCTTTCCTGTGGGCCAGCATGGCCATGGAACGAAAAAGATCAATTTGAAGCTTATTTAAGATATAAAACAAAAAGAAAAATTTTTCATAATTGTTCAGGAAAACACTGCGGCCACCTAGCGGCATGTAGTTATAAAAATTTACCAATCAAAAACTATCAAAATAAAAATCATCCAATTCAAAAAAATTTAATCCAATTAATTGAAGATCTATCAAAGTATAAGATAAAAAATATAGGTGTGGATGGATGTACTTTGCCCAATCCACTAATTCCTTTAAAAAAATTTGCATATGCAGCAGCTCAATTAGCTGATTATAAAAAACTAAATGAAAATTCAGCCACAGCTAAAAGAATTATTAATTCTTGTATAAAATTTCCGGAAATAACTGGTGGCAGCAAGAGTATAAATTCTATTTTGACTAAACTTTCAAACGGAAAGGCATTTTTTAAAAATGGGGCCGAGGGAGTTTTTGTAGCAATAATACCTACGCTTAAATCTGCTTTAGCAGTCAAAATTATTGATGGAGCTAGGAGAGCAGCTGAAGTAGCTATTGCGGGGCTAATATCAGAACTTAAAGTAATCCAAAACGATCAAATTGAAAAAATTAAAAAAAGCCCAGTTAAAAACTCAGCTGGTCAAATCATAGGATTCGCTAAGTGGACATGTTAAGTTTTGGCTGTTAATTCAAAAATATGGCTAAAAACACCCGACCAGATATTTTTGTAATTCTTGTTGATTAAGAAATTGAAAATGTCGCTATTTTTTTTATCCTCGCCAATATATTCAACACAAATTAACTCAGGAGAATATTCTGAAAAATCCAAAGATTCTAACACCTCTAAATCCGCTCCCTCCACATCAATATCTAAAAAATCGATTTTTTTTTTAAAATATTTTGTTTCTTTTAAAATTTCATTCATAGTTTTCGATAGGATTTTTTTACTTTTTATTTTTCCTTGGAAAACATTATTTGCAATTTCTTTTTTAATTGTATGAAGTTGAGATAGTTTTTTTTGGTAAAACATTTCTACGTAACCATTTGTTTTTGATACTGCTATATTTAAATTAGTGTCATTAGGTCTTAAGCGATCAAATAGTTTTATAGAGAAATCACTTATATCAATATTAATTCCTTCCCAGCCCATTTCATGCAAAAGCATTGTGTTATTTCTCTGAATAGGATGATAGGCTCCAACATCGACATAAAAACCTTTTTTTTTATTATTAAAATACTTTTTTATTTGTAAATCTTCTCCATCCATCGAGTATGTTTTCCTTTTTAGAAAACATTTATTTTTTATATATAAGTTATGAATTATGTGAAAATTCTCAAAGATTTTTCTCATTTTTTGGTTGCGGGGGCTGGATTTGAACCAGCGACCTTCAGGTTATGAGCCTGACGAGCTACCAGACTGCTCCACCCCGCGATAAAATTTCGTATTTGATTCGTTATTTAATATTATATTTAATTTTTTTTTGTAAATAAATTCAAAAACTTCTTCTCATTTTTTGAATTTTTTTTGCCCTTTTTATATTTTCGGTTCTTTCTCTTTTTTTTCTTTCAGAAGGTTTTTCATAATTACTCTTAATCTTCAAAATCTTAAAAAATCCTTCTCTTTGAAGCTTCCTTTTAAGAATCCTTAAAGCTTGATCAACATTGTTATTTTTTACCTCTATCTTAATAATAACCTCCTAGTTTAGAGATGGATTAACTAACATTAAAAAAAAAGATTGTCCAGTTAGATTAGAGGGGGTTTTTTGTCAGCTTTTTCTGTTTCCTTATTCTTTCTAGCCTCTTTTCGGTCAGCTTTATCTACGGCATTTTTTATGTCGATCTGAGAACATAGATTAAAAACAACAGGGTCTTTTGCGGATAAGCTAGAATAATTCCAATAATTTTTATTTCTGATTAGTGATACTGTATTTTTGGTACTTCCCACAAGCTTTCCTATCTGCCCATCAGATAATTGAGGGTAGCTGTTGAGCAACCAAAGTACTGCCTCAGGTCTATCTTGTCTTTTTGAAAGAGGAATATATTTTGGAGCTTTTTTTTGAGATCTTATATCTAAATTTTTTTTGTTAAGCATAAGAGGTCTATTAATGTCCTTTGAAGAAGCTTCAATTTCTTCTCTTGTTAATTGTCCAGCCAGAATAGGATTATAGGCTTTTATTCCTTTTGCCACGTCTCCATCAGCTATGCCTTTTATTTCAAGTTCGTGTAGATTACAAAAGTCGGCTATTTGTTTAAAACTTATTTTCGTGTTTTCAACTAACCAAACAGCAGTTGCTTTTGGCATTAAAGGTCTATCTATCATATTATTTTTTGCTTTCAGATCTCAGATTTTTAAATTTTTTAAAAAACTTACTCACTCTACCTTTATCCAAGACTTTTTGTGTACCACCGATCCAAGCAGAATGAGATTTGGAGTCAATATCGAGCTTCAAAGTATCTCCTTCTTTTCCCCAAGTAGATTTGGTCTCAAAATGACTTCCGTCAGTCATAACAACTTTTATCTTATGATAATTTGGATGTATCTTTTTTTTCATATCGGATCAATTTAATATAATAAAATAAAATAATTAACAATAAAAAATTAGCTACTTTAAAACTTCAAGCATTTCCTCATCAATTTTTGAATTTGTTACTAGTATAGTTTTATTTTCAATATAACCATTATTTCCTTCAAAATCTGTAACAAATCCACCAGCTTCTTTAACCAAAACGATACCTGCGGCAACATCCCAGTAATTTAGATTTCTTTGCCAAAAACCATCATATCTTCCAGCAGCAACATAGGCCATATCCAGTGAAGCGCATCCCATTTTTCTAATCGGAGCCATTACTTTGGATGAAAATTTGTAATACTCATTTAACGATAGTTTTTTATCAGCATCACTCAATCTGAAAGAAGGTCCTCCTGTTACAATCAAACATTCTTTTAATTTTTTTCTAGAAGAAACTCTCAATCTTTGATTATTTAAATAAGAACCATTACCTTTCTCTGCTAAAAATATTTCATCTTTAATTGGGTCAAAAATAATACCACAAATAATCTCTTTTTTATGTTCTAAACCTACAGATATTGCAAAGTGTGGAATTCCGTGTAGAAAGTTCATAGTTCCATCTATAGGATCGATTATCCATTTAAATTCTTCATCATTTTCAATTTTTCCAGATTCCTCACTTAAAATAGAGTAGTTAGGTCTAGCTTTTTGAAGCTCTTCTATTAAAACTTTTTCTGCTTTTTTATCAGAGGCAGTAACAAAGTCTCCAGGTCCTTTTAAAGAAACTTGTAATTTTTCTATTTCACCAAAATCTCTAATTATATTTTTAGCAGCTTTTCTACAAGCTCTAACCATTACATTAATATTTGCTGAGGAAAGCTTCATCTATTTAACTTTTTTAATATATTCTAAAGATCTTGTGTCCAAAATAATTTTATCACCTGAATTAATGAATGGAGGTACGGTAATTTTAATTCCATTTTTCAAAGTTGCGGGTTTGTACGAGGATGATGCGGTCTGTCCTTTTATGGCAGCATCGGTGGTATCTACTATTAATTCTATGTGATTTGGTAAATCAATCAGTAAAGCTTCATCTTCGTAAAATTGAATAGTAACTTCCATATTTTCCTCTAGTAATCTATTTTTTTCACCCAGGATAGATTTATTGATTGCAATTTGTTCAAAGTTTTTTTGATCCATAAAGTGGCAATTATTTTCATCCTCATATATAAAACTAAATTTTTTTTCATCCAAAATTACCTTTTCAATAGAATCGCTAGATCTAAATCTTTCATTTAATTTATTTCCTTTTTTCATACTTTTAAGCTCAACTTGATTAAAAGCACCACCTTTTCCAGGTTTAACGTGCTGCGCTTTTAAAACTGACCATAAATCATTGTTATGCTCAATTATCATACCGGGTTTAATTTCGTTTCCTAATATTTTCATTTTTTATTTAAATTTACTTATTGCCGAAACAGGATTTAAGTTTTTGTTATTCCAAACATAATTAGAGCAAGCAATAAAGTCTGCTCTGTTTGACAAAATTTTTTTATAATTGGAACTATTAATTCCACCTATTGCAACGGTGGGCATATTAATTTTTTTTTTGGCCCAACGCAATATTGCTAAGTTGGCCCTAGGGGCAGTTTTTTTTGTAGAAGATTTAAAAAACGACCCAAAGGCAACATAATTAGCTCCATATTTTTCAGCTTTTATAGCTAATCTTTTTGAATTATGACAAGTAACTCCAATAATTTTTTTCTCTCCCAAGATTTTTCTGGCATCAATAAAATCCATATCTTTTTGGCCGATGTGACAACCGTCAGCGTCAATCATTTTAGCTATAAGAGGCTTATCATTAATTATAAATTTAACTTTATTTTTTTTGACTATTTTTTTAACTTTTCTTGAAATTCTTAATAAATTTAAATCAGACACTTTTTTTAATCTTAATTGAAAATATTTGACTTTGTTAGTTTTTAGAATGTTATTAAGATCCTTGTAAAACTTGATTCCTTCTATTTTTTGGGGTGATATTAGATAAATATATCTTTTCAATTTTAATCAGGCAGTTATTTGTTTTTCTAATTCCATACTCCATTTTGCCGAGGTGGAAAGCCCATTCATTTTAGATCTATGATTGAATATTTTTTGAGTGTTATTTGTATCTTTGATATTTTTTGCCCATTTTTTTAAAGCGCTTTGCTGTAAAGCTCTCCCATAAGAAAAGCTAATTAAAAAATTAGTATCGTTAATTTTATTTATTTCGTTTAAGTTTTGCGTAGCCTCAATTTCGCTTTGTCCACCTGATAGAAAAGCTATTCCGGGAACATCTGTAGGAACATTTTCTTTTAAGCATTTGAGTGTCATTTTTGCAATTTCAGCAGTATTACTTTTATTTTTTGATTCATTTCCAGGTAAAATCATATTGGGTTTCAGTATTGTTCCTTTAAGATTTACATTATTTAATTTTAATTCTTTATAACATTCTTTTAAAACTCTAGATGTTATTTCATAACACTTCATTATGTCATGTTCACCATCCATTAACACTTCCGGTTCAACAATAGGAACCATTTTCGCCTCCTGAACTAGTGAAGAATATCTTGCAAGAGCATGTGCATTTGACTTAATTGCCAATTCAGACGGGTATTTTTTTGAAATATTATATACCGCTCTCCATTTTGTAAATCTTGCTCCCAATTTATAATATTCTACTAATCTTTCTCTGAGACCATCCAGACCTTCAGTAATCTTTTCATCAGGAGAACCAGCTAACTTTTTAGCGCCAGTATCTACCTTAATTCCTGGAATTGATCCAAAACTTTTAATTAAATCAGGTATAGTTTTTCCAGAGGAAGTTTTTTGTTTTATGGTTTCGTCATAGAGTATAACTCCTCCGATGTAGTTTTTCATACCCTCAGATGAAAACA
>Ga0310344_10002244_pt1 | contig 14563 bp, 12 predicted proteins | sample HC15DNA20200_MG_FD_203801 | JGI IMG/M metagenome (GOLD analysis project Ga0310344, IMG submission 203801) | Marine microbial communities from station ALOHA, North Pacific Subtropical Gyre - HC15-DNA-20-200_MG | ecosystem: Environmental > Aquatic > Marine > Oceanic | place: Pacific Ocean: North... | reverse complement strand
TCTGGTCGAACAAAAGTTCCACCCCATATTCCTAATTTATTCTCTTTAGCATAAAGCTCATCTATTACATATTTTTTTGAATATCTTTTATATGCAAGAGCATGTCCATTTTTTACAAGCCACTTATTAATATCTTGATTATCAATATAGCAAATACCAATACTTCTTTTGTATCTATCTTTTTTTTCTTTAATAATGCATTTAACTTTTTTGTTTTTAATTTTTTCCGTTAGTGCTAAAGTTGATTTTTCTCCACATTTATAATCTTTTTGAAAATTAAATATAAAAAAAATCATATATGTTTTTTTACAAATTTGCTTTTTTTCTGGTGCATCTACACCGAAAAGTCTAATTTTAATTTTACTAATTTTTATTGTGTCTCCATCTACAACTTTTGCTTTTCCTGAAATGGTTTTTTCGCTGCTAATAGATTGAGATGAGAATATTAAAAGAGTTAAAAAACTAAATAAAATCAGACTTAGCTTTTTCATTAAGCTCGTCCATTTTTTTTCTAATCTCTTCATCTGAAACATTTTTATCTTTTAGATCTGCTTTGACTTTTCTAAAGACGTCATCATCTCCTGCCTCTTGAAAGTCAGCTTTAATTACTGATTGTATATACTCTTTTTCTTGATCAGGACTATATCCAAGTTTTTCTGAAGCCCACTGTCCAAGATATTTATTTCTTCTTGCAGCAACTTTAAATTGTAGCTCTTGATCCTTTGCAAATTTTTTTTCGAAACTTTTTTCTCTTTCGTTAAATTTATCCATATCTCTTAAACCATAAATAAATCTTTATTACGAAATATGCAAGCACTACACCAAAAATATTACCTATTAAATCCCCTATTTGAAAAGAACGATTTGGAACTATAAATTGGAAAACTTCCAAAAAAATTGATAAAAAAATTAATCCACGAAACATAAGATTAAGTTTTTCTTTTTCCAAATACAAAGAAAATCCCAATAGGGAAATATAAAAATAAGCAAGAAAATGATTTATTGTTGTCCCAAAAGGATTCTTAACTAAATTTGGTTGAAGACTCAAATCTCCATATAACAAAAGTCCAATTAGACTACCAGGATAAAGAGAAATAATTATTAAAAGTAATACTGAAATATAAAAAACAAATTTTAATAATTTAATCACTTTATTAATATATAATTATTATGATAATACGTATTATATTTTAATAAACAATGAATAATCTAATTCTAGTACGTCATGGCCAAAGTAAATGGAATTATGAAAAAAGATTTACTGGCTGGGCTGATATTGATTTAACTGAAAAGGGCAAATTAGAAGCTAAAAATGCTGGAGAATTAATAAATAAATTAAATATTACTTTTCATAAATATTTTAGTTCAAACTTAAAAAGAGCTACTAACACCATAGAAATAATTTTAAAAACTTTGGATATAAAAAATCCAAAAATTATTAAATCTAATGCCTTAAATGAAAGGCATTATGGTGAACTAACTTCTTTAAATAAAGATGAAATAATGAGTAAATATGGAGAAAAACAAGTCCAGATTTGGAGAAGAAGTTTTGATATACCTCCACCTCCAATGAAACCGGATCATCCCTACAAAAATAAAATTGATCCAAGCGTGTTAAGTGAGTCTTTAAAAGATACTTTTAAAAGAGTAATTCCATATTATGAAAATAAAATAAAACCACCTATAAATTCTAAAGAAAATGTTTTAATCGTTCTTCACGGAAATAGTTGCAGAGCTTTACTTATGGAACTTTTTAATATTTCTAAAGAAAAAATAATAGAACTTGAAATACCCACTGGCAATCCACTTTTAGTTAGATTTGATGATAATATACAAATAAAAGATTATAGATATCTTGATGAAAAAAGAGCTAAAAAAATACTTTTTAATGTTTAATTTCCGCTAATAACTCATTGTAAATTTTCAAATTGCTTACATGGTGGAAATTAATATCACTTTCTATTCCATGTAATTCGTTGTTTTCAATAAGGATATTCCAAACTTTATTTATAGAAAAAACTTTTTCTTGAAAATTAATAAAAATACTAGGATTGATAATTTGCAAACCTGTATAAATATAATTTAAATTATCTTCTTTTTTTCTACTAATTAAATTTTTTTTTAAAGAAAAATCTCCCTTAAGAGATTTATCAAAAGATTTATTTTTGTTCACTATAAGCAATAAGGATTTAATTTTTTCATTTTCAAAAAATAATTTTTCCATCTTTTTAAGTTCATTTAAATATTGAAGATTCCATACAGTGTCAGGATTAATAACTAAAAATGGTTCATTAGAAAAGTAGTTCAGAGCATTAAGAATTCCACCACCTGTATCTAAAATATTATTTTTTTCCTCAACTATTTTAATATCCATCCTAAATTTTTTGATTTTAATGTAATTAAGTATTTTTTCTCTCAAATAATGTACGTTGATCACAACTTCTTTAGCCCCGTAAGATTCAAGAAAGTTTAAAGTATTTGAAAGAAGTGTTTCTTTTCCTATTTTTAATAAAGGTTTTGGAAGATCAATAGTTAATGGATTTAAACGTTTACCAAAACCAGCCGCAAGTATCATTGCTTTTTTAATCATATTTTTTTGTAACAAATATTAAAAATGAATAGGTCTTTTATCAACAGCCAGCGCAGCCTCTTTAACCGCTTCACTGTGCGTAGGATGTGCGTGACAAGTTCTTGCTATATCTTCTGCGCTTGCACCAAACTCCATGGCAAGTGCAAGTTCTGCAATTAAAGTTCCTGCTACAGCACTGATCATTGAAACACCTAAAACTTTATCTGTCTTTTCTTCAGCAATTATTTTTACAAAACCTTCAGTTTCATTATTAACTTTTGCTCTAGAGTTCGCAAGAAACGGAAATTTTCCAACTTTATATTTAATATTTTCTTTTTTTAATTCATCTTCAGTTTTTCCAACCATGGCTACTTCTGGAGAAGTATAAATTACTGCAGGTATTACATTATAATTCACATGTCCTGCTTGTCCTGCAATTATCTCAGCAGCAGCAATACCTTCGTCTTCAGCTTTATGTGCCAGCATTGGACCTTTGTCAATGCAGTCACCTATTGCATAAACATTTTTTATTGTTGTTTCAAATTTATTATTAACTAGAATTTTTTTATTTTTATCTAATTTAATGCCTAATTTTATTATATCCTCTCCTATATTAGGTTTTCTTCCAACCGCTACTAAAACTTTATCACATTCTATTCTTTCTCTTTTTGCAGTCTTATTACTTGTAAAATCTATAATAGCTTTATCTTTTACAATATTCACACTTGTTACTTTGGAATCCAAAGTAAAATTAATGCCTTGTTTTTTTAAAATTTTTTGAAATTCACTTGAAATATCTTTGTCAATACCAGGAAGTATATGATCTAAATACTCTATGACAGTTACTTTTGAACCCAATCTTTTCCAAACGCTTGAAAGTTCTAGACCAATATATCCTCCACCAATAACAATTAGTTCTTTAGGAACTTTATCAAACGAGAGCGCTCCCGTTGAAGAAACTATAATTTTCTCATCAATTTTAATATTTGGTAAAGACATTGGCAAAGATCCAGTGCCAATAACTATATTTTTAGTTTCATAGGTAGTTTTTTTTCCAGAATTATCTGTAACAACAATAGTATTTTTTTTGGGTATAGATCCTGTACCTCTTAAATGAGTAATTTTATTTTTTTTAAATAAAAACTCTACTCCTTTTGTTAAGATTGATACTGATTTATTTTTATTATTCATCATTTTTGATAAATTTAACTTAGCATTTACTTCAATACCCATATTGCCAAATTCATTTTGTGTTTTGTGATACATTTCAGATGCATTGAGTAAGCTCTTAGAAGGTATACATCCTACATTAAGACATGTGCCTCCTAGAGTTTGTCTTGATTCAACGCAAGCAGTTTTAAGTCCTAATTGTGCACATCTAATAGCGCAAACATATCCTCCGGGACCAGAACCGATTACAATTACATCAAAATTATTATTCATTACTAAAGATCTAGAAATAGTCTCCTTGGTTCTTCAAGACATTCTTTAATAGTTTTTAAAAACGAAACTGCTTCTTTTCCATCAATAATTCTATGGTCATAGGATAAAGCCAAATACATCATGGGTCTTATTACTACATTATCATTTTCAGCAACTGGCCTCTTAACAATATTATGCATTCCTAAAATACCCGTTTGTGGAGGATTTAAAATTGGAGTAGAAAGCATTGAACCATATATTCCACCATTGCTAATAGTAAAAGTTCCACCTTGTAAATCATTAATTGTAATCTTTCCTGATCTTGCTTTTTCTGAAAGTAAAAAAATATTTCTTTCTATATCTGCAAAAGATAATTCATCAGCTTTTTTAAGCACTGGTACTACTAAACCTCTATCAGTTCCAATAGCAATTGAAATATTATAATAATTTTTATAAGTTATATGGTCATTTTCAATTTCCGCATTAACTGATGGAAAATTTTTTAACGCTACTACTGAAGCTTTGACAAAGAAAGACATGAATCCTAATTTAACAGAATACTTTTTTTGAAAATCTTCTTTATAGTCATCCTTCATCTGCATAATATCGTTCATATTTACCTCATTAAAAGTAGTAAGCATCGCTGCATTATTTTGAGCTTCTTTTAAACGTTTCGCGATTGTCAATCTTAATCTTGACATTTTTACTCTTTCGGTAGGTCCATGAGAAATTTTCCTTTTTGAAGGTTGTGGAATATTACCCATTAAATTTATTAAATCTCCTTTTGAAATTCTTCCTGACTTTCCAGTTCCTTCAATCGATGAGATATCAATATTATTTTCTTCAACAATTTTTCTGACTGCAGGGGATAGTTTTTCTTTTGTTTTTGGAGGAATATATTTTTCTTCAATATCTTCTTCTTTGCTTTCTTCTGCAAGAGTATCTAATACTAAAGCTTCATTAGAGTTGTCTTGTTTGTTTTCATTAGAAAGGGTTAAAACATTTTCCTTTTTTTTAACAGGGCTTTTTATTTTTTTTGTTTTTTTTGTTACTATATTTTCTTTTGTAGATTCTTCTTTTTCAGCATCTAGTTTTTTACTTTCTATTGCACTAGATTTGCTCTCATCAACAACTCCTAATAAGGTGCCCACAGAAACGGTATCCCCTTCCTTTACTTTTATTGAGGCTAAAGTTCCTGTTAATGGAGATGGAACTTCAAAATTAACTTTGTCTGTTTCTAGCTCGACAAGAGGCTCGTCTGAGTCCACTTTTTCTCCAACTTGTTTAAGCCATTTTGATACAGTTGCTTCTGTTACAGATTCTCCTAATGATGGTACTAAAATTTGATTCGACATTACTAGCTAAGTACCTTTTCTACTATTTGCTTTTGTTGGTCAATATGCCTTTTTATATACCCAGTTGCGGGTGATGCAGCAGGTTTTCTTCCAATATACCTTACTTCTTTGTCATTTGCGTCTATATGATTTAGCGTCCACTCAATATAATTACGGGCAGAATTCCAAGCCCCCATATTTTGAGGTTCTTCCTGACACCAATAAAATTTAGCATTTTTTCTAAATCTTTTTAATTCTGCAGATAAAGTTTTCGCTGGAAAAGGATACAACTGTTCAATTCTTAAAAAATAAACTCCATCATTTTTCATTTTTTCTCTTGCCTCTAGTAAATCAAAATAAATTTTTCCTGAGCACAATACTACTTTTTTTATTTTTTTATCGTTACGAAGATTAATAAGACCATAATCTTTTATTTCCGAATGATCTGGTAGAACTCTATGAAAGGAATTTTTTTTAGTAAAATCTTCAATATTAGAAACACATCTTTTATTTCTTAACAAGGACTTAGGTGTCATGATAATTAATGGTTTGCGAAATTCTCGATGCATTTGTCTACGCAGTGCGTGGAAATAATTTGCAGGGGTTGTACAATTTATAACTTGAATATTTTCTTGTGCGCAAAGTTGTAAAAATCTTTCTAGTCTTGCAGATGAATGTTCGGGCCCTTGCCCTTCATATCCGTGGGGTAATAACATTACTAACCCGCTAGCTCTAGTCCATTTTCTTTCTCCTGATGCAACAAATTGATCTATAATAACTTGAGCTCCATTAACAAAATCTCCAAACTGAGCTTCCCACACTACTAAAGTGGTAGGTTCTGAAAGAGCATAGCCATGTTCAAAACCTAAAACTGCAAACTCTGAAAGCAAACTATCAATTACTTCGAAACGTTTTTGCTTTTGTGAAATATTATTTAAAGGCGTGTAGTATTTATTGTTAATTTGATCTCTAAGAACAGAATGCCTTTGAGAAAAAGTTCCTCTACCAGAGTCTTGGCCAGCTAGTCTTACCGGATATCCTTCTTCTAAAAGTGTAGCAAATGCTAATTGCTCTGCTGTAGCCCAGTCAAATCCTTTGCCGGTTTCAAACATTTTCTTTTTGTTTTCGAAAATCTTTTTAATAGTAGAATGTGCTAAAAAATCTTTTGGTATTTGGGTTATTTTAGCACCTATTTTTTTTATTTTTTCTACGGAAACTCCGGTAATTCCTCTCTTGTCTTTTCCTCTTTCTGGTTTAAATCTACTCCAAACACCCTCGTACCACTCCAACTTTGGTTTGTAATTTTTTGCTGTTTTAAATTGTTCATTAAGAAGGTTCTTAAATTTTAATTTCATTTCATCAAATTGTTCTTTTTTTATTGTTCCCTCTTTAATAAGTTTGCTCGCATAAACATTAAGTGTTGTTGGATGTTGTTTAATTTTTTTATACATTAAAGGTTGAGTGAATGATGGTTCGTCACCTTCATTATGACCAAATCGACGATAACAGATCATATCTATTACAACATCTTTATTAAATTTTTGTCTAAACTCGATAGCTATTTTTGCGCAATGAACAACTGCTTCTGGGTCATCTCCGTTACAATGCAAAATTGGTGCCTCAACCACCTTTCCCAAATCCGAAGGATAAGGACTTGATCTCGCAAATCTTGGGTTAGTTGTAAATCCTATTTGATTATTTACTATAATATGAATTGTGCCTCCAGTGTTATGACCTGGCAGTCCTGACATTGCAAAACATTCTGCCACTACACCTTGGCCTGCAAAGGCTGCGTCTCCGTGCAGTAGTACTGGGATTACTTGTTTGCGTAGTTTATCCTTATGAAAAAATTGCTTAGCACGTGTTTGTCCTAATACTACTGGATTAACAGCTTCAAGATGGGAGGGGTTGTCGGTTAAACTTATATGAACTAGGTTACCATCAAATTCTCTGTTGGAAGATGCTCCGAGATGATACTTGACATCTCCAGTTGAGTCAGCAGGAGTATTATTAAATTCTCCAGCAAATTCATTAAAAATTCTCTTATATGATTTTTGCAAAAGATTAGCTAAAACATTTAACCTCCCTCTGTGCGGCATTCCAATTTTTACTTCTTTAACGCCTAGTTGTCCTCCTCTTTTAATTATCTGTTCTAATGCAGGTATTAAGGATTCGGCACCATCTAAGCCAAATCTTTTTGTGCCTACAAATTTTACAGCTAAAAATTTCTCAAAACCTTCCGCTTGAATTAATTTATTTAATATTGCTTTTTTTCCGTTTTGTGTAAATTGCAACTGATTTTCTTTTTTTTCCATTCTCTCTCTAAACCATTTTTTCTCAATTGGGTCAGAAATATGCATATATTCAACACCTATTGTTGAACAATAGGTTTTTTTAAGAAAAGAAATTATTTCACTAATAGTTGAATAACCACGATCCATATATGAATGTAAATAAATTTTTTTGTTATAATCTTCTTTTTTAAATCCATGATCTGCTGGATGAAGTTCATGCAAGTATTTTCTTTCCATCATTCCAAGTGGATCAAGATTTGCGATTAGATGTCCTCTTATTCTATAAGCTCTTATTAAAGCAATAGCTTTAACTGATTGCTCTTTTTCTTTTTCGTAATCTTTTTTTGTTATCGTGCTGTCAAAAGATAAATTATCTTTTTGAATTGAATCTTTAGGAAAAATATTGACTTTAAAATTATTCTGTTTTTTAGACCAACTTGGTCCTAGTATTTCTTTTTTTATAGTTTCCTTATCTTCGTCAAGACCATCAAAAAATTGTTTCCAACTTAATGGTATAGAATTAGGATCATTTAAATATTTTATGTAAAGATCTTTGATAAATGTGCTATTTCCACCCTGTAAAAATGAGGTTTTTTCAAAGACTATATTACTTTTAGACGAAGCCATAGATTATTAAAATTAATAATATTATAAAATTCATAAAACTATCTTGCAAGTTTGTCATACAATGTTTTTCCTATTTTAGCGGGTGATTCTGCTACTAAAATTCCACACGACTTCATTTTTTCTATTTTTTCTTCTGCGCTGCCTTTTCCTCCTGAAATTATCGCTCCAGCATGACCCATTCTACGCCCTGGAGGTGCCGTTTTACCTGCAATAAATCCAATAATAGGTTTTTTAACTTTTGAAGATTTTACAAATTCTGCAGCTTCTTCTTCTAAACTTCCTCCTATTTCCCCTATCATTAAAATAGAATGTGTTTCTGGGTCTTTCAAAAAAAGATCTAAGCAATCTATAAAATTTGTACCATTAATTGGATCTCCGCCAATACCGATACATGTACTTTGACCTAAACCTAACTCACTCGTTTGTGCAACTGCCTCATATGTTAACGTACCTGATCTTGACACAATACCAACTGATCCTTTTTTATGGATATTTCCTGGCATTATACCGATTTTGCACTCTTCTGGAGTAATAATTCCGGGACAGTTTGGACCAATCAATCTGCTTTTGCTTTTTTGCAAAACCTGTTTTACTTTTATCATGTCTAAAATAGGTATGCCTTCAGTTATACAAACAATTAATTCAATTTTTGATTCGATCGCTTCAAGAATAGCTGATGCACAAAATTTTGCTGGCACATAAATCATTGAAGCGTTTGCACCTGTTTTTTTTACTGCCTCATCAACTGTATTAAAAACGGGAAGACCTAAATGTTTTTGTCCCCCTTTGTTAGGAGTTACACCGCCTGCTATTTTTGTTCCATACTGTATTGCCTGTTCTGAGTGAAATGTACCGTGATGTCCAGTAAATCCCTGACAAATTACTTTGGTATTTTTGTTTACTAAAATTGACATTTATTTAACCGCTTCAACTATTTTTTTTGCAGCATCATTTAAGTCTGAGGCTGGTAAAATTTTTAAATTTGATTCACTAAGAATTTTTTTACCTTCTTTAAAATTTGTTCCCGCTAGTCTTACAACTAAAGGGACTTTTAGCTTTACTTCTTTAACAGCATCTATCACTCCTTTAGCTAAAACATCACACCGCATAATTCCTCCAAATATATTAATTAGAACTCCCTTAACATTCTTGTCTGAAAGTAAAATTTTAAAAGCAGCTGCAACCTTTTCTTTAGAAGCTCCACCTCCTACATCTAGAAAGTTTGCTGGTTCTTTCCCGTAAAGTTTTATTATATCCATTGTCGCCATAGCTAAGCCAGCGCCATTAACCATACATCCAATTGAACCATCTAATTTTATATAAGACAAACCATGTTTACTCGCTTCAATTTCTTTTGCTTCTTCTTCATTCAAATCCCTTAGACTTGATATCTCTGGATGTCTGTACAATGCGTTATCATCAAAATTAATTTTGGCATCTAAACAGCAAAGATCATCAGATTTTGTTAAGATTAAAGGATTTATTTCAACTAAGCTTGCATCTTTGTTAATTAAAATTTCAAAAAGAGAGTTAATTATTTTTTTAGCTTGAGTTTTTTGTTTATGATTGAAATTAAAAATACTAATTATTTTTGTAAAGTTTTCATCAGATATTCTTTCATTAAGATTTATTTTAGTCGTAATTATTTTTTTTGGATCTTCCTTAGCTATTTTTTCAATATCTACTCCTCCCTCAGTACTACTTATAAACGCTATTTTTGAAGTTGCCCTATCAATTAAACAAGCTAAATAAAATTCTTGTTTCACGGTAGAAGCTTCTTCAATATAAATTCTATTAACCTTTTTTCCTTTTGGACCTGTCTGATGTGTAATTAAGGTTTTTTCTAACATATTTTCTACTTCTTTTAACAAATCATCCTTATTTTTTACTATTTTAATCCCACCGGCTTTACCTCTGCCACCGGCATGAATTTGTGCCTTGATAACAAACTGATCAAAATGAAGAGATTCAATTTTTGTTAAAATTTCGTCTTTATTATAAATAACTACACCTCTAGGAACTGGAATTCCAAATTCCTTTAAAAGATCTTTTGCTTGATGCTCATGAATATTCATTCAATAATAAATTTATAAAATTAAAACACTAATTATTAATTTCTTTACAATTTTTTATTTCGTAACCTATCAATATTTCATTTATTTCTTTCACTTCAAAACAATTCATATCTATATAATCATAGATAACTGAACTTGATGGAAGATTTATTGTATAAATAACATTAATTTTATTTTTTTTAATTAAATTAATTAAAAAATCTTTATATTTAACAAAAAATTCATTACCCTTTATAGGATAATCAGTACCATCATACAAATACCATCTGGAAGGTGAATATAACTTTTGTTCTAAAATTGAAGAAAATATTGAATAATTTGTCATTACCATTTTATTCCTATTATCATTTTTTAAAAAAGATTTAGTTTTATTAATTAATATAATTTCTTCTTTAGGTTCCTTTTCAAAATTTGGCGTGATCCATTTTAAACCTAATAATTTTTTATCAATTTTTTTTCCATTAAAAGCTAATTCAAAATTTACATAGTTTAATTCATGAAATTTACGTTCTTCATTAAATCTAATATGATATTTTGTAGTAGCAAACAGACAAGCTAAAATCATTATTATGTGTAAAATTTTTTTTGAATTAAATTTGTAAATATTTAAACTGATTTGAGAAAAAGCTATCAAAATAGGTATTAAAAAAAATATAAAAGTTTGATTTTGAGTTAACAATTGATGAAAAATTAGAGAAAAAGTCAAAAGAAGTAAGCATAGAAAATAAAAAAAATCATTTTTTCTAATAAAATTTTTTTCATAAAAAAATCTTTTAAAATTTACATAAAATAAAATAACCATCGACAAATAAATAAATTTAAAATGGGCTATTATATTTTGAAATGTAACATTTATATTTTCAAATCGTTCATTACCTATTGTCAGAGGATAAAAAATATACTGTTGTAAAAAAGAAGAAAATGTAATTCCATGATTTTTTCCAATAATTAATATTATAAAAATAAATAAAATCGAACTTGCTAAAGAGTATTTAATCCAATCAAAATTTTTTTTTAATATAGAATAAGAGCTTAAAATTAAAACTGAACTTATAATAATATATGAGGCTGGCGTTTGTTTAGAAAGAAATGCTAAAATAAAAAATATTGGCAATAATATCCAGTATATTTTTTTTTCTGTTTTAATAGCAAAAATTAAAATATATATTCCTAATAAAGAAAAAAAAGCTGAATGATGATCTACAAAAGGCGTTCCACTAGACGGATAAGCAAGTATAGAAAGAAAAAACGAATAAGCAAAACTATAAAAAATATTAAGTTGAAAATTTCTTAACAATAAAAATGTTCCGACAGTCAATACGCCATTAATTAATGATGCGTGGATTAAGTAGCTCTGCCAATTAACACCAAATAAATAAAAAAAAATAGCCTGAAGATAGTCTACTAATGGTCCAGAAACTATCCAGTAATCTTTAAAAGGAAACTCTCCTAGTAAAATTCTGTACCCAGTGTCAAAGTGAGAAAAACTATCAACGGGAAAAACTCCCTTATTTCCATAATATTGATTTACAAGTATCGATAATAAAAAAAGTATTATTATTAATAGCTTATCATTAACAATCGTGCTAAAAAACTTTTTAGTAAACATTAAGGAAATTATATCTTTTATATAAATTTCATTCAAAATAAATTTAAGAATGATTAAAAATAAAAAAAATATTACAATAAAAGTTACATTTTTTTTGTTTTTTATCTTTTTTTTGATAGGAATATTAACTTTCAAAGATTATGGAATCTCAATAGACGAAGAATTTCAACGATCTTCGGGATTTTATTGGTTAAGCTATATTTTAAGCTTTACATCTTTTGATGAACTTAAAAATTTAGTTAATATAAAAATAGCTCAAATAGAAGGATTTACTCTGCCCTCGGTCGCTGAGAATCCCTATTACGGGGTTATTTTTGATTTGCCCGCTGCTTTATTAGAAGTTCTTTTAAAAATTGATGATCCTCAAGATTATTTTCACTTTAGACATTTTTTTAATTTTATATTTTTTTTTACAAGTTCAATATTTTTTTTCAAATTATTACAAAATAGGTTCTCAAATTATAATATATCACTGATAGGAACTTTATTTTTTATTTTATCTCCGAGAATTTACGGTAATGGTTTTTTTAATAACAAGGATATTATTTTTTTATCTTTATTAACTATAGCATTATATTATTGTTTTAAATCAATAGAAAAACTTAGTTATAAAAATTTAACTATATTTGCAATATTTACTGCCTTGTGCACTGCGCAAAGAATATTGGGGATATTCCTTCCTACATTTTTTATTATCATCTATTTATTGTCTATTTTATCAAATAAAAAAAGATTAAAAAATTTTCAAAAAATAATTTTTTATATTTTTTGTTATATTTTATTCTTAACTATATTTTGGCCTGTGTTGTGGGATGATCCAGTAGGAAAATTTTATCAAGCCTTTCAATATTTTTCTCATCATAATTTACAAATACAATTATTATTTAACGGAAACTATGTTCATTCAAAATTGCTTCCGTATGATTATATCTTTACTTGGATAATAATCAGCACACCTACGCTTTATTTAATATTATTTATAATAGGATATATTTTTATTTTTAAAAGATTCTTTGTAAGGTTTATTAATATAAAAAATAACATGTATTACGACGATCTCTGGAGAAGTAATAATGAAAAAAAAGATTTTTTTATTTTATTTAATATCACATCAATTATATTTTACTTGATTACATCTCAAATAGTTTTTTATAACGGATGGAGACATTTATATTTTATTAATGTATTTATTATTTACATTGCAATATATGCTTTCTATCGGTTAGATTTATATCTAAAATTAAAGTCTATAAATAAAATACAAATTCCTGCCGTCTCTCTTTGCTTAATATTCATTTTATACAAAATGATAGTTTATCATCCTTATCAAAATATTTATTTTAATAATTTTTTTAAAAAAGATATACATGAAAAATTTGAAATTGATTACTGGGGTTTATCTGGAAAAAAATTTCTTCATTATATTCTAGATCTAGAAAAAAATAAAAAAATTATAAAAATCGGTACAGCTTCATATTTACCTTTAGAGAGAAGCATCAAACTTTTGGATAAAAATGACAGAAAAAAGATCTTAATAGTTGGTCAAAATTTTCAAAATGCAGATTATTTGTTCACAAATTTTATCTCTGAAGTTGATAAAAATAGCAATGATAAGTATAAAATTCCTGATAACTTTGCTAAGATCGACGAATTAATTATAAGTAATACTCTTGTTTATGAAGTGTATAAAAAAAATAATTAAAAAATGAAAATTTTTATCTATAAAACGCTTTTTGTTTTTTTATGTATTTTTATAATATTTCAATTAACTATCGGGATACAAATAAAACAATTAAATAATAAATTAGAAGAAATCAAATCTAAGGAAAATATCGAAAATATTAAAGAAAAATTAAGAAATGAACTAAAAAACGCTGTCTCTAAAGAGAACTATTTAACTCCAGAAGATGCAAAATTAATCAACGATTTTTTAAATAAAATTAAAGGAGAGTTATCTAAATAAAATTATAATTTATGTTTAGTCGTCTAAATCTGGATCAATCTTTTTCGCTAATTCAAAAAGTTCTTTAACTGCTTTTATTGAAATATTAAAATTTTCTTTTATATTTGCTTCTAATTTTATTTCAATTATTTTTTCAACTCCCTCTTTTCCAATTACAACCGGTACTCCTGCATATAAATTTCTTGCATCATACTCACCATTTAAATAAGCAGCACATGGTAATTTTTTTTTTAAATCTTTTATATAAGATTCTGCCATCTCTATGCCTGATGCAGCAGGTGCATAAAATGCTGATCCTTTTTCTAAGTACTTTATAATTTCAGCACCTCCTTTTCGCGTTCTTTCTATTATTGAATCTAATTTTTCTTTTTTAATTAGTTGATTTAATTGTTTGCCGTTTACTGTAGTGTGATTAGGCATTGGAACCATAGTATCTCCATGTCCTCCTAATACTAAGCTTTCAATATTTTTTACAGGAACTTTAAGTTCTTGAGATAAAAAATACTTAAATCTTGATGTATCCAAAACCCCTGCCATGCCAACAATTTTATTGGTTGGCAAACCAGAATATTTTTGTAAAGCCATAACAATGACATCAAGTGGATTCGTTATGCATATTACGAAAGCTTTAGGAGAAAATTTTTTTATGCCTTCAGCTACTTGTTTTATT
>Ga0310344_10002243_pt1 | contig 14565 bp, 8 predicted proteins | sample HC15DNA20200_MG_FD_203801 | JGI IMG/M metagenome (GOLD analysis project Ga0310344, IMG submission 203801) | Marine microbial communities from station ALOHA, North Pacific Subtropical Gyre - HC15-DNA-20-200_MG | ecosystem: Environmental > Aquatic > Marine > Oceanic | place: Pacific Ocean: North... | reverse complement strand
CCATCCCTTTGGAACCCTGATCAAGCAGATTGATGCAGCCCGGAGGAAGCTTGAAAAGATTATCAAGCTCACTTCACATTATCGCATTCAGCCCTGTGTGCATGTGCATTCAGGTGACATACTTGCCAACGGCGGGGCCATCCTTTATCTGATCCTTAAAGAGTTTGATCCGAACACAGTCGGGGCCTACGTAGATCCCATGCATATGACTGTCGAAGGTGGTTTATCCGGCTGGGAGATGGGTCTGGACCTGGTGGCTCCCTGGGTTTCACTTGTGGGAATGAAAAATTTTCACTGGATACCCGTAGAAAGAGACAGTCATGGGCAAATGCAGTTTCGAAGTCAGTATGTTCCGCTGGCAGATGGCCAGGCACCACTGCCGAGATTCATGAGACGTCTGAAAGACCTGCAGTATGATGGAACGGTGTCTTTGCACAGTGAATACAAAGGGAGTTCGAGTTTCCGAATTTTGAACAGTACGGAACTTATGGATCAGTCTGCTGAGGATTTGGTTTATTTAAAAAGTGTGTTCCCATAACGAATACGAGAGGTCCTCTAATCAAGGTTCTTGGTACCACAAAAAGTGGTCAGAAGTGAGGTATAGACCTTAGGCGATGAACCGGAGGACATTACAGGTTGAAGGCACAAAAAGTTAGGCCAGGATGGGTTTTACGACGCTACCGTGAACATCGGTTAGACGGAAATCACGTCCGCTGTAACGGAATGTGAGTTTCTCATGGTCGAGCCCCATCAGGTGTAAAATGGTGGCATGTAAGTCGTGAACATGAACCTTGTTTTCAACGGCGGCGAACCCGAATTCATCACTTGAACCGTAAGTCATACCGCCTTTTACCCCGCCACCGGCGAGCCACATTGTGAACCCATGATGGTTATGATCCCGTCCGCTACCATTTTCGGCCACGGGGGTACGGCCGAATTCTCCTCCCCAGATAATCAAGGTATCTTTCAGGAGGTCACGTGCCTTCAGATCTTTCAAAAGCGCTGCGATCGGCTGATCCACGTGTTTTGCCTTTTCCGCATGAGCTTTGATATTGGTGTGATCATCCCATGGCTGACCATCTCCATAGTAAATCTGGACCATCCGTACGCCACTTTCTACCAGACGGCGTGCTGCAAGGCAGGCATCAGCGAACTGGCCGGGTCCGTAGGAGGATCGTGTTTCTTTGGTCTCTTTGCCTAGATCAAATACTTCCTGCGCTTCGGTCTGCATTCGATAAGCCATTTCAAGAGATTCAATACGGGCTTCCAGGGGATTGTCACGGCCTCCTCGCTTTTCCAGGTGAATCTGGTTCATGCGTTTGAGCAGGTCAAGCTGGTCACGTTGGGAGATCCGTGTGATATAGCTGTTGTTAATGTGGCGGATCACTTTCTTCGGATCGAGGTTCGAATGGTTGATATGTGTTCCCTGGAAGATACCTGGGAGGAAACTGTTACTCCACAACTGGGGGCCCACTACCGGTTTTCCTGGACACAGTACCATGTATCCAGGCAGATTCTGGTTTTCTGTTCCCAGCCCGTAAAGCAGCCAGGATCCCATTGCTGGACGGGTAGGCTGAGTTACACCGCTGTTCATCATGAGAAGAGATGGTTCGTGGTTGGGAATATCCGTGTGCATGGAACGAATGACACAGATGTCATCGATGCAGGAACCGATGTGGGGGAACAGATCGCTGACTTCGATACCTGACTCACCGTAAGGCTTGAATGCGAAAGGGGACTTCAGGAGCCCACCGGTTTTTCGTTCGGTTTTGAGATCTGCAGACATCGGTCGCTTGCCATCGTGCTTGTCCAATTCTGGTTTCGGGTCGAAGGTATCGACCTGCGATGGCCCGCCGTTCATGAATAGATGAATGATATGTTTTGCGCGAGGCGCGAAGTGTCCAGAACGGTCGGAGAGAGGACTGCCGGAAAAAGACGAGTTCGGCTCAGCTGCGAGTGTCCCATCCTGAGCTAGAATTCCCGCCAAACCAAGAATTCCTAGTCCAGTACCCATCTTCTGCAGGGATTCACGACGGGAAAGATCAATGTAATGTTGATAGGACATAGTTTGTGATTCCCTGAAACGAAGGTGATAACGGCACTACCTGTATTCTATGACACGCTTTTCAATCGAGATACATGAACTCATTACTACCAAGCAGGACCTGAGCATAACGTTCCCAGCGTGTGAGTTTGTTGAGTTCGGTATCTTTTGTTTCAAGATAGGATATTCCCAACTCGATTTCAGTTGTACTGGCCGGACGTCCATAGGCAAGAAGAAAGGCACGTTTGATACGGGCTTCATTGCCTCGGGGAACTTCCTTGTGCAGTCTTGCCGAGAGGGATTTCGCCTGTTCGATCATAAAGGGGCTGTTAAGGACGAACAACTGTTGCTGTGGAACGGTGGTTTCACTGCGTTTGGCACTGGTAATGTTGGCATCAGGAAAATCAAACAGTCGCAGGAGACTGTCCAGTTGATGACGACTGATCTTGGCATAGAGCGTCCGTCGGACGTTGTTGGCATCAGTCAGTTCCATTGAGGGGCCACCGAGTACAGCGTCCAGCTTTCCGGATACATCTAACAGAGCATCTCGCCAGGCTTCGACATCGAGCCGCCGACGACTTACTTTCCACAGAAATCGGTTATCGGCATCAATTTCCATATTGGCATCGGTAGAATGAGTACTGAGTTGATAGGTCGAAGTCAGCATTATGATGCGATGAAGTGCTTTGATAGACCATCCTGATTCAATGAAGCGTGCCGCCAAGTAGTCCAGCAATTCCGGGTGAGTCGGCAATTCACCTTGCTTTCCGAAATTGCTGGGTGTGTCCACGATCCCACGACCAAAATGGTGCTGCCATATTCGATTAACCATGACACGTGCAGTCAGGGGGTTGCGATCATTGGCAATGGCTTCGGCGAGCTCCTGACGCCCGCTTCCATTTTGGAATAGAGAAGGGTTGTCACCGGCGAGAACTTTCAGAAAACGTCTCGGAGCAATTTCTTTTTGATTGGCAGGATTGCCGCGTACGAATACCTTCATGTCGGCAACCGTTGCTTCGGTGTAGGAGTGAGCGATTGGGTACATGGCAGGAACGTTCTTTTGGGTTGTTTCGAGCTCCGATTTAAGTTTCGTCAAGACGGTTTCGACTTCGTTGCCAAACCCTTTTTCGAGTTCCTGGTCGCTCAAGGCAAATGGACCGTCTTTTCCCAACACAAGGGGGAGTAAATCGTTGGGAGGAGCAGAAGGGCGTTCAATAGGTGTTTCGGTATAAACACTGAACTGGACTCTTGCCTGATCACCGCATTCCTTCTGATCGGTCCCACTGTTGTCCAGACCACCAGTAGCCTTGAAATGCGTGTAGCCTTCCGGTATCTCGTACGTAATTATGCTGGGGGCATGAACACCGATGCCGTTTGAATAGCTTTTACCGCCGACATGAATGGGCTTGCCCTGGTAGTTGGTGTCAATGCTTCCCCCACCGTAACCTTCCAGTGACTTCCACTTCAGTTCTGTCAGTTTTAATTCACCTTGTGGACCAATCAGTCGTGGTTCCAACCAGTCGGCGTGATCACAGTTTTTTCCATTCCCACCATCGGAAACAACCAGAATAAGGCTAGTGGATTGTCCGATCTCAATATCGATCGCAGCGGTCGGTCGGCTTTTGGTGACCAGTGGAGTCACAAAGAGGGGGCTTCCCGGTTTACGTGAATCAGGTTGGATTGTTTCCGCAAGATTGATGGTGCCATTTCCGTTTTTAGCGGCCAGCAGTTTCTCAAGGAGCTTCTGAAAGTTTGTTGCGATAGAAGTCACGTTGTCGGGAATTTCTGAATCGTTCTTTCCAGAGGAACGATTTGAGGGTTTTAATTCAAACCATTCTTTCAGAGGAGGAAGCTTTTCTTTGTTTGCGACATCCAGAAACTGGATCCAACGATCCAATAACAAGGGGTTCAGATCAACGGTCTTCGCGAAGGCATCGGTTTGGATGGTTTCTTTCGCATCGGCCATCGTAAGACGGTATTTCCAGACTGCTTGAATATAGCGAGCGATCTCGCTGACCTTGGATTCCGAAAAAAGAATCTGCTGCTTGATAAAAAACTGCTCGATCGCTTCTTTCCGTTTCTTGACCTGCTCCTGTCCACGGTTGTAGGCTTCCACTTCTTCTGCTGTGCAAAGCGGCGCGTTGTGCAGTCTGGAGCTGCTGAAGATGCCGGCAAGTGAGTAGTAGTCCTGGGTCGGAATGGGATCAAACTTGTGGTCATGGCATCGGGCACAGGAAACCGTTAATCCGAGAAATCCACGTGTCAGTGTATCTACGCGGTCGTCCAGTTCATCGGCGGCAGCTTGTGCCGCGTCTGTGTTCTTGTAGTACTGGGCTCCGAGGCCAAAAAAACCAAGTGCCACCAGGTGATCATAAGATGTTTTGGTTTCCGGACCGATCAGGTCACCAGCGATCTGAAGTTTTACAAACGTGTCATAGGGCATGTCTGTGTTGAATGCAGACACCACCCAATCTCGATACCGGTAACCACTGGTATTGGGTTGCACCTGGAACGTATGTGCCTGGTCTTCTGCGTAACGGGCGACATCGAGCCAGTATCTTCCCCATCTTTCTCCGTAGTGTTTTGACAAAAGAAGATTTTCGACGACTTTGCTGAACGCGTTCGGAGAATCATCCTGAATGAATGATTCCACCGCTTCGGGCTTTGGAGGTAAGCCGGTCAGATCAAAGCTTGCCCGGCGAATCAATTCGTGCTTTCCAGCAGGTTTTACTGGCTGGAGTTTCAGAGATTCCATTTTGGCAAGGGTAAAATAATCAACTTCACTTGTGGGCCAGTTTACTTGTTTAACGACTGGTGTTCTTGGAAACTCGATCGGTTGGTAAGACCAGTGGTCACGCCCTTTTTCAAAATCTATGGACGATACGGTAACCGATACTCCGTCCCTTGGGTCGGGAGCTCCCATTTCGATCCACTTAACGAAGTTGTCGACCACTTCTTGAGGAAGCTTTCCGCTTGGAGGCATTTCAAAGGTCTCATATTGGATCGCGCTGATGATCAGACTGTCGTTGATATTTCCTGGCACCACAGCAGATCCGGAATCACCGCCTTTACGTATGGAACTGAGAGTGTCGAGAAGTAAGCCACCTTTTAGATTTTCAGCGTCTGAAGAGTGGCACTTGTAACAGTGTTCCGTAAGTACGGGACGAATCTTTTCCTCAAAGAACGTGATACCATCTTCGGAGACATTCGTATCGGTTTTTTCCTGTCCCAGCGTGACAGCGTGAAAACTGACAATCATTAATAGGCTGAATCCAGAGATGGAATGAAGAGAAGAGTTATGTCGTTTCATATTTCCGTTTTCGTATAAGAATCCTTTTCCACTCCGCTAAGTAACATTCTACAGTAAACCGCCTGGGAGGATGCAACGTCAAGCGATAGCGACCCTCTTGGTATTTTAGAGTAAAAGGTGGTCACTGGAGGAATTTTTTTAGAATGAGGTCCGGTTAGCTTTAAAGAGATCCGGAGGTTCTTGGTTGGGAGGCAGAGATCAGGATGAAAATAAATCGTGCTCTGGTGGATTTCATCGGCGCAGTTGTAATGATTCTGGCAGGAATAAGCCAGTCGGTTCTGGCTGATGAACGTCCTAATTTTATCCTGCTTATGGGGGATGATCATGGCTGGGATGAGACCGGTTACAACGGTCATCCCTACCTCAAGACACCGGTCCTGGACGAAATGGCGGCTCAGGGCCTGAGGCTGAATCGTTTCTATGCGGCCCATCCTACCTGTTCGCCGACTCGCGGCAGTGTGCTCACCGGTCGTCATCCTAATCGTTACGGAACCTTTACTCCAAATTACTCCATTCGTCCAGAAGAGGTCACGATTGCTCACTTGCTGGATGATGCGGGGTATCGTTGTGGGCATTTTGGGAAGTGGCATCTGGGGCCGGTGAAGTCAGGTTCCCCTACCAATCCCGGAGCAATGGGTTTTCATGAGTGGTTGTCTCACGACAATTTTTTTGAAATCAATCCTATACTTTCGCGTAATGGTGGTAGACCGGAGCAGATCAAAGGTGAGAGTTCCGAGATTATCGTCGATGAAGCCATCCGTTTCATTCGCTCCGCAGACAGAAAACCATTTTTGGTCGTAGTATGGTTTGGATCCCCTCATGAACCCTATCGTGGATTACCTGATGATCTGGCTATCTATGATGATATTCCCGGGAAGTTCAATGACCGTGAGGTTCGACTGACATCGAATGAAACGGGTACGCCGACCGATCGTCCACTTGGAGATGTGTTACGTGAACGGTATGCGGAGATCACAGCTATGGATCGTTCCATTGGAAGGTTACGTAACTGGCTGGATCAAGCCGGTCTGCGGGACAATACACTGCTCTGGTACTGCGGAGACAATGGATCACCAAGTGGCGCCAGTGTTACGACACCTCTGCGAGGTCAAAAGGCTACGATGTACGAAGGTGGTATCCGAGTGCCTGGAATTCTGGAATGGCCTGCGAAAATTTCCCATCCCTTAGAGTCAGAGGTGACCACCGTTACCAGTGATATTTTGCCAACACTCTGTCGGATTGCCGGAGTTGACAAACCGGATCGACCGATGGATGGTATCGATTTGACTGCGGTGATTGAAGACAAGATACGTGAGAGAGCCACTCCGGTCTTTTTCTGGCGTTTCGATACGAAAACAGAAATGAATCGATCACCCTATATTCCTTTAGAACTTCAGACCGGTACCACGCCATTAGTCAAAATGATGAATGGACTTTACACTCGGAATTTCCATAACTTCCATCATAACCAGATTGCTGAGAGGGATTATGGTGGTCAGCGTGTCATTATGGAAAAACAGTATAAGCTAGTTGTGATGGATCATGGCGATGGCATAGAGACTGAGGAGTTGTTTGACGTCCGAGCAGACCCGGCAGAAAGAAACAATTTGTTCGATTTGAATCCTGCTCGGGCACGAGCCATGGTGTCACGATTACGTATCTGGCAGCAGTCCGTTTTAACCAGTCTCACCGGAGCGGATTACCGACGCTGATTCGGAGGATGTCAGCGCGTTAGCGATTGATTACAGGAAGTCGCAGGATAACCCCTATTCCAACGCTGGTCAGTACGATAATGCCGATTCGAATCGGCATGGATTCCGGGCTCCAGTAGAGAGTCAGTCCAACGGTTACCAGAACAAGCAGGATAGCGGCGATTTTTGTATGCCGTTTGATACCGCCCCTTTCTTTCCAGTCCTGGAGTAAAGGGCCCAGGACATGTGACCGGTACAACATGGCATTCAGTCGTGGTGAAGATCGGATCAGGAAATAACTGGCAAGCAGCAGGAATGGTGTTGTCGGCAACACGGGTAACAATACACCTACCGCTCCCAGTGTGACAAATAATCCACCGAGAGTCAGATAGAGGGCTTTGCGTGGCCCGGTTGCCATTGCAGCCGGTTCAGGCATCGAGCTGTTTTTAGAAGAAGAGGTATTGTTCACGGGAAGTGTATTTCAGGAAACGGGCTTGTCATGGAATCCTCACGGGTTTTTCAATCCGGTGCTACTTAACCAGATGAACTACCGGAAACGAGCTTATCATACTCGGATGGAATACACGGCGACAACGGTTGTGTTTCGTTCAGTCCATGCTGGAAACGGCGTTTCTGGTTCTTCCGATGCGAGAGAACATCGGTTTTTCACCCACTGTGCAGGGGGGGAAACGAGACCAGTCAGCCTCCCGGTTCTATTTGGAGGTCCCTGCTAATTGAGGATCCTGGTTATGGCGGTTTAGTAAGCTGGACGGGAGATATGGATATCGTTTTCAATCAAGATTGTGGGGACGGTTCAGTAGCAGGAGATCGGCTAATTTGATACGCTCAATCCGAAAAAACCGGTCGTAAAGTTATGAAATATATTTCAGTTCACAACTGAAATATCCAACGACAGGAAAGGTGACTAGATGAGATCTTGGAATGTGGACAGTACTGTTTCTCAATTGGTAGTGAAGGTGAGTCTGTTATCCATTTTGTGTGGCATCATTGGTGTTATGGATCCGGTATCGGCCGCTGACACCTACTGGCCCGGATGGCTTGGTCCCCAGAGAAACGGATGGGTCAGCGACTTTGAAATTCCTGAAAAATGGCCTCGAGAGCTAAAGAAAATATGGGAGGTTAAAGTAGGGACGGGCTACGGTTCACCACTGGTTGTGGACGGATGGGTATACCAGCATTCCAGGCAGGGTGCAGACGAAGTGGTGCGGTGTCTGGATCTCGAAACGGGTTCAGTCCGTTGGACCCAGAAATATTCCGTTCCGTTCAAAATTGGTGGCGGAGGGGAATACCACGGCAAGGGACCAAAATCGTCCCCTGTACTCGACGATGGAAGAATTTTCACGATGAGTATCACCGGTCAGCTGTCCGCCTGGGATACCTCCTCAGGCCAACTTCTCTGGCGCCGGGATTACGACACGTACTTTCAAAAGAGCCATCCTTACTGGGGGGCATCCGGATCACCGATTGTAGACGGTAATCGGGTGATCATTCATTTTGGAACCGACGAAGCAGGTGCACTGGTCGCGCTCGATGTAAAGACTGGAGAGGAAGTATGGAGTCACGGAAAAGACGGGGCTTCCTATTCATCACCGCTGTTGGTTGAAATTGAAGGGGTGCGTCAGGTAATCCAGTGGAACCATCGTGCCGTTGTGGGGGTGGAAAGCCGTACCGGACAACATCTCTGGGAATTTCCTTTTCCTCACGAAGGTCCTAATCAGAACATGCCTACACCAACTTTCCATCAGGGATCTGTGCTAATCGGAGGTGAGAATCGAGGGCTGCACAGCTTGAAACCCCGAGTTGACGATGGCAACTGGTCTGTAAAGCAGCAGTGGTTTCAAAAGTCTGTCGCACTCGACATGAGTTCGGCCGTGATGAATGAAAATCTGCTCTATGGATTTTCGCACTATGGGCTTGGCCGGCTTTTTTGTTTGAACGTTAACACAGGAGAAGTGTTATGGCAGGGGCCCGGACGAACCGGTGACAATGTGATGTTTCTTGCTATTCCCGGACATATTCTCGCGTTAACTGATACGGGGCGGCTTTTAGTGATAATCGCGAGTGGAGGCGGTTATGAAACGATCGCATCCTACCGAGTTGCCGAAAGCGGTACGTGGGCGCCTCCGGTGCTGTTGAACAAGGGAGTTCTGGTCAAGGATGAAGAGTCACTGGTCTTTTGGTCATTCGGACAGACGAATCCTTAACCCCTCTCTTTTAATGGAGGGTTTCCAGAAAAGTATCCGTTGCCATAGTGGTATCCGAAACAGCCATGTGCTGTTATCGGCAATGCTGTCGTTGTTGACAAAGGTACGGTGCCTCTGCTGAATGCGTGTTGCAGCGCCGCGGAGGTTAATCATGGTGTGGATGCGTTTGGTGTTCTCTTCGTAACGGTTTTCAGGTGCCGTTCAGTTCGACATCCAGAGAAGAGAAGAATACGTCTGGTTCTTTTCCTGTAGACCAGTCTATGGTTGGCTATGAGCTCAAAGCCAGGAAGCAGACCGGCATGGTCAGACAAGAGCCACGTAAGGTGCAGGAGGGCCGTTTTAAGAACGGAGCAACATAGGGATCACAAACGAACAAAGGTCTCCTGCTAAATATATAAAGAAGGGGATTTTACATTCATCCCACGATTGGAATATGAAGACCAATTGTGCGGGAGGAAGGAAAAAACATAACAATCCCCATCGAGTGCTTTCATGAAATGCCAGAATGACTATCCAGATATAGCTTACAGTCATAATGGCAAATCCAGCATAGAAGAAAACATACGATAGAACGACAATTCCCATAGTTCTGATCCTTTGTCATCAGTGTTCCAATAGAGATGCGAAAATGAACGAGGCGACCATTCTGCACTGCGTAGCTTGGGTAAGGATGTATGGATTATTGATGGAGGCAATCGGTTGTATAGACCACGGGTTTCAGACCATATCTGGTAATTGCGGCATGGGCTTTATGAACGATTGGAATTCATTATGAAGTTCCGGTACTAGGGCTATGATCGTTGGTAGCTGAGCCCTCAGGATTAAGGAGTTTTGAGAGGAATGCGTATTTTCGCGAGATAGATATTTGCCTTTCCTTCGTGGCCCGAATAGTAACTCAGCCACAACCGTCCATCATGCCAGACCATGCCCGGATAACTGTTGTCGCCACCACTGGGGATATCCAGAACCGGTTTGTAACTGGTCGCTGTCATCCGGGCCAGGACAGTTCGCTTTCTGGGTGCGTAAAGACGTCCGGATCCCCAAAGTGATCCGTCAGGAAGGCGGATGAAGTTCGGGCCGCCGATGTCTCCAAAGCGACTGTCTTCCTGGTAGGACGCAAAGCGTGTCCATTTCCATTCGCGATAAGGTGGTTGGCTGGAGCCAACCCAGTGTGGCCGTGTTAAAGCGATGAGTGTGTCATCGGGAAGAAATCTCAGAGTGGTCTCGCTGCCATTCCAGGTATTATCGGGTAAACGGGGTTCACAGACCCAGTTCCACTCGAGTCCGTCGGTTGTGGTATAGAGCATCAAACGTCTTGGGTCACGCCCTTCACCTAGTTTGGACATACAGTAGCCGATTCCTTTGTTCCAGGTGACGCGCCACAGCCAGTGATCTTCAGCCAGCACCTGTTTGGGGGTAGTCCAGTTGAAACCGTCGGTTGAAAAGGATACGCGAGGTGATCGTGTCAGCGCCTGTGAGCGGCCGTCCCACGAGTTTTTGTCGTCATGTCCCCATCGAGTGGCCGCCAGGATACACATCAGTTTTCCATTGGGCATAATCGAAAGATGAGGATCCCGGAGATCAAGCCGACGTTCACTCAGTGTTGCCGCTAATTTCCAGTCTGTTCCGTCGTGTGAGACAAGAATACGAGCCAGACCCTCTCCTCCCGCGTGACTGTTGGCTTCTCTGAAAGAGCACCACCACTTATCCTGAAAACGAATGAGATCGGTGGTACCGTTCCATTTGCCGTGGTCCCATATTTTTTGTACCGAGACCACCTCGGGGGCCTCACCGGCATAAGTGAAGGTTGAGAGAAGCGATGCCAATCCAAACGCCAGCCGTGCGTAAGGTAAGGTAGGTGTTCTATCGGTTTTGCGCATCCACTCATTTCCATAAAAGGGGAAGGGTTTTCAGAATGGAGTGTTCTTTCCGCCATACAAGTCAGGAGCCCGTTCTTCACTGTAAACTACTAAATTAGTACAACAACTTTGTTTTTACGAAGACAGACGCTTCAGCAGGTTGGCCGTGATTACCTGAACACGTTTGTCAGGTCCCTGAGGTGAAGCTCCATGGGCTGAAGGACGTACATAACCGGGAGGTTGACTCAGGCCATCACCCCACCAGCAGGTTGAAGCATTGAAGACCAGGTTGTCCATTGGACCGGGATAGACAGTTGACGTATAGGTGCCGTTACCGGCGTTGCTTTCTGTAGTGCCCTGAGCAATAACCTCCAGACCTGGGATATTTGCGGGATCACCATGCCATTCCCATCCGACCAAGCCCGCTATTCCGTCGCCTTTCTTCATGCCGGTGTTATCGAACAACCAGTGGTCGGGGCTCTGACATATCCAGTCTGCCCCACCAACAATCGGACCGGTACTTCGTGCTCCAATTAAGGTGTTTTCATTGGGAGCAGTCCTTGGCAGTGTTTTCATGGAGTGGAAAAGGTCATCTCCTATTTGGTCACGTGGTCCGTAGCGGTCAACCCGTGTGATGATGCGATTCTGGCGGCCGTCACTGGATGGTTTCATCTCAAGCAGACCACAGCAGGTATTGCCGGAAAGGAAAGCGACATTTAATCCGTTCCGAATAGCTGCTCGAAGGTTATGGAACATTTCCAGGGAATAGTACTCATCATGTCCTACTGACAGCATTGCTTTGGCACGCATTAATCCAGGTCCATCCGCGTGTGTATCCAGATTCGAGCAGTAGCTTATGTCGTAGCCCCGGGATTCCATCCAAAAAGATATCGGGTATTCCCAGCAGAACCATTCTCCGGACCCGGTTGTCAGAGGCGCATCGAAAATCTGGCAGTATTTTCCATAAGGTCGATCGAAACTGGTATCAACTCCGGCACCCCAGTACCAGACAGTTTCTTCATTATCGTAGAGAGAATATTGACTGGGCCAACGATTGTAGGCGTTCCAGGTGGTATCCGAACACTGGAAGAGAAAGTCGACCTGCCGATTGTCTTTTACGATAAAAGTAATATAACTTTGCAAACCACTGTCCAGGGCGGTCAGTTTGCAGAGATAGACTCCACTTGTCCAGTTCTCGGGAATCGTCAAAGTTTTACAGGCATCCCACTGGCATTCCCGGAGTCGTCGATCACCCACAGAGGGATCATCCTGGATACTTCCCTTGAAGGGACCAAAAGAAGCCACTTGACGACCGCCTTTGCCTCCATAAAATCCGGACCGATAAATATCCAAGTGAAATGCAGTAGACGGATTACAAGAGACATGCAGACTGATGGATTCGCCGACGGCGACACTGTTCTTCGACGCATAACCCTCTATGGATGGACTTCGGTATTTTGTCGTGCTGTCAACCTGGGTATTGGCAAGCATCCAGTCACGGGTTCCCGGCCTGGCGTTTTCTTCACGAATCAGATCTGGTCGCGGACTTGGGAAATTGAAATTGTCGGCAAAAACAGTTGGTGGGTCTGAGACAACACCCGGTAGCAGTGACCCAGCGCCGAATGTGGCCATCGCACGGAGAATATCCCGTCGTTGCAGTAGTTTTTCCGAATGAGAATACATGACTGTTTCCCGTTAAACGTGACGTGTAAGAGTGTACCACGGGCCTGACTTACTCCATCCCGCTATTCGGATGATTTTTTCCAGTACCTTCGGGTAATCATCGCAAGTTGTGTTACAGCATGTGAGAGTGCGGTGGATAGCGTGTTTTCCCTTCTGAGGGCATCTTAACAGCTCCTGTTGTTCGACTGAGAATCAAAGTCTCGAGCGACTAATGCAATCGCTTGGTGAGCCAGTCGGCGACTATGTTTCTGTTTGATAGGGCTGTGTACAAATCGGTTCAGTGCAGCTAGCAGCAGAGACTGCGTTTGTTTGGAAGCACAGGCAATCTCTGATTCAATCGCCAGGGTTGTTTTTAGATAGTGAGCGCCAAAGATGGGTGAACGGATTCCATTGTCGAGAACAATCTCGTGCACTTCGGCCAGGAAGTCTTCTCGATGGTTCACTTTCCATTCAGCCAAAGGGATGTCCAGATCCCGGTAGCGTTGATTTCGGCCAGCAAAGCAAGCGAGTTGTAATAATCCCTGTTTCCAGAATTCAGGGAACCGCTGACACTGTTCCCGTACCGCATTGGCAAACGTAATCGCATGCGTGAAGCCTAGCCAGCCTACGTTGTCTGCAACTGAATTTTCCGTGGCATTTTCGTGAGCCAGGTCAAATGTCAGCATGTTGTAAGCACAAATGCGTAGGAGTTCATCAAATAGAGTTTCCGGAGTGTATTGCGATAGGGCTGCAGTTGTCCAGGCGAGGCAGCTTTCAAGGCCACCTTTTTCCAGTCCAGATGAATCACCCATTACACGGTTGTTGCCAAAGTGATCCGGGCATTTACGTAAGAATTGGTGGTATGAGCTGAATTCAGGTATCAAGTCTTCACGTGTGGTAAAGCAAATATGACGGGCCAGAGGCAGAAGGATTTCCTTCGGGTGCTCCAGTTTCAGTCTGGTTAGAAGTTGCCTTGCTTTTTGGACGTAAATTAAAGTATGCCCAAAGTCGTTGTAGTGCGCGAACGCTATATGCGTAAAGGCCCGTTCCATTTCTTCAAAAGAAGTTGCGTCTGTACAGGCATTGCTGATCATTGATTCGACAATCGCACGTTCTTCGTTTTCAGCCGCATCGATGAAAGCCTGTTCTTCCCAGGTCTCTGTTCCGGAGAGATACGGGTATTCTGGATGTCGCAGGACATCGAAGGCCATGTGGTCGATTGTCTCGCTCAGTGTGACCAGTTGTCGCTCCCAGTTGTCGTTATAGCGATGATAAAGATCCAGCCAGTCTGCACACGCCGCAAAAGCATGGGTCGTGCCATATTCATACCTGTCAAATGACCAGTGAATTGCCTGGCGTACACCTTCTGTTGGGTCCAGATCATTAAAATACAACCGACTCAGCTCGCGACAAATGCGGCCGTAGTCTTGTTTTGCAAACGCTGTCTGCAATCCTTCCAGAATTCGAGACTGAATGAGTGCCTTCGACTGTGGAGCCAGGTTGATGTACACATCGCCCTTTTCCACTTTGGTTTCGTAGGCACGTACATGGTCACCGCCCAAAAGGCAGTGACCGTTATCGAGTCGGAATTTCCAGTTGTGCCAGTTGCATGTCAGGACACATTGCTCATCGATCGTTCCTTCAACTAGGGGATAACCTTCATGTGGGCAGCGATTATCGATTGCGTATAAGCGATCGGATGATTGGAAAATGGCAATCTGAAAGCGACCTTGCTTGAAGATGGCAGGTCCATTTTTAAATTTTTCAATGGTCG
>Ga0310344_10002242_pt1 | contig 14568 bp, 23 predicted proteins | sample HC15DNA20200_MG_FD_203801 | JGI IMG/M metagenome (GOLD analysis project Ga0310344, IMG submission 203801) | Marine microbial communities from station ALOHA, North Pacific Subtropical Gyre - HC15-DNA-20-200_MG | ecosystem: Environmental > Aquatic > Marine > Oceanic | place: Pacific Ocean: North... | reverse complement strand
TTTAATACTAAAAATGATTCTTCTTCCACGTGTTTCAATGCCTTTTTTATAGCTCCTCCTGTACCTAATGGTGTATTTTCAATTGAAAAAATTATTTGGCATCCAAAATTTTTCTTCTTTTTAAGAAAAGATTCAATTTTATTTGATTTGTAGCCACTAGAAATTATTATTTCATTTATTCCATATTTTTTAAGATATTTTATAGTTCGTTCAATTAACGGCATATTGTTTATCGGGATTAATGGTTTTGGAATTTTGTCTGTAATTGGACGTAATCTTTTTCCTCTTCCTCCTGCTAAAATTATTGCCTTCATATTATTTTCAACTCATCTGTGTTTTTTAACTTATGTTATACTATATGATCATCTCGAATGCGGTTAATCCAAAGAAATATCCTATCAAAACCATTGTTATTCCCCATCCACATGAGCCTAAGATTGTATATGCCAAAAATTTCTTAACGTTCATTTTTAGTAGTCCTGCTGGAACAGAAATCATTTCTCGAAACACAGGAACCATCCTACCAAATAAAACGGCCTTATCCCCATACTTTTCAAACCATCGTTCAACTCTTTCTAATTTTTTTTCAGACACCTTAACTTTGTTTAGATATCTAAGCAATGCAGTACGTCCTAATTTCAATGCAATTAGATAAATTACTGTTGAACCAATTGATGCTCCTAATCCTCCAATAACACCTAAAAAAACTGCTTCAATCACACTTAATCCATTCTGAGAAGCGATAAATCCGGCAGTAGGAAAAACTGCCATAGTAGGAATTGGGGGGATTATGGTTTCAATTAATGCAGCAATAAAGACCCCTGCAAATAGGTATTCAGAAAGTAAATCTGAAATCCACTGAATTAGTGCTTGTAATTCACTCATCTTGGTCTTTCTCTGTTATGTAGTAATGTAATTCTGTGTAGCACTCTGCACACCATTCTTCAAAATCAGTATGTTCACAATCATAACTGTTGCTAGTCTTTTTTCCACATTTATTACAGATTGTCAATGATTTTGTCTATTTGGATGATTTTTTAATCTTGATAGCGCCTAATGCAAGTTGTATTGCAGCTGGTGCAAAAAGCATGACAACAGAACCAACAGGATCTCGGTCTATATTTTCTGGAGATGGGTTTGAAACTACTGCTATTCCACCTATTATTATTAAAATTCCAGCAATAATTATCATTACACCCAACCCTTTTGATGGCTCCCTTAATGAAATGAAAAATGCAATTATTGGAAGAATTAATGCGGGTGCACCCAATCCAATTCCTCGTTGCATTTCATTTAATGGTAAAAATCCTTCTTTTGCTTCATTACCCATTGATACCGCAACATCAGCACCATATGCAATTAGTAATCCAATTGCAATTCCTGTTATAATTAATGCAGCACTTAATGCCATGTTTTTTCTCTGAGTCTCTGTATTAATAAAGCATGGGGTTTTTTTCCAATAATTCCAATATATTATTCTGACTCAATCATTATATTTTTTTTAAGATCGGTTAATTTTTCCAAAAGATTTTCCATGCCTAAATTATCTGCATCCACTAGATTCACATGACCAATCTTTCTTTTTGGTTTTGATTCTAATTTACCATACATCTTTAGAAATGAGTTCGTAATAGTAGTTGATGGTATTTTGTATTTGCCTGTAAAGTCTGTTGGCCCTAGTATGTTATACATTATTGTAGGATGTAATAATTTTGTACTTCCTAACTCCATTCCTAAAATTGCTCGTAGATGTTGTTCAAACTGCGAGGTTTTACTAGATTGTAGTGTGTGATGACCTGAATTGTGTACTCTAGGTGCTATCTCATTAATTAATAATTGATCATCATTAGTAACAAACATCTCAATACCAAAAACTCCTGCACCATGAAGTACTTCCATGGTTTTATGTGCAATTTCTTCAGCCTTTTTAGAAATTTCATCACTTATTCGTGCCGGTGCAATTGTCGTTCGTAATATATTATCTTCATGAATGTTTTCCACCAATGGATATGTTTGAATTTCTCCAGTTGTACTTCGTGCTGCTATGACAGATACCTCCATCTTAAAATCAATGAATTCTTCTAACATCAACGACTTTCCTTCAAAAATTTTTAAACCCTCAGATATATGCTCAGATGAATTAATTTTGAAATTCCCTCTACCATCATATGCATCCCTCCTTGTTTTTAATAAAACTGGCAAGCCAAACTCATTAATTTTTTCTTCTAGTTCACCTCTAGATGATATTTCACTAAATTTAGCTACTGGTATGTTATTATCATCTAAGAATTTTTTTTGAATTAATTTATCTTGGATAATTCGTAAAGTTTCTGGTGATGGATTAATTTCACATGTAGATTCTAAACTTTTTAAAACTGTACTGTCTCCTGACTCAATCTCATATGTGATTATATCACTTCTTTCTGCTAGTTCTTTTATTGATGATCTGTCTTTGAAATCTGCAACAATTTGCTCAGCCCCCACTTTTGCTGCAGGACAGTTTTCTGTTGGATCTAGAACAATAACCTTCGATATTTCTAACGGCATGCTTTTAGATGCCTCAGTTAACATCATACCCAATTGGCCACCACCTATAATTCCAAGTATTTTACTCATAATGCAAAATTATCATTCAATTACAAATAGTTTCGGAAAAATTGAAAGTATTAAAAATAGCAATTCTATTCAGAGAGTATGGCAACAAAAAAAATGGTTGGTATTATAATGGGTTCTAGTTCTGATAGTAGAATTATGCATGGTGCAGCGGAAATACTAGATCAGTTCAAAGTTTCACATGAGGATCAAATCATCTCCGCACATAGAACACCCTCCAGATTAGATACCTATGCTAAACATGCTGAAGATTCTGGATTCAAAGTCATTATTGCAGGAGCTGGTGGTGCAGCACATTTACCGGGAATGATTGCTTCACACACTATAATACCAGTAATTGGCGTTCCGATACTAGTTTACAATGATAAACAACTAAAAAAATCTGATACGACCAAATTTTCTGCATTTGGTGGATTAGATTCGTTACTTTCTATATCAGAAATGCCAACAGGTTCCCCTGTTGTTACTGTAGGAATTAATAAAGCAGCTAATGCTGCTATATACGCACTAAAAATTCTTGCAAATGAAAATTCAACAATCAAACGTAAACTCAAGAATCATAAATTTGAACAGCATTCAAGTGTCATCAAAGAGTCTGATGAATTGAAAAAACTTGGACTGACAAAATTTGTAAAGAAAAAATTCAAATGATCAAGTTAGAAGTTCAAACTGAACATCCTTCTCAGTAAGATGTCTAATTAATCTGTCAGCATGTTCTTGATTTTCAGTTTCTAGGCTTAATGTCACGCCTACTGTACCAGCATTTACAACAGAACTCAATCTATCATGTATCACTTCTACTATGTTAACACTTAATGATGATATTTCATCAACTATCTCTTTAAGTGCCCCAGGTTTATCTTTCAATGTGACTAATATTCTAACCATTCTTCCCATATTTCCTAATCCTTTGGCAACAATTTGACCTAATAGATACATGTCAATGTTTCCTCCACATAAAATTGGTACCACTTTTTTATCTGGCGCAGGTTTTTTACTCAAAAGATATGCTAATCCAACCGCACCTGCTGGCTCTATTACAGCTTTAGTTCGTTCCATTAACAAAAACATTGTTTTAATAATATCAGAGTCATTTACCGTGACAATTTCGTCTATTCCATGTTTGATTATATCAAATGTTAATTTTCCAGGTGTTTTTACCGATATGCCATCTGCAATAGTAAGCCCACCTTGTATTGTTTCTAACCTACCTGATTCAATAGAACTTTTCATGGCAGGAAATGCACTAGATTCCACGCCAATAATTTTTACATTTGGATTTTTCTCTTTAACTGCTATCACTATACCTGCAGCCAATCCACCACCACCAATTGGAACGTAAATTTCATCTACATCAGGTAATTGTTCTAAAATTTCTAATCCAATTACACCCTGACCTGAAATTATATGTGGATCATCAAAAGCATGTATTATTGTAGCACCTGTTTCATGTGAAATTTTTTGTGCCTTTGACCAAGATTCGTCATAAGTTAGACCATCTAAAACAACATTTGCTCCATATCCACGTGTTGCAGAAATTTTTGCGGGTGATGCATTCTTTGGCATTACAATTGTACATGGTATATTTTCAAGGGACGATGCTAATGCGACACCTTGCGAATGATTCCCTGCAGAAGCAGCTACAACGCCTTGCTTTTTTTCATCATCCATCAATGATTTAATTTTATAATATGCACCACGAATCTTAAATGATCCAGTTTTCTGCTCATACTCATTTTTAAGATAGATCTTTGAACCGGTTAACTTACTAAATGTCTCTGAGAACGTTAATGACGTCCTTCTAATCACCGGATTTTGAGATTTCTGGGCATTTTCTATATCTTGATAGACTACAGTCATAAGATGTTTCAATTTTGCAATCAAAATTAAATGTATTTGAATAATTACTCTTGATTTTTTATGGCTGATAAAATCTGAGTAATTCTACTCTCGATTTTTTGCTGAGAATCATGGTCTATTAAATCGAGATCAAATAACCCTTGTTTAGAGCCATCATCTAATTTCTGCAAATCAATATTACACAAACATCCTTCTTCACCATTAACAAGTTTTTGTTCATCAATTATCACATCACTTGTTTGAAACGTTTCTAATAACAAGTCATCCAATTTTTTTAAAATATCTTTTTTTCTATTGTTTAATTCAAGAATTTTTTTTCCTTGATTATTTTCTATCTTATCTGATAATATCTTTGATAGGTTTTCATCGTTATAGAAAAGCTCAAAAAGTTTTTGCTCATCGACTTTATCATATCCTAATTCCTGTAGTTTGTTAAGAATTATTTTATTTCCAACTACAGAATAATTTGAATCTGATATTCCGGTTTTATCAATTATATCAGATAACTCCTTTTGAAGATCAAGAACTTCTTGTTCAGGTTTATAATATAACAAAACATGAAATTGCACTGAAACATGTAATGATATAATAAAATCACCCTCAGAAATTTCAAACTTCACAAAAATTCTTCGAATATCGTCATTATATGAATATGATATTCCTTGAGATTCCCATTCAGTTAACGATAAAATAAGTTTGTCAAAAAAGATTTCGATGTTTTTTGGATCAAAAGTATTAACGGTTTTTACAGTGCTATCACCTAACATGACTTTAATTTCTATAGTTTTCGTTGTTACCAATATGTTTTTTAAAAATTCATCTTGAATATTTTGATTTTTTTTATTCAGATTGAGAAAAAACGTATTTTTTGATTTTGAGCCTATTCGCATAGACTTTGTTTCATATACCTCCTTAAATTTTATATAATTATGCATAATTTTGCTAATAACATTTGTAAGTTAAAAGAAAAATTTGTTAGTACTTACAAAGGTAATAGCCATATTCATGAATTAGTTCCTGTAAAAAAAAGTGATTTTTTACCAATTGATGAAAAACATATATCATTTTTACATTCGTTTATGCGAAATAATCCAATTTATGAAAATTCTTTCAAGTTGACATTTTTTGATACTGAATTTATTGTCTATGAGGGAGATTTGAATCAATTTTGGATAGATAGTATAAAACATGATACAAGCTATGCGCCATTTTATCCCACATGGCTACTTTCTGCATACTCATTAGCATTAAAATCCAAAGAATTAGGATTTTTACAATTAGTTGACATTGGTTCTGGTGACGGAAGAATTGCATTTTGTGGTGAAATTGTAGGTGTTAAATCAACTTCCATTGAAATAGATCAACAGTTAACTAATTTACAAGATAATTTATCACGTAAAACTGAAACTGCTTTTGAAATAATTAATTCAGATGCAACCAAAATTAACTATTCAGACATGAAATTAACAGACCCAATTTTTTTCATAGGCGGTGTACCTGAAAATGGAGAGATTTTAGTGGAGTCAGTTATAGAAAATATTTTGAAAATACATAAATTACAAAAAACTACATGCTTTGCATTAACTGGTATACATACAGAACCAAAATTTTCAAAAAACACATCTAACTATGGTTGGGATAAAACAGTGAAGAAATTTCATTTGACAGGAATTAATACTGTTATGCTTCCCACTTATTGGACAATGGAACAACCATTCAGCACACCATATTTGTTTACAAAATATACATAAATCCGTATTATTACTAGTAAAAAATATGAGTGATGAACCAATAATTTGTCAATACTGTGGGCATGAAATTATCCAGTATTTCAGTTCTAATTATAATGGAAAAAGAGGCAAATGCAAAAGTTGTAATACAGATTTCCCATTAGAGTGAGTGTACTAAAATGAATGATGATGATATAACAGATGAAATTGATAAAAAATATAAGAAATTATTAGATGCAGCCAGGGGAATTGATACTATGTCTGATGAATCAAATGATGATTCGACAGAAGAAAATAACACAAAAGTTACCGATGATAGTACCTCAGCATCTAGTATGATTGATATGATGTTAGGTAAACAATCAGAAAAAACAATTGATTCCGAAACAATGATTCAAGAGACACAAAAAAGAATATGGAAATCACTTAAACATGGTATTGAGTACGATGCTACGGTAGATAGATCTGATGCGTTTCTACGCCAACATGTTAATGAAAAACTTCACATGGTAGTACTGTTTGTTGATTTAGTTGGCTCTACTAACATATCACTAACACTTCCTGAAGAAAAAGTGGCTATAATTATAAGCTCATTTGCACAAGAAATGGCATTAGCAATTAAACAACATAATGGATATGTACTAAAATTTGTTGGTGATGCTGTTATTGGATATTTTATCCATACTAGTGTATTGATAGCTGCTGATAATGCTGTTAGTTGTGCACAGAGAATGATCCAAATTATGGAACAAGGTGTAAATCCAATTTTGAATAATTATGATTATCCTGATTTATTACTCCATATTGGATTGGATTATGGTGATAATATGATCGTGCGTTATGGATCTGATAAAGAAAAATCACATGTTGACATTCTAGGTTCTACAATGAATATTGCAGCTAAAATTCAAAGTATGGCTAAACCACAACAAATTCTAATAGGTCAATACGTTTATGAAAAAATTCATCCAAACGTACAAGAAAAATTCAAGAAAGAAACTTGGAGTGAAAGTGAATGGAAGTACAATGACAGAAAGACAGGAAAACCATACACTGTTTATTCATTAAATGGCTAAATGGTAAATCTATCAGGACATTCTACATGTTCATAATGATGTTTAGTGAATTGTTCTTCAATAACATACATGATGATTTTATGTAATTCATTTTCATGTATTACTTTTCTACACCTCAAGCATGTCTTTTTTTCCTGTCTAAACATTTCTTATCAAAATTTCACGATCACTATAAGGATCTGCGATCAGATCAATTTGATAAAAAATTGATGCTTGTTAACAAACTTGAGAGTAAACTAATATGCTAATCCTCAAATATAGTCAATTTATGACAAAAACATGGATGAAAATAATATCCAACAATCAAACACAACTTATAGGTATCCACCAAAAAGTAACCCACCTAAAGGGTTGATCAATTCAAACAAATTAAAGAAAGGTTTTTCAAATGAAGGTGCATCAATGATGCCAAAACTACAGGATTTTAATCAAATGTTCAGACAACATGCAAATAGTTTATTGGATATGAATGAATCAGTGTTTCCACCTGGCCATCCACTGTATAATCGTGATAGATCAATTTCATCACTTAAAGATGCAAATGATAAATTACTCAAAGAAAACCTTGAGTTAAGAAAGCGCCTAGAATCGCAAACATCTAAAAACCAAACTAATATCTAATCTAGAAATTTTTTGTATTTTTGAATAATTTTATTTACCAAATTGTATTCATTTTCTGTTAATTGATTAGTTTCAACGTTAAGCTTTTCGAAAATATTCATCAAAATCAATCTTTCAGAACTCTCCAAATAATTTTTAGTTTCAGAATCTAAAATTCTTTCTAAATTTTTTAAAACATCTGTATTTTTCATTTATGATATTTACTTAATAAAAATGTAAATCAACTATGCTGGTGTAAAACCAACATAACCAGCTGTTTGCTGATCTTTTTGAGTGGAGAAATTCGGTTCGAAAAATGAAATCATATAGTTATCAGGATCTACGACTATAGCATTTTTTCCAGCATCTTTCTCCTGAATTTCACGATGTATTTTTACATTTTTTGATTTTAGTTCTTCAACTGCAGATTCTATATCACCTACAACAAAACCAACCATCAATGATCCTCCTCGCAATCCTGGTTTATCATTAGAAGTTGGATGAAGACTAAGAAGAGAACCACCACTTTGCCCTAAATCAATCCAATTAGATCTCTTATTTTTAATCGGCATTCCCAAAATTTCATGATAAAATTGTAATGATTTTTCCATATCTTGGACTTCCAAAATTACATTACTAACACGTTTGATATTCATATTATTTGATTTTAATTGGGAGTTAAAAAGCTTAATTGTTTACCTCTACCATAGTTTCGGTTCTTTCAACTCCAGGTATTTTCTGGATTTTAGTTGTAATATCTTTAATTTGTGCTAAATCATTTATTGCGATTATAACAACTGCATCAAATTGACCACTGACGGGAAATGACTCTGAAACACAATCAATCTTCCGTAGGCGCGCGGCAATTAATTTTTTTGGTGATTTAACTAGAATAATTGCTCTCACCATCCTAAATCAACCTCAACTTCTATGAGTGTTTCAGTTGAAACAATTTCATTAACTTTTTTCAAATCTGTGACAGTTTTATTAATGTCATTAATTTTCCCGTTTAATACCACACAAATATCTGCACGACCTGTCACAATCATAATATCTTTTGAAATACCTCTTTTTTTTCTAAGAACTTGAAGAACTTTATCGACAGTTCCAGCTTTTACATTTATCATACATAAAGATTTCATGTAATAAATTGGTAGTACTGGCAATAAAGTTTGCTAATCAGATGATGCCTCTTGTGATCTAGCTTCTTCTAAAAATGCCTTTCTTTCTTCCAATATAGATTCCTTATCAACTGTTAAATCATCATCTACAATGACTATTCCAAAATCATGGTCACTATCGTCTTTTTTTCTAGTTTTAGCTTTAGTTTTTTTTGTAGTTTTAGCTTTAGTTTTTTTTGTAGTTTTAGCTTTAGTTTTTGTAGGTTTCTTTTTAACAACCAATATAATCGAAAAAACCTAGATAATGATCTATTAAAACATTTTCATTATTTAGTAAAAATACTAATTTGTAATAAAAATTAATTTGCCAGTATTTCTCTCATTCTTAAATAATTAAATGCCGAGGGCGAGATTTGAACGCGCGACAGCCGCGTCTTCAGCGCGGTGCTCTCCCAGGCTGAGCTACCTCGGCATTAAGAAACTGAAAACTGAATTGAATTAAAGCGTATCCTTTATGGATTCCAAACAATATCTTCAACATTCTTTCTTTTGTTTAATGCTCTTGCTAAAATAAACAATAAATCTGATAATCTATTCAAATATACTCCAACTGTCTTGTTAATCTCTTCTTTCTGTAATAATGAAACAACATGTGTTTCTGCCCTACGTGATATTGTTCTAGATAGATGTAAAATTGATGACATTAATGTTCCGCCAGGAAGTATGAATTTAGTTAGTTCGGGTAGCTCGGATTCAAGCATATCAATGTCTTTTTCTAAAAATGTCACCATATCATCAGTGGTCCTAAATTTTGTATTTGAGCTATCAGGATTTGCTAAATCAGAACCAACGATAAAAAGATCATTCTGAATTCTGAGCAAAATATCTTTTATTTGTGGGTCCAAATCCATAGAAATCGCAACACCTAATGCAGAGTTTAATTCATCAACAGCACCATAAGACATTATCCTTTCATGTGATTTCCAAACTCTCGAATTATCGAATAAAGATGTTTTACCTTCATCACCAGTTTTTGTATATATTTTCACAAAAAAAATGTGTTATTACGACTAATTAAGGTATATCTTAAATTGGATAAATTTAATTTATTTTCAAATGATTGATTCATCTGATTTGTTAAAATCTGCTAATGATCTTTTTTTAAAAAAACGCTTTAAACAGGCTATACCAATATATGAAAAGATTCTTGAAAGTGATCCCAATAATCTTGATGCGATTAACAATAAAGGTTATGCATTAAGTAAATCAGAAGATTATCAAAGTGCAATAAACTGCTATGATACGGGATTAAAAAATAATCCAAATGAAGAAACATTACTAATCAATAAAATATCTGCATTAAGAAAAATGAAAATATTAGATTCCGCATTAAACAATTGTAATATTATCCTAAACAGTAACCCTGACAACTTGATTGTTTTATATCATAAACTAAGAATTTTACACGAATTGAAGGAATTTGATGAATCATTAAAAATTTGTGACAAAATTTTAACTTTGTATCCTAACAATGGTGATGTATTATTTGATAAGGCAATAAATCTGGCACTTCTTGATAAAAATGAAGGATCTATTGAATCTTTAGACGCTGCGATTAAAATTTCAAATAAATTTAAAGTAAAAGCAAAAAACAATAAATCATTTAAAAAACTAGGAAAAAATCAAAATTTCAAAAAACTTGTTGAGTAACTTAATTTGGAATTATACGCTGAATTTTATTTTGAAATCAAATATTCTATGACATTTTGGAATTCTTCAAATTCCTGTGCGCCAATAATTCTAACTAACTCTTCATCGTCAAAAATTAAAAATGAAGGTGTTGCATTTATGCCAATTTTTTTAGCATAATTTTCATTATCTATTACCTTTTGATAATATTTATGCCCATTAAGGCATTTATTAAATTCTGAAATATTTAGATCTGACTTTATAGCAAGATTTTCTAATGAATCCAGAGTAATCCAGCCTGTTTTTTCACCTGCCCAACTACTAAAAAGTAAATTGTGATACTGCCAATATTTGTCTTGATCATCAGCACAGTACGTTGCCTCCGCAGCTAAACTTGAGTCATAACCGTTTAGTGGAAAATCTCTGTATACATAATTAATTTTACCAGTATCAACATACTGAGTTTTGATGTCATTAAATGTATTTTGATGGAATTTATAACAAAATGTGCACTGATAGTCCCCAAATTCTACTATTGATACGTTGGCATTAGAAATTCCAATTTTAGGCGAACCATTTTTCAGTAGTTCTTGGTTAGTTAGCAATAAATTATCAGATCTAAAATCTGTTTGAAAATAATTGGTAACGTAAATCCCAAGAAGAATTCCTATTACTATTGGAATTATGATTAAATATTTACCCTTCAAACATTTGAATATCTTTTTGGCTATTATTTAATGACTTGAAATTATGATCGCAGATTTTCTGATATAATAGATTTAAATATATTATTGAAAGCAAAAATACATTGTCACACATCCAAACACAAATTTCACAGTTAGTCATTCCAAAACTGGCTATCGTGATTCTGGCTACTATTTTTGGCCTTGGATTATTTGTAGTTGGATTTGATCAAGGACATATTTTTAGTATAGTCATGGGCGAGGCTGCATTTGACGAAATGTTCATACATGAACTAACTCATGATTTAAGACATGCTGCTGGTTTTCCATGCCACTAATTTTCTAGGAATTGATATTAAATGAAAACTGGTATCTTCATTACCATTGTGCTACTCTCTGGGTGTTTCGCTGGTACAATTTATGGTGGACTAAATCTTATAATTGTGGAACCATATCTTGATGATGCAATAAATATAGAAAATCAGAATTTATTCAAATCTGGTGATGAACAAGATACATCAGAATTCTGGCTTGAATACTATGAATATCGTTCAATGCAAAAAGGTGGCCAAGTTCTTGCGGGGGCTATATTTGGTACATCTATAGGCTCATTATTTGGGATTGTTTACGCGTTATCAAAGAAATCACTTCCAAGTAAAAGCAATACCGGAAAAACGTTGATTTTGGCTGGGTTGATGTGGTTCACTCTATTTGTAATTCCATTCTTGAAATATCCAGCAAACCCACCTACCGTTGGAGATGGTGAAACTGTGGTATTGAGAGGAATTCTCTATCTATCATTCATTGCTATTTCTGGTTTAATGGCGCTAGGTTTCTATCAAATATTCAAGAGATTCAAAGAGAAAAAAAAGATTTTGGCATTTATTGGATATGGTGTACTAATAACAATAGTATTTTTCATTATGCCAGAAAATCCAGATGAGATGACTGCACCAATTGAGTTAATTAATGGATTTAGAGCGGTGGCATTTTTGACAAGTACTGTTTTCTGGTTTACACTTGCATTAATTCTTGGTGCATTTTGGCAAAAAACAAATCCGGATATTTCTAATATATAAAAGATGTATTTCCTGTTCCAAGAATTTAGAATGGATAGAATTAGTTAATAGTATAGATAAAAATTAAAAATTTAATGGCAAAGTATCTAACACTTCCACAACTAAAAAAATATGATGTCACACAAAAAGTTATTGAAATGTTAGCTGATGCGGAATCTCGTGCGATATTATTTTCAATTATTAATAAAGGCAAAACTGCTGGAGAGCTGTCTAAAAAACATAGAATACCTCTTAGTTCAGTTTATAAAAAAATTTCAGATCTAGAGGAACTTACTTTGATAAAAGTTGACAGTTGGGAATTATCTGATAAAGGTAGAAGATTCAAAGTTTACAAAAGTAGAATAAAAAATGCAGAAATTAATATTAAAAAACCTGAACCAGTATTAATCCTAACTCCCAACAAATAATACACTAAAATGAAAAAAAATCAGGTTAGAGAAGCCCTACCAAAACCAAATATTTTGCAATTAAGTCAATATGATGTCACTCAAAAAATCATGGAATCTTTAGTAGATGCGTGCCATCGCTCTGTATTATACTCGATAATTGATTATTCAAAAAATGCAAATCAGATTGCTGACGAACTAAATATTTCCTTATCTGCTGTATACAAAACTTTGAATCAATTGGAAGAATTAACGTTGGCACAGGTTGAAAAATATGTTTTTGCTGATGGTAAAAAAATCAAATTGTATAAAAGTCGAATAGGTCGTGCTGAGATAAAAATTGAGAAACATGATGCAGTTTTACACCTATTTCCAAACAAAAACTATACAAAAGATGACAATTAGTTTATTAAAAAAATCAAACCGTGAGCTACTGGACATAAAAAAAATCCGAAAGTTAGTATTCAGCGATGAGTTAAAAATTCCAGAGTCAAACCTGTTTGATGAATATGATCATACATGTGAGCAATTTTTAATAAAAAATGATCAAACCATAATTGGTGCACTAAGACTGCGAAAAGAAAATGATAGCATAAAACTTGAAAGAATGGCAATTTTAACTAAATATCGAAAAATGTCATTTGGTATACAGACAATTGATGAAGTAAAAAAATATTGTATCACAAAAAATGAATCTAAAATCTTTCTTGACTCAATTTATGATGTAAGAGGTTTTTATAAAAAATGTGGTTTTAGTGAGATAGGAGAAGTGTTTGAGCGTGTAGGCATTCCCCATATTCGAATGGAGTCATCGTTATAATCTATATAACAATATTTTATTAATTCAACTGATTTAGAGGTCACTATGAACACAAATCTTTCAACACATGGCTTACATGATGCTGCACAGATGGGAATGCGTGCTGCTGTAGGTGTGATCTTTATTGTTCATGGATTTGGAAAATTCGGTAATCCGGGTTTTGGTGGTTGGATATCAAGTATGGGAATTCCAGCTGAAATGCAAATACCAATTGCACTTGCAGAATTTGTTCCAGGAGTGTTATTACTTATTGGGGTGTTAACGAGAATTTCTGCATCACTGATTTCAATTGTAATGCTTGGTGCAATATTTTTTGTGAAGGGTGCATCAAGTCTTACTGGTGAACATGGTTATGAATTAGATTTGATACTGCTTGCAGCATGTTTAGTGGTAATAGTCGCTGGACCTGGAAGAATCTCATTATCTTATGTACTCAAAAAGGTACCAAGAGTATTACAGTAACTTAGGTAGTTATTTCTTTCAGCATATTTTTTGATTCAGCCATCTTAATTTCACGCGCAATTCTTTTTCCCATACTCATATTCTCATTGAATAATAATGAATAGTAGGGTGAACCATCCATGTAGATGTTAGTTCCTGCAACAATTCTTGCTGAAAATTCAAACGATGTGAATTTAGCATTTTCGTCATATACTCCTTCGATACAAAATGGACCATTCATACCTGGAGATACAACTCTTTTAGCAGCATCAACAAAATTTTCGCCCATTTTATACACTTCATCTAATAATGATTCTCTCAAAACTAGTGGACTATTTCCAATTACGTTAAATGATGGAACCTTGTTTGATTTTAATTGTTGTTCTGCTGGAATTCTACCAAGACCTTCAATGTCTGATTCATGTCTTTGATCAACTCCAAAGAATTCTAATTCATTAGTTAATGGTGAA
>Ga0310344_10002240_pt1 | contig 14581 bp, 14 predicted proteins | sample HC15DNA20200_MG_FD_203801 | JGI IMG/M metagenome (GOLD analysis project Ga0310344, IMG submission 203801) | Marine microbial communities from station ALOHA, North Pacific Subtropical Gyre - HC15-DNA-20-200_MG | ecosystem: Environmental > Aquatic > Marine > Oceanic | place: Pacific Ocean: North... | reverse complement strand
TACAGACTATAAAGATTTGAAAATAAAAACATATGATGAAAAATTAAAAAATAATCACTTTTCAATAAAAAAATCAGATAAAATTGTAATTTTGGGAGAAATTTTCGATGCAGAACCTTTGCTTAAATCTTTATACAAAAAAAGTAGTGGAAAAATTTTCTCAAAAGAATTTAAAGGAAATTTAAAAGTTAATTTTGATAAAGCTATTACAGGCACTAACGATAATATTTACAATTTTGGTATGATTGCTCTTATTGATAAAGGCTCTTATACTAAACTAAGCTCTAAGGGCAATTTCTCTGATAGTGAAATAGTTGAAATGTCCATTTATCAAGTTGATAAAGACAAAAAAACGCTTCAAGTAATCTCTGATAGAGCAAGACCATTTATAAAAAATTTTAACTTTATAAAAGGATTTGAAGGAGGAAAACTACAATACGAATCTATTATTTATAAAACAGGCTCAAACTCAAATTTATTAATAACCGATTTTAAGGTCTCAAAAGTTCCTGCGTTAGCTCAATTATTAACACTGGCATCTTTGCAAGGTATAGCAGATACACTTAGCGGAGAGGGTATACGCTTTGAATCGTTTGAGATGAAATCAAATTCTGAGGGCAATGTTTTAAATATTGACGATGCTTTGGCAATGGGGCCGGCAGTATCAATATTGTTATCCGGATATGTTGATAAAGGAAATATTGTAAGTCTAAGGGGCACTTTAGTTCCAGCAACCAAACTTAACTCAATTATCGCATCCATTCCATTAGTGGGTGACATATTAGTTGGAAAAAAAACCGGAGAAGGTGTTGTTGGTGTAAGTTTTAAAATGAAAGGTCCTCCAAAAGATATCAAAACAACTGTAAATCCAATAAAGACTTTAACTCCAAGATTTATTGTGAGAGCTGTGGAAAAAATGAAAAAGAAAAAAAAAGAAAAAGCTAAATAATTTTAACAATCATATGTTGCTTTTTTCCGTGTGATAATTTTAAATTATTATTTTCATCAAAATAGCTATTGTTAACTATTTTTTTGTCATCAGTAACTATAACATTATTAATTCTTAAACCATTATTTTTAATCATTCTTCTAATTTCACCTTTAGAATTTGCAAGTTTTGTCTGAATTACTAAATCTAAAACATTAATACCATTCAATATAATATTTTTTTTAATTTTAAATACAGGTAGATTTTTTCCAATTGATTTATCACCAAAAGTTTTTTGGGCAGTGATTTGAGATTCATTGGCTTCTTTTGCTCCATGAAGCATTTTTGTTGTTTCATTTGCAAGCAAAATTTTTAACTTATTTATATCTTTATTATTTTTTTGTAAGTTTTCTATCTCAGTAATATTAAGATCAGTAAAGAGTTTTAAAAAATTAATTACATCTTTATCGTCAGTGTTTCTCCAAAATTGCCAATATTCATATGGAGAGAGCATTTTTTTATCAAGCCATATAGCTCCTTTTTCAGTTTTTCCCATTTTTGCTCCTGACGAAAGTGTTATTAGCGGTGTAGTTAAACCATAAGTTTGTTTTTTATTTTTTCTTTTAATTAAATCTACTCCATTAACTATATTTCCCCATTGGTCTGATCCTCCAATTTGTAAAACGCAATTAATTCTATTGTTTAGTTCAAAAAAATCAAACGCTTGGAGCATCATATAATTGAATTCCATGTAACTTAGAGATTGCTCTCTTTCTAAACGTAGCTTGATACTATCAAAGGTTAACATTTTATTTATAGTAAAATGTTTTCCTATTTCTCTTAAGAAATTAATGTAATTTAATTTGCTTAACCAAGTATAATTGTTGACAAAAATAGGTTTTGTTTTTTTATTGTTTGATTTTAAAAATATTTTAAATACTTTTTCTATACTTTTAATGTTTTTATTAATTTCTTTCTTATCTAAAATCTTTCTAGTTTCTTCTTTACCAGATGGATCACCTATCAAAGTTGTCCCTCCTCCTAACAGTACTATTGGCTGGTGACCATGTTTTTGTAGTAAGCGCAGACACATAATTTGCATTAGACTCCCAACATGTAGGCTAGGAGCGGTGCAATCAAAGCCTATATAAGCTTTGATCTTATTTTGAGACATCAAATCTTCCAACTCTTTATGATCTGAGCATTGGTTGTAATAACCTCTTTGATTAAATTCTTTGAGAAAAGTATCTTGCATGAATTTTTAAGCTTCTTTAAAACTGTAATATACAAGATTCTTTTTAAATTAAATATAATTTATGAATAAATCCTATTTTAGTTTGGGTTTAATGAGTGGCACTTCTGGGGATGGTGTTGATGCATCTATTATTCAATCAGATGGTGATACTAACTACAAAGTAATTTCAGATCAATATTTTAAATATAATCAAGATATTTACGAGAATATTCACAATCTTAAGGATAAAATTAATAGCTCAAAAGACTTAAATAATTTCACAAAACTAATGGAATCTCTTGAGAAAGAAATTACCATATTTCACGCAAAAGCAGTAAACGAAATTATTACAGCTTCTAAAGTAAAAATTGATTTTATAGGATTTCATGGGCAAACTATTTTTCATAATTCTAAAGAAAAAATTTCCATACAATTAGGAGATGGAAAATTATTATCTGAACTTACAAAAAAAACCGTTGTTTACAATTTTAGAAAAAATGATTTAAGTCAAGGAGGTGAGGGTGCTCCTTTATCTCCAATTTTTCATAAACTATTAGTTGATCAAAATAAGATTAATCTACCAGTTTGTGTTCTCAATATAGGAGGTATAGCAAATATTACAGTAGTAGGGAAAGATGATAATAATGATTTTCTCAGTCGAGATCTAGGTCCAGGAAATTGTTTAATTGATGAGTGGATAAGAAAAAATTCACAAAAAAAATATGATATCGACGGTAACATAGCTCGGTTAGGAAAAATCAATAAAGATATATTGAATAAAACACAAAAAAAATTTAACGAAAGAATAAATCAAGAAAAATTATCTTTTGATACAAAAGATTTTGATTTATCTTTTTTTTATGGACTTTCTTTAGAAGATGGAGCAGCTTCAATAACAGCTTTTACTGGAAGAATTATAAGTGAAGCTATTGTATCGCTTTTAAAAAACGCAAAAGATAAGACATGGAAAATATTAGTTTGTGGAGGTGGAAGAAAAAATAAAACTTTAATGGATGACATTAAAATAAGTTCTTTTAAAAATTTAGTTTTTCAGCCAATCGATGACTATGGTATTAATGGAGACTTTATAGAGTCACAAGCGTTTGCTTATCTCGCCATTAGATCTTATCTTAAGTTACCTATTTCTTTTCCCAAAACTACCGGCGTATCAAAACCTTGCACAGGTGGTCTTGTAATTAAAAATTAAAATGAAACAATATTATCTTTTAAATAACGATTCATTACTGAAGACAAATCTTTTTCTTTACCTTTGTAAAAATGATTTGCGTTAGCTAGAGGCTCAAATTTTACTTCTATATTTTTTTGTAAATTTAATCTCTTTTTTAAATTTAATATACTTTCTTCAGGAACCAGTTCATCATTTTTTCCATAAGTTATTAGACCATTAATTGGACATGGGGCTAAAAATGTAAAGTCATAAACATTTGGCTGAGGTGAGATTGCAATAAATCTATTAACTTCTGGTCTTCTCATAATTAATTGCATGCAAATAAGTGATCCAAAAGAAAATCCTGACACCCAACATTGGCTGAAACCTGGATTTTCTTTTTCGATCCAATCAAGAGCTGCAGCGGCATCTGATAATTCACCTTGTCCATTATCAAAAATTCCGTCACTTTTTTCCACTCCTCTAAAATTTATTCTAATTACAGAAAATCCATTTTTATAAAAACAATTATAAGCTTCATAAACAATTCTGTTGTTCATTGTGCCTCCATATTGCGGATGAGGTTGTAACACTATTGCTACTGGAGCACCTTGTTTTTTATTTTTAAAATATATTGCCTGAATCCTTCCTGCTGGGCCAGAAATAAAAATTTCTTTATTTTCGTTTTTCATTTTAATTAATAATGATAATTAATTTCAAAAGAGAGTAGTTATATATCACGATTATTGGATGTTATTTTTGTTTTTTTGTAATCTTGACTAATTTAGTAGGAATCTATAAATAAATCCAATAAATTCAGTATTAAGTGAGTAAAAAATAATATGAAACTAACTTCTAAAGGCAGATATGCAGTAATGGCTATGGCCGATTTAGCCAAAAATAATGCTACTAAACCAATAAGTTTAACAGAAATTTCATTAAGGCAAGGAATTTCGATAGCATTTCTTGAACAACTATTTCTTAGACTAAAAAGAAATAACTTGGTTCAAAGCTCAAGAGGCCCACTTGGAGGTTATATTTTAAGCAAATCTCCAGAAGAAATAAAGCTTTCCAGCATTATTAATGCCGTTGATGAAAAAATAAAAACTGTAAAATGTAAAAAAGAATCTAAAAAAGGATGCAATGGAAAATCAGTCAAATGTATTACCCATGATTTATGGGATGATCTTGAATCTCATATAAAAGTTTTTTTCGAAAAAAATACGCTTAAGGACATTATTTATAGAACAAATAAAAGCAAGGAAAGTGACTTCATATCATGAAACAACAAGAGTTAGAAAAATCTAAAGAATATAAATACGGATTTACTACAGATATAGAAAATATTAGAGCACCAAAGGGACTTAATGAGAATGTAATTAAATTTATTTCTAAAATAAAAAAAGAACCTAAGTGGATGCTAGATTGGAGACTTAAAGCTTTTAGTAGACTTAAAAATATAAGTGAACCAAATTGGCAAAAACCAAAATATCCAAAAATTAATTACCAAGACTTATATTATTATTCTGCTCCCAAGAGCAGTGGAAATAAACCGAAGAATCTTAGTGAAGTGGATCCAAAGTTACTGGAAACGTATGAAAAATTAGGTATACCTTTAAAAGAGCAGGAAAGACTTAGTGGAGTTGCCGTAGATGCGGTTTTTGATTCAGTGTCAGTAGCGACAACATTTAAAGATAAATTAACTGAAAAAGGTATTATTTTTTGTTCAATATCTGAGGCAATTCAAAAACATCCTGACTTAGTAAAAAAATATCTTGGCTCTGTGATTCCAATAACAGACCATTATTTTGCTACACTTAACTCGGCTGTTTTCACAGATGGTTCATTTGTATACATTCCCAAAGGAGTGAGATGTCCTATGGAGCTATCTACATATTTTAGAATAAATGCATCAGAAACAGGACAATTCGAAAGAACTTTAATAATTGCAGACAAAGGCAGTTATGTTAGCTACCTAGAAGGATGTACCGCACCTATGAGAGATGAAAATCAACTCCACGCTGCTAATGTTGAATTAATAGCTCTAGATGATGCCGAAATAAAATATTCCACTGTTCAAAATTGGTATCCCGGCGACAAAGATGGAAAAGGAGGTATTTATAATTTTGTAACCAAAAGAGGACTTTGCAAGGGAAAAAATTCAAAAATATCATGGACACAAGTGGAAACAGGCTCAGCTATTACTTGGAAGTATCCAAGCTGCATCTTAAAAGGAGATAACTCTGTAGGAGAATTTTACTCAGTGGCAATTACTAATAATCATCAAAAAGCAGACACAGGTACTAAAATGATTCATCTTGGAAAAAATACAAAAAGCAAAATTATATCCAAAGGTATTTCAGCTGGTTTTGCTGATAATACTTATAGAGGTTTGGTTCGAATAAGCTCAAAAGCAAAAAATTCTCGTAACTATACTCAATGTGATTCTTTGTTAATGGGAAACAAATGTGGTGCTCATACAATACCTTATATTGAGAATAAAAATTCATCAGCTAATATTGAGCATGAAGCAACAACCTCAAAAATAAGCGAAGAGCAACTTTTTTATTGCAATCAAAGAGGTTTAAATCAAGAAGAGGCAGTAAGTTTGATAGTTAATGGTTTTTGTAAAGAGGTACTTCAACAACTACCTATGGAATTTGCTGTTGAAGCTCAAAAATTAGTAGGAATAAGTCTAGAAGGTAGTGTTGGTTAATGTTGGAAATTAATAATTTAAGCGCATCAGTTGATAGCAAAAAAATACTAGAAGGCTTTAATCTTAAAATTAAGCAGGGTGAGGTACACGCTATTATGGGACCAAACGGTTCCGGAAAAAGCACTTTAGCAAACGTTTTAGCAGGAAAAAATGGCTATGAAGTTAATGGAAAGGTGCTTTATGAAGGAAAAGATCTTTTGGCCTTATCAATTGAAGAAAGAGCTCAAAAAGGATTATTTCTAGCATTTCAATATCCTCTTGAAATACCAGGAGTAAATACAAACAACTTTCTTAAAACTTCGTTAAATACTATTCGTAAAATAAAAGGTCTAAAAGAATTAGATTCATTAGATTTTTTAAAATTAGTTAAAGAAAAATCTAAGAAATTAAAAATTGAGGAAAAAATACTTAGTAGGCAACTGAATGTGGGATTTTCAGGCGGAGAAAAGAAAAAAAATGAGATTTTACAAATGACAATCTTAGAACCAAGGCTTGCTATATTAGATGAAACAGATTCAGGTTTAGATATTGACGCTTTGAAGATAGTTTCCGACGGCGTTAATTCATTAAGAAGTAAAAACAGATCATTTCTTATTATAACTCACTATCAACGTTTACTAGATTACATTAAACCTGATTTTGTTCACGTACTTGTAGACGGTAAAATTGCCAAAACTGGTTGCAGTGATTTAGCAAAGGAATTAGAAAAAGAAGGTTATGAAGGAGTATCTAAAATATGAACTTAAATTTTAAAGAATTTCAAAAACAAAATTTAACTTTAAAAGAGCTAGACAGTATTAGAATTAAAAACTTTAAAATATTTGAAACCAAAGGATTACCCTCAAAAAAGCAAGAACATTGGAAATATACAGATCTTAAAACAATCATTAATAATAGTTTTAGTAATCTTGAGATTTTAAATAGTACAAAAAATAATAAATATAATAAAAATCTTTTAATATCAAAACTTCAACATAATGAAATTATTTTATTAAATGGTAATTTTATTGAAAAAAATTTTAGTTTTGAAGATTCCAAAAAAGTAAATGTAAAATCTTTAAAAACTGCTCTTAAGGATAAAAATGATTTTGAAAAGCTAAAAACTTTTTTTAATGATGATCAAAATTCTATGATTTCATTGAACAATGCATTAACAAATGATGGTATAATTTTGGAGGTAGAAGATGATTATGTATTTAATAAACCTTTAGTTATCTATAATTTTTTTAATAAATCTTCACATAATAAAATTATTAATAATAAAGTTTTTATCACGCTTGGGAAAAATTCAAAACTAAGCTTGATAGAATTTTGTCAAGCTGAAGATAACTTTAAATACTTTAATAACACAATTCATAATTACACAATTAATAAAAACTCCATTTTAAAAAAATTCAATATTGATCAAAATTTAAATAATTCTTATAGTTACAACTCAACAAAAGTAAAAAGTTATTCAAATAGTGTATTTGAAAATTTTTTATTTTCTTCCGGATCTAACTTTGTAAAAAATGAAATTCATTGCGATTTATTAGAATCTTTTAGCTCTTGTTTTGTAAATGGCGTTATGCTTTTGGATAAAACACAGCACCATGAACTCAAAACTAATGTGAACCATAAATATGAAAATTGCAAAAGTTCTCAATTAATTAAAAGTGTTTTGTTGAATGAAAGCAAAGGCACTTACCAAGGAAAAATTTATGTAAATAAAAAAGCACAAAAAACCAATGGCTATCAACTTAGCAAAGCTCTTGTTTTGTCTGAACATTCTGAATTTAATTCTAAACCTGAATTAGAAATTTATGCTGATGACGTTAAGTGTTCACATGGATCTACTACAGGCAATATTGAAGAAAATTCTATATTTTATTTAATGTCGCGAGGTTTATCTAAAGAGCAAGCTAAGAAAATGTTAGTAGAAGGTTTTTTAAAGGAAGCAATTGAAACAATTACAGAGGAAAATATAAAATTATTAATTTTAGAGTCATTTATAAATAGAATAAATAAAATAAAAATTTAAAATTAATGATTATAGAAAATATAAAATCTCAATTCCCGATTTTTTCTAAACAAACAAATGGAAAGCAACTAGTTTATTTAGATAGTTCTAATTCATCTCAAAAACCTATTAGTGTTATAAATTCTTTAGATAATTTTTATAAAAATGAATTTTCAAATATCGGGAGAAGTATTCATAAATTAGCTGTGAATGCCACCAATAGATTTGAAAATACAAGAATGAGTGTAAAAAATTTTATTAACGCATCTTCTAAAGATGAAATTATTTTTACCAAAAATGCCACTGAATCTATAAATTTGGTAGCTACTACTTTTGGCCAAAAATATATTAATAAAGGAGATGAAATTGTAGTAACAGAATTAGAACATCATTCGAATTATGTTCCCTGGCATTACCTAAGGGAAAACAAAGGAGCAATAATAAAGTTTGCTCCTATTAATAATGATGGAGATATAATAATAGAAAAATTAAAAGATTTAATTACTTCTAAAACAAAAATAATAGCAATCACTCATTTATCAAATGTAACTGGCACAATAGTACCTATTAAGGAAATTGTAGAAATAGCACATAAAAAAAATATACCAGTTTTAGTTGATGGATGTCAGAGCGCACCACATATTAAAATTGATGTTAAGGATTTAGATTGTGATTTTTATGCTATTTCCTGTCACAAAGTTTATGGACCAACAGGAGTAGGAATATTATATGCAAAAAAAAAATGGCTTGATGTATTACCGCCTTACATTGGAGGAGGTGGCATGATAAGCGAAGTTAAAAAAGAAAAAATTTCTTACGCTCCTTTACCAGAAAAATATGAAGCAGGTACAATGCCAACAGCAGAAGTGGTTGCATTTAATGAGTCAATTAATTTTATGAATTCAATTGGAATTGAAAATATAGTGAGACATGAAAAAGAACTTACAAATTATGCATTAGAAGAGCTCAGAAAAATTAATTCGGTTAATATTATAGGAAATCCCAAAAATAAAGCTGGCGTTATTTCATTTACAATCAAAGGAATTCATCCGCACGATATTTCTACAATTGTAGACGAAGAAGGTGTTGCTATAAGGGCTGGTCACCACTGTTGCCAAATTTTACACGAAAAATTTAAATTATCTGCAACTGTCAGAGCATCCATTGGAGTTTACAATACTAAGGAAGATATAGATATTCTTTGTAAAGCTATAGAGAAATGTAGAAAGGTTTTTGATTTAAAATAATGGATTTAAAAGATTTGTATCAAGATATAATTTTAGAGCATGGAAAAAGTCCAAGAAATTTTGGTAAATGTGAAAAATATACACATCAAGCAAAAGGTTATAATCCTCTTTGTGGAGATAAAGTTGAAATTTTTTTAAAATTAAATAATGAGAAAAAAGTTGAGAATTTAACTTTTGAAGGTAGTGGATGTGCTATTTCAATGGCATCTACTTCTATAATGACCGAATTAGTTAAAGGAAAACCTCTAGAAACCGCAAAGAAAATAATAGAAGCATTTTTAAACATGGTAAAAAATACTAGAGAAATTAAGTCTGAAGATCTTAATGAAGACCAAAAAACAAAAATAATGTCTTTATCAGGAGTTAAACAATATCCTATGAGAGTAAAATGTGCTACTCTGGCTTGGCATACTTTGACATCTGCTATGGAAGGAAAGAAAGAAGAAGTAAATACTGAGGGTATAGATTAATGAACGATATAAAAAATAAAGTTATAGAAGAAATAAAAAAAATATTTGACCCTGAGATTCCGGTAAATATTTATGAATTGGGATTAATTTATAAAATTGAAGTAGATGAAAAAAATAAAGTTAACGTAGATATGACACTAACTTCTCCTAATTGCCCAGTTGCTGAAAGTTTGCCAAAAGAAGTTAAAGATAATATAATGAAAGTTGACGGGGTGTCCGACGTAAATCTTAATTTAGTTTGGGAGCCACCCTGGGATAAAGATAAAATGTCAGAAGCAGCAAAGTTAGAATTAAATTTATGAGCAAACAAGTGATAACGGTAAGTGATAGGGCGGCGGAAAGAGTAAAAGAAATAATAGCTCAAGCCAAAGAACCTATTATTGGTGTTAGAGTAGGGGTAGCTTCCGGTGGATGTGCAGGCATGTCTTATGTAATGGAATATGCAAAAAAAACAAATCCTAATGATGAAATTATTGAAGACAAGGGTGTGAAGGTTTTAATTGATCCTAAAGCTATAATGTATCTTCTTGGTACAGAAATGGATTATAAGAAGGAAGAACTTTCTTCTACATTTGTTTTTAAGAATCCTAATGAAACCGAACGCTGTGGATGCGGAGAATCCTTTAAAATTTAATTCTATATTGCCGCTCAATCGAGAATTGTATATAATGTATATGTATGAGAGATACAAAGCATTTGGGAAAACATGCAAGTAAATTAGCTGAAAAAGCTAAGGAGAAAACTTTATTCAGGACTCAGAGGAAAGCTGTAGAAGCTGGCGCTCATGGCACTCTTGATTATACAATAAAAGAAGGCGTGAATAAAAATAAAATTGCTGACGAAAAAATTTTAAAAAGTAAAAAATAATATTAACAACTATAATACATCTCAAATTCCATAGGATGTGGAGTGTGTTCAAGTTTATAAATTTCTTCAAATTTAAGAGCAATATAAGCATCAATTTGGTCATCTGTAAAAACTCCACCCTGGGTTAAAAATTTTCTGTCTATATCAAGATTTTCCATAGCTTCTCTTAAAGAGCCACAAACGGTAGGAATATTTTTTACTTCATTTTCTGGCATTGCATATAGATCTTGATCAACAGGTTTGCCAGGGTTTATTTTATTTTTTATACCATCCAAACCAGCCATTAACATTGCCGCAAATGTTAAGTAAGGATTTCCAGCAGCATCTGGGAATCTAATTTCACATCTTGCTGCTTTTTTACTCATAGTTATCGGTATTCTACATGATGCTGATCTATTTCTTGCTGAATAAACTAGTAAAACCGGCGCTTCAAATCCTGGAATTAACCTTTTGTAGCTATTTGTGGTGCTATTAGAGAAAGCATTAATAGCCTTAGCATGTTTTAAAATACCCCCAATATAATGAAGAGCAGTATCAGATAGTCCTGCATATTTATTTCCAGCAAATAAAGCTGTACTTCCTTTCCATAAAGATTGGTGAGTATGCATTCCCGAACCATTATCACCTTTTACAGGCTTAGGCATAAACGTAGCAGTTTTTCCAAAAGAATGAGCAACCATCTGAACTCCATACTTATAAAGCTGCATATTGTCTGCTTGAGTCGTTAAAGTATTAAAATATATGCCTAGCTCATGTTGACTAGGAGCTACTTCATGATGATGTTTTTCTGCCTTTATTCCCATATCACGTAAAGCTTTTAAAAATTCTCCACGCATATCCTGCGCACTATCAACAGGAGGAACTGGAAAGTAACCACCTTTTATTCCAGGTCTGTGACCCATATTTCCATTTTCATAGTCTTTTCCTGTGTTATACGGACCTTCTGAACTATCAATTTTGAATCCTGTTTCATTCATATCGTTTTTAAATTTAACATTATCAAATACAAAAAATTCAGCTTCTGGACCAAAATAAGCTTTATCTCCAATACCAGTTTTTTTTAGATAAGCTTCAGCCTTTTTAGCAATACTTCTTGGATCTCTCTCATAAGGATTTTTATTGACCGCATCTAAAATATCGCAGAATAGGACAAGCGTACTGTGAGAAGTAAAAGGGTCCATCACTTGTCTCTGAAGATCAGGTTTTAATATCATGTCAGATTCATTAATAGCTTTCCAGCCGGCAATAGAAGATCCATCAAAAAAAACTCCATCATTTAACATTTCTTCATCAACCATTTTTGCATCCATTGTTAAATGTTGAAGTTTACCCCTTGGGTCTGTAAATCTAAGATCCAAGTATTCCACCTCTTTATCTTTCATCAGTTTTAAAATTTTACTTGCGCTCATTTAATCCTCTAATTTCCTTGCATTTCACGTGGAACTGCAAACTTAACTTTAAGGTTGTATCTATACCAATCTAGATGATTAAATGAACCGAATTTATTATATGTCAGTTATGCAAAAATCACATGGGTCAGAAGTTTTTTTATCTGAAGAAATGCAAAAATTTGAAAAATCAAATTTTTTAAAAAGAAATTCTTATTCATTTATGAAAAAGGCTGGGTACGAAGTATTCAAATTTATTAGAGATAATTTTAAAAAAGAGCAATCTATAATTGTATTATGCGGCCCTGGGAACAATGGTGGAGATGGTTTTGTTATAGCACAACATCTAATAAGAAAAGGTTACAAAACACAAGTTTACACATTTACTGACATAAATAGATATAAAGGAGATGCTCTTAAAGCTCTAAAAAATTTTAAAGAAAATACAAAAAAAATTAGATTTTTTAAACTAGAAAAAAATGCTTTAGTTATTGATGCTTTATTCGGCATAGGATTAACAAGGAAAATTCGAGGGAAATTTGAAAAAATATTTAAATTAATAAACAAAAATAATAATCTTGTTATTTCAGTTGATATCCCTTCTGGTATTTCATCAAATAATGGTCAAATTTTAGGAACTGCAATTAAGGCAGATTTTACTGTTACATTTCATAGAAAAAAAGTAGGTCATATTTTAAATCGTGGAATGGAGTATAGTGGAAAATTGAAAGTAGTAGATATAGGTTTTAGTAGTAGGAAAATGAAAACACTTTATTTAGAAAATTCTCCAAAATTATGGATAAAATCTTTTCCTTGGAAAAATTTTTCATCTCATAAATACAGCAGGGGAAGAGTTGTTGTATATGGAGGTAAAAAAGAATTTACTGGAGCTACTATGCTTTCCGCTCAAGCTGCTTTAAGAACAGGAAGTGGATCGGTAAAAATTTTATGTTCAAAAAATACTTTACAAATATATTCTGTCAAATTTCCATCAGTTTTAAAAAAAGAAATAAACAATATTTACGAATTAGAAAAATTTCTTAAAAATGAAAAGATCACGTCCATGCTTATTGGACCTGGATCTGGATCTAATAAGAAAATTAAAGAGATCACAAAATTAATACTTAAAAAAGTAAAATATGTAGTTATAGATGCTGATGCATTAACATGTTTTAAAAATGATTTAAAATCACTTTATAATTTACTTGATAAAAATAAAATTATTACCCCGCATCCTGGTGAATTCCACAAGATTTTTCCTAAAATTAATAAAAATTTGGATAATGTAAATAAAATTTTAAAAGCTTGGAAATTAATTAAATCTAATATTTTATTAAAAGGACCAAATACAATTATTATTTCTCACAATAAACAAATTGCAATTAATACTCATTCATCTTCTGAATTAGCAGTTATTGGCTCTGGAGATGTTTTAAGTGGTCTAATTGTTAGTTTGGTAGGAGCTAAAAAAATGAATCCATTCATAGCAGGGTGTGCGGCAACATGGTTACATGGAGATATTGCAAAAAATTATGGGAAAGGATTAATAGCCGAAGATATAGTTAATGGCATACCAAGAGCATTAAAGAGATTAAAAAATGGAAAATTTACTAGATAAAGAACCTGTAAAAAAAGTTAAAGAATTTATAACCAAATTTGATCCTAATCTTAATGTTATAGTTTTAGATACTACAGCAAGAACAGCAAAAGATGCGGCAAGCTCTTTAAAGTGCGAAGTAGGCGCAATTGTTAAAAGTTTATTATTTAAAGCTGAAAATAGTTTTTTGATTTGCTTAATTGCTGGAGATAGAAAATGTTCTTTAAATAAATTAAAGAAAATTTTGCAGAAAAAAGATGTTTCTATGGCAAATGCTGAAGAAGTTAAAGTAAATACCGGTTTTTCAATAGGAGGCGTCGCTCCTGTTGCTCATATAAAAAAATTAGATGTTTTAGTTGATAAGTCTTTAAACAGATTTCAATATTTGTTTGCAGCAGCCGGACATCCAAATTGTGTATTTAAAATTACTTATGATGAATTAATTAAAATCACAAATGGATCTGAGAAAGAGTTATCTGAATGAGAGAATCAAAATCTTTAGATTATTTTCTTCTCACAATTTTAGCTCTAATATGGGCTTCAGCTTTTTTTAATATAAAAATAGCCACTTATTCATACGGGCCACTTACTATTGCATTTTTGAGAATTTTTTTTGGAGCTATACCAGTTATTTTATTGTGTTATTTTAAGAAAATTAAAATCGAGGCATTTTCAAAAGATTGGTATTGGTTTGCATCTATAGGAATTATAAATTTAGTAATACCTTTTTTTTTAATAGCTTACGGAGTTCAAAAAGTACAAAGTAGTCTTGCTGCTATTCTTATGGCTAGTACTCCACTAACAGCGGCTGGAGTGGCTCATTTTTTTACTAAAAATGAAAAAATTAATTTAGTAAAATCAATAGGTGTATTGATTGGTTTTTCTGGAATAATTTTTTTATTTTCTGATAATATTTTAATTATTGAAAATAATATTGTTTCTGCTTTTTTATTTTTATTTGGCTCTT
>Ga0310344_10002239_pt1 | contig 14586 bp, 11 predicted proteins | sample HC15DNA20200_MG_FD_203801 | JGI IMG/M metagenome (GOLD analysis project Ga0310344, IMG submission 203801) | Marine microbial communities from station ALOHA, North Pacific Subtropical Gyre - HC15-DNA-20-200_MG | ecosystem: Environmental > Aquatic > Marine > Oceanic | place: Pacific Ocean: North... | reverse complement strand
ACGTGCTACTGACGAAGAGATTCTTGAAGCGATCGGTTTACTGGCTGGGACGGAAGGGATCTTCACGGAACCTGCTGGTGGCACCACATTAGCCGCAACAATTAATTTATTGAAGGCGGATGCGATACCCAAGGATGAGACGATCGTTGTTTGCATAACTGGAAATGGTTATAAGACGGCGAATGTAATGGTCGGTCGGCAGGATCCTCCAACTCGACTTGGCCGGTCCCTGGGAGAGTTTGAGTCTTTCATTTCGAAGCGGGCCACAGCACAAGTTCAAAGTTAGTTCAGGGTTGATCCATCCCGTATTACTGATGGGAGTCTAGATGAATTTCCTTCAGTAAGGCCTATTTGTGCTCGACGTGGTTTTGCGGCGGTATCAACGATCACAGGCTGTCGTGAAATATGACCTTAGAGTGATTTGCACCCTGAGGCCCGTGGAATAGGGTGCGATCTCCATGTAGTTTCCGAGAGTACTTTAATGCGCCTGGGTCACGGAGCAGCGGTAGATTTAATGAAGGTTTAACTGATTTGGCGGTTTAAGGAGTAGAAATGAAGGAGTCCGTGGAGTCAGACCGCCCGATACTTGTTCAAAAATATGGTGGCAGCTCGGTCGGGAGCGCTGAACGCATTCTGTTGATTGCTGACCGGATTGAACAAAATCTTTGTGAAACGACCCGATTAGTTGTTGTGCTATCGGCTATGGGAAAAACAACTGATGAATTGGTGAGCTTGGCCAACGAGGTTTCTGATCGGCCGACCGGCCGAGAGATGGACTTGTTGCTTGCTACCGGTGAACAGGTGACCGTTTCCCTGTTGGGTTTAGCTTTGCAAAATAGGGGGATACTAGCGATTTCGTTAACCGCACTTCAGTGCGGTATTCGAACAGATGGAGTGTTTAATGAGGCGCGCATTAAGAGCATAGACACGGCTCGCATTAAGTCAGAGCTAGATAGCGGACGAGTGGTTATCGTCACTGGGTTTCAGGGGATTAGCGAGGCTAACGATGTCACAACCTTGGGAAGGGGGGGGAGTGATATCACTGGTGCGGCTTTAGCTGCTGCCCTAGGAGCTGAGAGCTGCGAGATCTGTACCGATGTTGACGGAGTCTTTTCTGCCGACCCATCCCGGGTGTCAAACGCTCGGCAATGGCCGAAAATTAGTTATGAGGAAGCTATTGAAATGGCTTCGAGTGGCGCTAAGGTGCTGCATCCACGGGCTGCCGAAATATGTATGGAATATGAGGTTCCAATACATGTACGCAGTAGTTTTCATCAAGAGCAAGGAACCTGGATCGGAGGGGGTGCCATTCCGATGGAACGAGCAGAAGTGGTAGGTGTGACAAGTGACGCTAAGGTTGCGAAAATTACGTTGTTGAATGTGCCGGATCAACCAGGAGTTGCTGCACGAGTGTTCGACGATTTAGCAAGAGCCGGTGTAAACATTCGGCTAATCATCCAGAGTGCCAGTTCTGAGAATCGGGCACGAATCACCTTTATTCTCGATCTTGAATTTCTGACCCCTGTTCAGGATTTGGTGGGGCATTGGGAGACCGAGGGTTTAATGAGAGAGTGCGTGATTGAGAATGATGTTGCCAAGATCTCTATAGTAGGGTCTCGTCTAGCGTCGACCCCAGGTCTGGCGGCGCGCATGTTTACTGTGTTGGCCGGAGCCGGTATCAATATTGATTGTATAAGTTCGTCAGAAATGAAAGTAGCCTGTGTGATCTCATCAGACCGGTTGGACGAAGCAGTTAGGACGGTGCATGAGGAGTTTTTCCCCGTAGGTGAGAGGGTCTAAGGCGGCGATTATGGGCGTGAAGATTGAAGTTGGCGTGCTCGGTGCCACCGGTATGGTTGGGCAGGAGTTTATCGCTCGGCTTTCTGGACATCCCTGGTTTAGGGTGAACTGGATTGGTGCAAGCGAACGTTCGGCAGGCAAGGCCTACCGGGATGCGACTGCTTGGAGGCTTGCGGTAGAACGACCTGATTGGGTCGAGGGGATGAAAGTGGGCACAGCGGCTCCTGGCCTGGCCCCTAAGCTGCTCTTTTCAGGGTTGGATGCTTCTGTGGCTGGGATGGTCGAAGAAAGCTTCGCGCAAGCCGGCCATGTTGTGGTCAGCAATGCCAGAAACCACAGGATGGATCCATTGGTGCCACTGGTGATTCCAGAGGTTAACTCGGATCACTTGGGCCTCTTAAGCCGCCAAGGTGAGGTCAAAGGTTGGACTGGGCGAATAGTTACTAATCCAAACTGCTCGACTGTGGTGCTGGCAATGGTTCTGGCGCCACTTCGCCGGTTTGGATTGGATAAGGCCGTTGTCTCAACCCTTCAGGCGATTTCTGGTGGGGGTTATCCAGGGGTCGCTTCTTTGGATGTGGTGGGTAATGTGATTCCTTTTATTTCGGGTGAAGAATCGAAAATAGAAACTGAGACTCAGAAGATTCTTGGCCGAGTAGTAGATGGCGAAGTCAAGCAACACCCCTTGTTGGTCAGTGCTGGCACAACTCGTGTGCCGGTTATAAATGGGCACACTGAGCTAGTGAGTGTGTCTCTTCCATCGGGCCCGAGTTGCAACGAAGTTGTAGCGTCGATAAGTGATTTTAGGGGAGTCCCGCAGGAGCTGGATCTTCCGAGCGCTCCTTCGCAACCCCTGCGATATATGGAATCCGAGGAGCGACCGCAGCCTAGACTGGATGCCGGTTTTGGAAGGGGGATGGTAGTAAGTGTAGGGCGGTTCCGGAGGTGCCCTGTAATGGGTTATAAGTTTGTGGCGATGGGCCACAATACCATTCGAGGGGCTGCCGGCGTTGCAGTGTTGAACGCTGAACTCTTGAAAGCTAAGGGCTTCCTAGATTAGGTGAATCAGCCGAGTCGAGATGCAATGACCTCATAAAGCAGTCCCTCTATCAAGTAGGCAGCAAAGATGAAATATAACGGGAGTGGTCCCGACCCGCCGGTTCATGCATGGCCTACCTAGTTACCAACGGCGTCGGTAGTGACATCGAGTAGTAATCGCACCGGCGCGTCGCTGTTAAAGAGCGAAGGTACCTCAGTTGGGTCTGAACCTGGCGCCAGCTCTGCGCTGATACTAACCTCAGTTCCGCTTGGAAGTTGTTGGGGCGAATCAAACAAATAGCGTGTAGGCCAATCGCTGTCTGGGTTGCGAATGAGTAGCAACGGTATAGTGGTTCCGTCTGGTAGGGTGCCTGTCACCTGTAACTCAGACGCCTGGATTCCAATTTCTGGGAGTAAACCGTAAAGGGTGATGTCTTGGTCCAAGCGATGGGTGAAGTTTATTTCTCTGCCATTAGGTAATGGAGAGTCCACAACGATATGTTCAATGGTCGACAGTTGCTTCTCCGTCAAGTGTAGACCGAGGCGCGTTTGGTCTGAGAATTCTTGGCCCTCGGTAATCCAAGTCTTTTTATAAACCACCCTAGCTACAATATCTGCACCTGCAGGTAGTGAGTAACCAACCCTCTCGTGTGTCCTAAGGGTTTGGCCTGGCCACCATACGGCAGCGGGGGCTTGGCCGAGGAAACCATTACTAAAACCCTGTTCAGGACTGGCTTCATCAGCAGCTTGGCCTTCGCCGGTAGTATCGATGTAGATTGAGACGTGACGAACGACAGCCCTACTGCCAGGAATCACATCTATGTTGGTGACCCAATGGTCTTCGTCTAGGTTGGTGGGTAAGACGAAGTATCGAACCGTTTCCGTGGTGTTGGCTTCTAGGGTGAAAGGCTCGGCCAACGACAACTCCAAGGTGGGAGGGCCGTATGTCCAACCGCCTCCTGAAATGGTTGAAGTGCTGGGTGTTTGGTCTCGGGGACCCTGTGGGTAGCCACCTGCTGACCATTCAAGGATCATGTCCATCTCATGAGCTGGAAGCACGTGGCCGTTGCTGAAGTCTCCGAAGCCGTCCTCGGCTTTCCAGGGTGGCATTCTGAGGGCTAGAACTTCCTCACGGATAGATTGGGTCCAAGGATAGGCTTCTTGGTAGGTTAGCAATGACATTGGGCCGACGCCGCCCTCGATATGGCAACTTCCGCACTGGCGTTCAAAAATCGGGAACAGGTGCTCGTTATAAGTGAAGCGAGATGCGATTGGGGTGTGACCCTGCGTGACATTGCCAAGAAGGGGTCCGATTCCAACTATGACCAGACCGACTATCCACCGTGTCCTGCTTCGCATAAGGCCTCCAAGAAGCTCTGCTAGTGATTCGCTGCTTCGGTCTCTATTTGGTTTTATGGCTAGTCTGGAAGTGCCTTTTCACAGCCCAAAACCATGTTACATCCGGCACAGTCTAGCGCCTGTCGGATAGAGCGTAGACTGAATCGATCGAAATGACTGCTGTCTCAAAAATTCCGTAGGCGCTGTCTACGTCATTTCTATTCCCTAGATCGCCATACCAATCCAGAAGATAAGCGGCTCGGACCAAGTGACGGACGGCGATCCGGATTTCGTTACGAGCGGAAAGGGGTAGCCCTTCAGAGGCCTGGTCCAGTGCGAGGGCTAGTTCTTTTGCCTGGAGAGCCGGGATGAAAATCTCGGTGAATGCACCCCGGCTTATCATCTCGCTAATTTGCACCCCACGGCTAGCGATTTGAGATGCTATGTCCCGTGGATCTTCGGGTACGTCTGGCAGTATCCGAGCGGCTAGTGGTATTGCTTCCGGGGCATCCACGTAGTCGGCTGATGTGGTGCTGGTGGAAGAAGCTTCCACTGACAGTTCTCCGAAGATGAAGTCGAAACGCTCAAATGGAAAATCCTCTTCGAAGATCACTTTAGCTGTCACTTCGGCAGGAATGTCTGAGTTGGGAATGAGAGCTTCTAGAAAAGCTCCATCCGGGCTGGACACTAGGTCATAAGCGGCGACTTCGAGAAATTCATCGGTAGCCTCATCGTAAACCTCTTCTGTGACGGCTCTTCCTGTCCACCCACTGACGTTTACGGGTTCTCTATAATTGTCGCTGGCGTAGATGCGAAAGATACCAGGTTCCGGGTAGGTCCCCTCAATGTGGTGAAAACTATCTGGAGCCATAAAGACCGTGCCGCCGTAGCGGGGACTGTGATCCATGTGAGCCCCGGCTGCAGCGTCAACGACGCCGCAGGTCAGCATAAAGGCGCCATAATACGGGTTTCTGACGGGACCGTCTCGTTGGACCCAGGCTGAGCCTGAGTCGTACATGGGGCAGTAGGCGCGAGCAAAACCTACTGGCAAGGTTTGTTCTGCAAGGAGCTCTGAGAGCGGTTTAAACCTAGCCCGGAAATCCTCGATGTTCTCGGCCGCGAGGGCTTCGATGGCCTGGGCTTGAAGCGAGGATTCAGCAATCTCAGTAAATTCTTGAAGTTCAAGTTTGGCTGTCGCGAAGTCGTCAGCAGCCAAAGCTTCCTGCACTTGAACGTACTCGGCCAGTTGTGCCTCAAAGTCAACTGATTGAGCCTGAACTTCTTGGGCGGTCAACGATATAGACGGATCGACTAACAATAAAGTGAAGCAAAATGTGTACACGACGGGTTTCGTCATGGAATGCCCCTACTGGATAAAGTGCCCCGTTCGTCCGACAGTATAGAAATTGTGGGATTGATGATCTGTCAAGCGTTGTTGTCCTTGTCGAAAAGTATACAACGCTCAAAATAGGCCGCGCAATGAAAACGGACTGGAACGATGCACAAGAAGCTGTGACCTCTTTCTTGGTTGAGTTGAGAGTGTCCCGTCGCCTGGCTCAAAACACCATAGTTGCCTATGAGAGGGATCTTAGTCGCCTTCTAACGTTCGCCGCTGATAAGGACTTGTCGCTAGCACTGGCTGATAGGAGTGATATCGAGATCTTTGTTCGCGCACTGATGTTGTCAGGTCTCTCGCCAAGGTCTGTCGCTAGAACGGTTGCGTGTGTCAGAGGGTTCTACCGGTTTCTGGTTCTGGAGGGAGTAATCCCGGCAAGTCCAGCCGATGATGTGAGGGCACCTCGGGCCTGGCCAGCGCTACCCAGGTACCTGTCCTTGGCTGAGGTCGACCTGTTGCTAGCTCAACCCGATACAGATAGACCGGTTGGCGTCCGAGATCGAGCTCTGTTGGAACTTTTGTATGCGACGGGAATGCGGGTGAGTGAGTTAGTCGGGCTTTCGGTGGGTGATATCAATCTAGATGCTGGGGTTCTAAACTGTGTAGGCAAGGGCTCTAAAGAACGGATCGTGCCGATCGGAAGCATAGCTGTCGACTGGGTGGGGAGGTATGCAGATTCGGTCAGACCCTCGTTGTTAAAGAGCAAAATCTCTAAGCGACTTTTTGTCAATGCCAGAGGGGGAACCGCTCTGAGTCGAGTGGGTTTCTGGAAAATCATCAAGAAGTATGGACGGCAGGCCGGACTAGTTCAAGAATTGAGTCCGCATATGCTTCGGCATTCCTTTGCTACCCATTTGCTTGAGAGGGGAGCTGACCTGCGTGTAATACAAACGCTACTTGGACATGCGGATCTTTCTACAACACAAATCTACACTCACATTCTAGAAGCTAGGTTGCGAGCTGTTTATGATCAATTTCACCCCAGAAAGTGAGGCTTTAATTGACCCTATCGTGTTGGCTTTGATATCGTAGGGACCGCGTTATTGTAGCCATAGCGTGGAGAGAGAAGCAGCTGCATTACCTAGGCCTTCGGACAATCGCATACCACGGGAACTTGCAAGGCGGACGGCCAAAATTCACTGCTTGTTGATAGAGTCGACAGTCCTAGAATACGTCATTGACGCCTTAAGTAAGGCAAAGGCTTCTGGTCGATGCTAGCAGACCAAGTGGCTGAAGGATTGTTGGGTTGGACCTTATTAGAGCCAGTATTTGTTTTCGAGCGACAATTCGAATTTCTAAGTTGTAAGGAGTAGCTATGCGTCGCAGTGGACGTTACTTGTTTACGTCGGAATCCGTCACGGAGGGCCATCCCGACAAGATTGCCGACCAGGTTTCTGATGGTATTGTGGATGCTGTATTAGCCGAAGATCCGACCGGTCGGGTGGCATGTGAAACATTATTAACCACCGGTTTGGTGGTTATTGCGGGCGAGATCACTAGCACTGGTGGTACAGACTTTACGGATGTGGTGAGGGATACCATCAGGGAGGTAGGTTACACCAGGGCCAAGTTTGGATTTGATGCAGATACCTGTGCGGTGTTGTCGTCTATTCATGGTCAATCGCCAGATATTGCTATGGGCGTAGACCCGGGTGGTGCGGGGGACCAGGGCTTGATGTTTGGGTATGCCTGCAGGGAGACTGAAACTTTGATGCCACTGCCAATCTCTCTGGCACACGACCTATGTCGAGGACTGTCAAAATCCCGCAGGTCTGGGGCCATGAATTACCTTCGGCCAGATGGGAAGTCCCAGGTAACGGTGGAATACGACGGGGACAAACCACTGAGAGTCGACACCGTGGTGGTTTCGAGCCAGCACAGCGAGGATGTCAAAAACGAGCGTATCCGGGAGGACGTGATCGGTCAGATCATTAAGCCCATCGTTCCGGAGGAACTTCTTGATGACCAGACCAACATTTATGTGAACCCGACCGGCAGATTTGTGACGGGCGGACCGCATGGAGATGCTGGCCTTACGGGCCGAAAAATTATTGTTGATACCTATGGGGGAGCCGCTCCCCATGGTGGAGGTGCTTTTTCTGGTAAGGATCCAACCAAAGTGGATCGGTCGGCGAGCTACATGGCTCGCTATGTGGCTAAGAATTGTGTGGCAGCCGGGCTGGCAAGTCGGGTGCAAGTGCAGCTGGCTTATGCAATCGGGGTGGCTGACCCCGTCTCGGTTCTGGTGGACACTTTCGGGACAGCCGAACTCGAGGAGAGTCGAATAAGCGAATTAGTCAGGGAGCATTTTGTTCTGACCCCGAAAGGCATTATTGATACTTTGGATCTGCGGCGTCCGATCTATCGGCAAACAGCGGCCTTTGGCCATTTTGGGCGGACTGAACCAGAGATTACATGGGAACAGACAGATAAGGCTGACACGCTTCGTCAGGCGGCCGGACTCTGAGCTTACGGCAGCCTGGGGAACATTGTTTGAAGTATCTTTGGGTTCATGGGTGTCATGCTATCGCTGATAAACCTATGAGTGGCACGCTAACTAGGTGCGAACGGTCAGCAGTAAATAGAGGGCCGAACCCCCGAAGAGGATGTTTGGCGCCCATGCAGCCAAAATAGGGGTGAGGAGGCCTGCGCTCCCGATGGCAGAGAACACGCTAATCACAACCCAATAGGAAATAGCCAACACGATGCCTATGCCGACACCGTAGAGTGCTCCGTGCCGGCCCGTAGTGACCGCGAAGGGTACCGCTATCAATGTCAGTATTAGGGTAACAAAAGGGAACGAAAGCTTTCGTTCCAGTTGGACCCGCAGGGGAATCACATCAACCCCGCTTTCGGCCAAGAGGTCTATATATCGGTCTAGTTCTTGGTAGTTCATACGTTCTGCTTGTGGTTGCTCGGTTGCGAACTCCTGCGGTGGTGCCCACGAGATATGACGGTCAGAGAACCCTTCAAAATCTCCAGGTTTCCTGTCATCGGTAAATTGTCTCGACCACCCTCTATGGGCTAGCCACCCGTCCGCAAATCTGGCTCGTTCAGCGAATGTTCGTTGAGATAGCTGCCATTCGCTTGGTGCAAAGCGATATGCGGTCACCTCATGTAGTTCGACACTGGAGGGATCGAAAAAACTGTAGTTGTAGAAAGTGCCATCTTGGCCTACTAGCCATTTTCTGTTTAACACATCGAATGTCTCTGGAGCTCCCCCCCGAATCACATGGCGAATTGCGTTCGCACGCCGGTTGGCGTCCGCCAAGAAATTCTCACCCATGCCAAATAGCAGGGTGCTCCAGAGCAGAGAAAGTAAAAGCAAAGGAATGGAGGTTCGGTAGAGGCTGACCCCACAGGCTTTCATAACAGTCAGTTCACTGCTTTTCGTTAACACGCCGATGGTAATCAAGGTAGCTATGAGTGTAGAAATAGGGAGGACATAATAGATGAACTGGGGGGTGGCGTACCAAAAATATTCAACAATACTGAGTGTTGTTGTTTCCCCTTTAAAGAGTTTGTCTGACAGGTCTACAAAAGTGGAAATGTAGAAAATTCCCAGCAAGCCGACGAAAGACAGTGTTACAAGTTTGAGGTACTGTTTAGACACGTATCTGTCGAGGAGGCTTAGTAAGCCGATTCCCGAGAATCCGGCCTTCTGATTCAGTCCCACAGTAGTTGGAGAAGCTGCCTGCCTGGGCCTGTCTACAGTCGGTCTGGCGGATTTTCTGGAACCAGTTGTTGACCACCCTGATACAAAAGCTTGCGGTGAAAGTCGCTGGAGAAGAGATCTGGTTTTTGGCCAAAGCAGTAAGGCCCCAACTAGACCGAGAATGGCGTTAGGCAACCACATGGCAATGTGTGGCGAAACCAGTGCGCCCTTTGCCATGGCCTTAGCGCCGAACATTATTATGTAGTAGGCAAAGATTACGGCAATACCGACGGCAAAGCTGGCAAGCTTGCCCTCTTTTCTGTTGGTAACACCTAAAGATAAAGCGATTAAGGCGAAAACTATACAGGCTATCGGGATGGAGAATTTCTGGTGTATCTCCATGATGGGGTTGTGGGGCGAGATCCCGAGGGAGGCCATCTCAGCGGCTTGAGCCCTTAATTCCGAAATTCTCATTTCGGTCAAACCACGTTGAGGGCCGCCTTCAGGGAAAATCGTGTCTGGGTCAAGCCTGAGAACGACTTCCTCAAATCGGTTGACGTTGTATGTGGAAGGGTCCGTTCCTTCTACTTGATGGTAGGTTCCCGAAGTCAGTACGATCTGAACCTGGCGCCTGTCTTGGTCGACTAGGACACGTCCCTCTTTTGAAATATAGACTTGTGGGAAACCACTGTTTCTGGTGTCCGCAAGAAAAACTTGGGACCATCCGGTACCTTGAATATCAACTTCGTTTACATAGAGCACTAGGCCAGGAAGGCCTTCATCAAACACTCTGGCTTTGACCTCATCCTCAGCTGTTGCAGCCAAAGTCCTGTAGGTAATCTCTCGAAATGTCTGATTAGCATCCGGAAGGGCAACTATCAGGGTGTAGCAGGTGACCATGGCAGCCGACCCTGCCAAGAGTAGAACTGGCAGCAGTAGGCGGAACGTACTTACCCCGCAGGCTTGAAGGGCTACCATTTCTCGATCACTGGACATTCTTCCCAATCCCATAAGTAGGCCGATTAGGACCGCCATGGGAATGGTTACCCCGAGTCCCTGAGGAATAAGGGTGAACATCAGCTTTGCTATAGTCCACGCATCTACACCTTTGGCGATCAGGGATTCTGCGACCTGCATGATCGGCGGGATCATCAAGATGAAGGTGAACACCAAGAGGCTGAGCAATATAAGGGGAAGTATCTCTCTGAAGATGTAGCGATCTAGGATGCGGAGCATAGGAGCCAGAGCCAGTTTAACATCGACTCCAACACCTAGACAGGCTAATGTGGATTCAGGTGGCGGGGACCGGGGCGTATTGTGGCATTGTTGGGTCGTTTGAGCTGCTGGCGGCCTAAGTGCGTAGGATATCGGGGAAGGATTGGCGTTTTATCTTGGGTCCAATAATGGTTGTTATGTTAACTTAGAACTCAAAGTGCCCGATTCTGAAAGATCAGGCTTCATCGGCCTAACAGGTGACCAGATTGCAATCCAACGCAAATCCCACTAGACATTTCACGAGGTTCATCTCTCTTATGAGACTTATGCTGGCAGCGAACAAGCCAAACGTTCCTCTATCCCCGTAATGACCAGGATCCCATCAATTATTTAATCATCGTTCCGGAAGTGTTCTGTAATGGCCTGCCATGGAGTCGGATATCCAGGGATGTGAGAGCCTGAGATGATGAATTGATTCATGGCGCGCTCCCGTGAGAGCACCTCGCAGGTGCCAGCGTGTCTGGACTCTGGCGGGTGGGACGCCCAGTTAGATGGAAATCATACGTGGGTCAAGACCGGTGCCACTGACTTCCACGGGTGATGCGTGGCCACGCGGTTCACGCATCGGCTGAGCGCATGGAATCGTTCAGGTTTAGCTGCGATGCAGAGCCTGGCGAACAACTCGGTTTCCATTTTTAGAGAGTCGGTTTTTACCCCTCGCTGCTCCAACGTCTCAAATACATCCTCGCGTTCCTCCTCATTGACAAACCGGCGTTGTGGCAACCGAACTGGTAGCTGCTCAAATCGATAGCCATGCTGAACAAAGGCTTCTGAGATAGGTGCAGGGTCGAATAGTTCAAGCACCGAAATGACGGCAACTGGCCCGAGTGTTCCAGTGGTCTCGGTGCCGAACCGATCCAAGATGGGATTGACGGTCTTGTCGGTGACATACCCTATGGCCCCAGTGCTAAGCAGCACATCGCATCCTTGAATGAGATTTGCCTGGTCAGCAGTCAACTGTTCCACCTCCTTTTCGAGGTCACAAGTGATGCCTTGGTCAATCATGTGCGAGGCCGTCGCGAACCTGACGGCTTCTCTTGAGCTGTCGAACCCAACGATCCTTACGTCTTTTCGAATCCCATGCGAGTCGAGCCACCGCCGGGACTCGACCACGCAGGAGGCGTAACCAGGACACCCTTCCTTTTGGTAGAACGTCACCAGCTCGCGATACGTACAGCCTGTTTTAAGTAGTGCCCCGGACATACCGTAAGAGCACCCGACATCCAACACATTGACAGGCTTTTGAGGGACGATAGACGCGTCAACGACCGCCGATAGATATGGGTTCATGCAGTCGGCCATCCGGTAATCGACTGCTCTCATGCTGTTGAGATATCTGTGTGGGGTTGGTGCGGTATAAACCGTATCGAAGGATGCTTTAGCTCGGTTTTGCTGCTTGTAATCTCCTCGATCCATAGATTCCTGTGATTTTCTTTCTCGTGGCCAGGTCTTCAAGTCTTGTTGCCCCGTGATCGCAATAGGATATCACCACATTGAAACGAAGTAGGCTGTAAGAACCGAACTGTGAGCCAGTTGTGGAGATCGAGGCTCCAGCAGCGAACTATCTGCCAGATTTCGTCGGTATGCCGTGAGGGACTTTCCCGTTGCCGACACTCCCCCATTCGGTCCAAGTCTGGAGACTATGCGCCTTGCCTTTGAATTTAGTTAGAGCAGTTGACAGGGGTGTTAGAATCTGACAACTCTTTTTCAGGATTTCATAATCATGTTTAGGTTTTGTCGTCGGGCGGTTCGAAATATCGGTATAGCTATAGTTGTGAGCACCGTGCTCAGTGGGTTGTCAGTGGGTCAGCCTAGAGGGCATGAACGACCGCCAGTGCTTGGCGTCGTAGCATTCGATGTCTATGGGCATGGAGAAACGATTGATGTGTTGTTTGTCAACAGTGACGAGCACGCGAAAACTCTCCACCATAAACGCTCCTCCACTGGAGGCCGAACCTGGGGACCGGTGAACGACATAGACGTCGGGGACACGCCCATCGGCGTAGCTAGCAGAGGCAATGGACCACAAATCGTCGCTCACGAGAACCGGATAGCCGTGCATTGGTCAACCGATGGCGTGGATCGGTTTGGGTCTGGACCAATGGTCACGGTGCACTCGGAGGATGGGGGACGAACGTGGCGGCGTGGTCCTAATCCAGCTGAAGACGGTACCCGCAGAGGCCAGAACTTTGCTGATATGGCAGCTGATCCAGACGGCACATTTTATGTGGCGTGGATAGGCAGCCATGATGGTCCGGCTGGCCGTGCCTTGGGTGTTGCTCGTTCGATTGATTTTGGGGTGACTTGGGAATTCAGTCAGCTAGCTGACCCGTCGTCCTGTGCGTGCTGCTGGAATAGGATCGATGCCCCTGCCCCTGGTGTGGCGCGGGTGCTCTATCGAGATCATGGGGTTCGCGATATGGTACTGGCCACCACGGTAGACAGCGGCCGTTCATGGGTGCTGGGCGGTACCGTGGGGGATTTCGGCTGGGAATTTGACGGGTGTCCCCACGTCGGTGGTGGAATTGCCACCGGTGGTAGTGATGGTGCCGAATATCTCCACGCCCTTGTGTGGACCGGGCATCAGTCGAAACATGGCCTGTATTGGCTAAGCTCGGCTGACCAAGGAACAAGCTGGACTACACCGCTTCGGTTCGGAGGCGACTTCGCTAGGCATGGCGACATAGGAGCCAGTGGACAGACGGTTGTTGCTGCCTGGGATGAATCTCGAGCGATCTGGGTGTCTGTCAGCGAAGATGCTGGACTGACATGGTCTGCCGCGAAGCAGCTTTCGGCAGAAGAAATGGTCGCCTCCCATCCGATCGTGGTTCGGACCGATGCCGAATTTACGGTGTTCTGGACCGCACGAAACGCCGATGGTGTAGTGGACTGGCGTTCTCAACGCCTCGAACCGACGACACCGCCTCCAACAACTGGCGGACAGCTGCCCTAGCCTCACTTCCGAATACTCTCTTCTGGCCGATGCCGAGGCGATTCGGCCAGCCCAGCACTTGGTCCAGCTCGGAACCCGTAGGGACCGCGGCTTGTTTGGGGCAGTCCGAGTGACCATTGTTGTGTTTGTGGGCATCAGAGCCAGTCGCAAGCCGCCGCTCGACTTGGCTATATGAGCGTGCTACTGTCGAGGCATGCGGATATTCCGATTGCTCTTTCTGACTACTCTGCTCGGGATGCCATTGTCGTTCGCGAGTGCACAAACTACTGGCGCCCCGTTTACCGATGCCCTATCGACATCGCTAGCGTCGAGCGTGCAGGCGATGCACCGGACCATACGCGGGAACCTTGCCGACGCCTCTCAACTCATGCCTGCCGCTGACTACGACTTCAGGCCAACACCGGAAGTTCGGAGCTTCGCGGCGTTGTTGGGACATGTTGCTAGTGCGAACTTCTTCTTCTGTTCGCAAGCTGCCGCCGAACGTTCTCCCGCCACAGTCGACTATGAGCAGCCTGCCGATAAGAGGACCCTCGTCAAGGCGTTGGAGTCGTCGTTGGCCTACTGCGACACAGTGCATGCGCTGACGACCGATGCTAATGTCAACGACATCGTGATCCTACCGGGTGGTGTCGAATCACGCCGCGGTGGCGTCTTGATGTTCAACACGGCTCACAACAACGAGCATTACGGAAACATTGTTATCTATCTCCGCTTGCGTGGGTTCGTGCCACCGTCGACAGCCAACGCCCAATGGAATAGATGAAAGCCGCGGGGAACCCGCACAGCGGCTTAATGTCGTGGGCAACTCGATAACACTGATTTCGTGGCTGGGACAATAGCGGACACCTCGGCTGGCATTGACCACTTCCCTCTATTTTCTTTAGCCGGTCGTTGGTCTAAACCTTGAGGTTAAAAGCCGGAGGCGGGCTTGGTAGGTGGTGTTTGTGGCAGAGTACGCCTGCCTTTCGGGGAACCTTTGGTGATCGGCAGGGACTCTGGTCGACTCTGCGTGAATCTATGCGACGAAAGACCCAAGCTAGGAGGGTTGGTCTGCCTGTTTGAGCTCTTCAATGATGGCGGTGAGGGCTGAGATAATCTCGGAGCGTTCCACCGTTGTCTTTCTGAATTTCA
>Ga0310344_10002238_pt1 | contig 14587 bp, 8 predicted proteins | sample HC15DNA20200_MG_FD_203801 | JGI IMG/M metagenome (GOLD analysis project Ga0310344, IMG submission 203801) | Marine microbial communities from station ALOHA, North Pacific Subtropical Gyre - HC15-DNA-20-200_MG | ecosystem: Environmental > Aquatic > Marine > Oceanic | place: Pacific Ocean: North... | reverse complement strand
CGCGTCACACAACTCCACAGCCGCGTTGCCAGCAGGTTATACCGCCATGGAAATGAAAGCCGCCGTCCTCCACGAGGCCCCCGGCAAGCTGGTAATCGAGGAAGTTGAAATCGCCGATCCGGGCCCCGGCGAGGTCCGCGTCCGCATCGCCGCCAGCGGCCTCTGCCACACCGACTGGGAGACCATGCACGGCTATCAGCCGGTCAACCTGCCGGCCATTATCGGCCACGAGGGCGCCGGTGTCGTCAATGCCGTCGGTCCCGGAGTCACCCGCGTCAGCGTCGGCGATCACGTCGCCTGCTCCTGGAGCCCCAACTGCGGCCACTGCTTCTACTGCGACCAGGGTCAGCCCATCCTCTGCGAGGTGGCCAAGGACGCCCAGGGCAAGGGTGTGTTATTCGACGGCAGCACCCGGATGGCCCTCGACGGCGATCCGGTCTACTACTACAGCCTGGTCTCCTCTCACGCCGAGTACAACATCATCCCGGAGCAGGCGGCCGTGCCCCTGCCGCAGGAGTTCCCGCTCGACCGCGCCGCCCTGCTGGGCTGCGCCGTGATGACCGGCTACGGCGGCGCCGTGAACTGCGCCCGCATCACGCCGGAGAGCAGTGTCGTCGTGGTCGGCTGCGGCGCCGTCGGCCTCAGCGCCGTCCAGGGGGCGCGCATCTCAGGCGCCTCGACCATCGTCGGCGTCGACATCAACCCGCTGAAGCTGGAATGGGCCGAGCGGTACGGCGCCACCCACGTCGTCGACGCCCGTTCCGAGGATCCGGTCGAGCTGGTGCGCTCGCTCACCGGCGGACGCGGCGCCGACTTCGCCATCGAGGCGGCCGGTCAGAACATTACCATTCGCCAGACCCTCGAAGCCTCCCGGCCCGGCGCGCGGGTTGTCATTCTCGGCAAGACCCCCTTCGGCGAGGAAGTCACGCTGCCTTTCTTCACCATGATGGGGGAGCGGGAGATCGTCCGCACCTCGTACGGCATGAGCCGGCCCCGTTTAGACTTCCCGCGGCTGGCCAACCTCTACATGGCGGGCCGATTGCTGCTGGACGAGATGATCTCGATGCGCCTGCCTCTGGAGGAGATCAACACCGGTTTCGACGAGCTGGAGAAGGGCAACGTCGCCCGCTCGCTGGTCGTCTTCGAGGACTGAGGATGTCCCGCGCCAAACGCACGCTTTCCGCCGCCATCGGACCGGGGATCCTGGTTGCCGCCACCGGTGTTGGCGCCGGGGACCTGGCCACGGCCGCGCTCACCGGAACCCGGCTGGGTATCGCCATCCTCTGGGCGGTGGTCGTCGGCGCTCTGGTTAAGTTCGTCCTCAACGAAGGGCTGGCACGCTGGCAGCTGGCGACCGGCGAGACCCTGCTGGAAGGAGCGACGAGCCGCCTGGGTCGGCCGGCGCAGTACATCTTCCTCGCCTATCTGATCGCCTGGAGCTTCATGGTGGCTGCGGCGCTGATGAGCGCCGCGGGCGTTGCCGCCCATGCCCTGCTGCCGCTGGCCGACGAGGCATCCACCGGCAAGATCGTCTACGGCATCCTCCTCAGCCTCTTTGGACTGGTCATGGTCCGCGTCGGCGGCTATCGCCTCTTCGAGAAGGTGATGAGCGTCTGCATCGGCGTCATGTTCGTCACGGTCGTGGTCACCGCCATCCTGCTCAAGCCAGCGCTGGCCCCGCTGCTTAAGGGCCTGGTCTGGCCGTCCATCCCCGATCTGCACGGCAACGGACTGACTTGGACCATGGCGCTGATGGGCGGGGTCGGCGGCACCGTGACCGTCCTGTGCTACGGCTACTGGATCCGCGAGGAAGGGCGGCACGACACAGAGGATCTGACCGCCTGCCGCATCGACCTGGGCATCGCCTACGGCATGACCGCCCTCTTCGGCATCGCGATGGTCGTCATCGGCAGCACCATCGAGATCGATGGCCGCGGCGCCACCCTGGTGACCAAGTTGGGCAACCGGCTTGCGGAGGAGCTCGGCACCTTCGGCAAGTGGGCGTTCCTACTTGGCGCTTTCGGCGCCATCTTCAGCAGCCTGCTCGGCGTCTGGCAGAGTGTGCCCTACCTGTTCTGCGATCTGTGGGGCATGATCCGCGCCCGTTCCGGCGAGAGGCCGGCAGTCAGCACCGATTCAGCGGCCTACCGCTGGTTCCTCTACGCCCTCGCCATCGTGCCGATGGTCGGCCTGTGGATCGGCTTCGCCCGCATGCAGAAGACCTACGCCATCTTCGGCGCCGTCTTCATGCCGATGCTGGCGCTGGTGCTGCTGCTGCTCAACAGCCGTGCCGCCTGGATCGGCGAACGTTTCCGCAACCGTCCGCTCACGTCGGTTTTCCTGGTGCTGATCCTGCTGTTCTTCGTCGGCGCCGGCTATCTGGCCATCACCTGATCGACGCGGCGGGCGCGAGTCCGTCCAGCGCTACGCGCGGTCGGTCTCGTTCCCAGGAGGGAGCGGGCACTCCCCGATCACCGTCGTGCGATGCAGGTAGCGGTCGTCGTCGTAGTCGACCATGGCGTAGTGCATGGTGCAGCGGTTGTCCCAGATCACCAGGTCGTTGACCGACCACCGGTGTCGGTACAGGAACTCCGGGCGGACGCAGTGGTGGTAAAGGAACCGGAGCAGACCAGCGCTCTCCCGCGGCGCCAGCCCCTCGACGTGCGACGTGTTCCCCGGATTGACGAACAGGCACTTGCGCCCGGTATCCCCGTGCACGCGCACCACCGGATGCAGCGCCGCGTTGGCGCCGTCCAGGTCGCCCTCGCTGATCGTCTCGCGGGTGAAGCCCACGCGCGTGTTGACCGCGAAATCGTGCCGCGCCCGCAGTCCCTCGAGGAAATTCCGCAGCGGCGCGGAAAGCGCCTCGAATGCCGAGTACATGCTGCAGAACAGCGTGTCGCCCCCCAGCCTAGGCACCTCGATGGCGTAGAGCACGGAGACCTTGGCCGGACGCAGGCGGAACGAGACGTCGGAATGCCAGTAGTTGCCCGCCCGCTCCCGCCCCTGCGGCTCGCCTGCCGCCTTCTTGTTGGAGATGCGGAGGATCTGCGGGAAGCCGGGAAGCAGGTATTTGTCCACCGTCCTCTGCAACGGCTCGGCCTCGCCGAACAGCTCGCCGAAGCGGCGGCTGAAATCGACCTGTTGCTGCGGGCTGAGCACCTGGTCCCGGATCACCAGGACCCCGTTGCTCTCGCACAGCGCGCGGTGGACTGCCGCGAACTGCTCGTCCGCGAGTGGACCGGAGACATCCAGTCCCGTGACTTCGGCTCCAAGGGCCGTGCTCAGGCGGCGCACCTGCATGACTCTCGAGGGTAAGGCCCCGACGGACAGGGGACAAGCGTTGTGTGGAGCGCCGCAAAGTGCCAAGTTTCCCGCCCAACAGCAACTGCCCGCCAAGCGGAGTTTCCAGCATGAGCACCGACGATCGCAAGAAGGTGGCCGCCGTCATCACCTGGTACAAACCCCTGTCCCATGCCGACGTCATCGTCACCAAGTATCTCACCGGTTTCCCCACCGACGAGGGCTTCTTCCCGCCGCGGACCGAGCTGGTTTCCATGTACGTCGACCAGTTTCCCGAGGAGGATCTGAGCCGCGAGCTCGCGGAGAAACACAGCGTCCCAATCTACGGCAGCATCGATGAGGCCCTCTGCTGCGGCGGCAACCAGCTCGCCGTCGACGCCGTTCTCCTCATTGGCGAGCACGGCCGTTATCCCTGGAACGAGAAGCAACAGCAGCTGTTTCCGCGCAAGCCGTTCATGGAGCAGATCTGCGGCGCCATGGCCACGGCCGGCCGCGGCGTCCCCGTCTTCAACGACAAGCACCTCTCCTACAACTGGCACGACGCCAAGTGGATGTACGAACGCGCCCGCCAGCTCGACGCGCCTTTCATGGCCGGCTCCAGCCTGCCCGTCTGCTGGCGCGACCCCTGGCTCGAGCACGAGCTCGAAACGCCGCTCCAGGAAGCCGTCGCCGTCGGCTTCTCCGGCCTCGACATCTACGGGTTCCACACTTTGGAGGTGCTGCAGTGCATGTTCGAGAGACGGGTCGGCGGCGAGACCGGCGTTGCCGCCGTAACCTGCCTGGAAGGAGATGACGTCTGGAACGCGAAGGACGACTGGTGGCGCGACCTGGCCCAGGCGGCCTGCGATGCCATAGAGGGCAAGCCCGAAGGCGGCATGCAGGAAAACTGCGAGAGCCCGGCGCTGTTCCTGGTCGAATACCGCGACGGCTGCCGCGGCGCCATCCTGATGCTCAACGGCTACATCACCGACCTGGCCTACGCCGGCCGCGTCGAGGGCGAAATGCAGGCCTGCGCCTTCTACGCCCAGGGCCACGGCGGCGACGCCGGCCGCCCACACGCCCACTTCAGCTACCTGAGCCTCAACGTCGAGGAGATGTTCCTCACCGGCAAGCCCCAGTATCCGGTGGAGCGGACCCTGCTGACGACAGGAGTGTTGGAGGCCGCACTGACCTCGCGCTACGAGGGCCACGTCCGCCTGGAGACCCCATGGCTCGACGTCACGTACCAGTCCTACGATTCGTTCAAATGGCGCCCCACAGCGCCGAGCCCGCACGGCGCGAGTCTTTTCACAGAGCCGCCTGGGTAAGCTCAGACAGCCCCAGGACAACTGGAGACGCTGCGGTGGCGAGGTTTGTTCGGGAGCAGCCCGGCTTGGGCCGGAACGCCACGGAACCCGGTCAGGTAAGCTGCGAAGGCACCGGCAAGGGCCTCAGTAGGTAAGCGTAGACACAGCTTTATCGATCATCGCCAGCGCCGCACAGAACATCCCGATCAACGCCATCCCCACCCCGAATCCCACACTCAGCACCATAGCATACCGCCGCCACTCCTGCTTCCCGTACCGCTGCCAGAAGTAGTACCGCGCCAGCAGCGCCCCGAAGATCTGCGGCAGCAGCGCATGCGGGATCCCGTTCACCGCCTGCACGTATCCCCAGATCAGGAAGATCGGCATCCCGAACGCCGCCAGCCCGAAGTAGGCCACCAGCCCGAACCCGGTGCCGATCAGGATGATCTTCCACTTCTTCCCGCCCAGCGGATGGTGGAAATCCTCATCGATCCGCCCGTCCCCGTCATCATCCTCGCCGTTGATCACCTCCTCGTCGATCAGCCCGTCGCCGTCGTTGTCGCGCTGGTCGCCGGTGTATTTGACGTCGTACCACAGCACCTCGTACATCGGCGGGTTATCGGACGACTGCTGCAGAAAGTTGCCGTCGAAGGAGGGCAGCCGGTCGATCTCGAAGTGAAACTCCACCGAGTCGGGCGGCGCCGGGTTCAGGGCGGCGCGCAGGTTCGGGTTTACCGCGATCTCGCCCTCGAGCACCGCTCCGGGTGGAGGCCATTGCAGCACGGGCGGCGGCGGCGGCTCGAGCATACGCGACAGGCCCGTGTGCTGCGGCACCTCCTGGGGCTCTTGCATGACCTTGTACAGCATCTCCAGGTCCGGCTCGGTGCGCGGCGGCCTTCCACCCTTGAAGTCGGTGTAGAAGTACCCCGGCGACGACCACGGTCCGTAGATCCGCTTGTGCTCGTCGGGAATGTGATGTTCCCGCGTCGCCCGCACCCGCCAGTACCACCAGTAGCCATCCTGCAAGTTGCTGGGGCTCCAGACGATCTGTCCGTTCTCGACGACCTTGTCGTCCACGCTCTCCCCTGCCCGCCACGTCTTGTTGTACATCGTGCTCGAGTAGAACAAGGCCTGGTCGAAGGCCCGCAGCGGCCACATGATCTGGGCGTACGGATAGCTGTCCGACGGGATCGGCGCCAGGCGCCAGAGGAAGGTCCAGTACATCAAGCTCACGCCCAGCACGATCGGCAGCATGAACACCTCGGCCTTGAGCAGGCTGGTGAAGCGCATGCCGACCAGCTCCACTATCCGAAAACCCTCGGCGTGACCACCGTAGTTGCGCGTCGGGAACGGCACAAACCAGACGTCCACGCCGCGGTAGCCGGTCAGGAAGATGATGGCCTCGTTGATGTACGGTATCGACACTTCCCTGCCGATGAGGCCATCGAGGCGGGCGCTGACGAAGGACATGATCGGCGCGTAGACGAAGGCGATCAGCACGAAGGTGACCAGCAGGCCCAGCCCGACCAGGGTGGGAAAGAGAGTCTTAGCCAGCAGGATCGGGTAGAACGCCGACAAAGCGAACAGGCCGATGCAAAGCCAAATGTTGAAGTCGCCGCGGCCGAGGTGCTTGGTACACCAGCCGCGGACCTGCGACGGCATGTTGCATTCGGCGTGTTTGCAGACGTCGGGATATTTCTCCTTGCCGCCCTCGCCGGCGAAGTAGTCCTCGATCTGATCCCGCTGCCGGCCCAGCGTCGCCCACAGTTGGTAGAAGCTGATCAGGGTCACCGCGAGCGTTATGCCGATGCTGAAGGCGCGCCAGAAGTCGAAGCCGGTGGTGATCTGCGTGTTGATGGTATCCATGCCCACGACCCAGCGCGGCATGAGGCCCATGCCATACAGGAAGGGACTGACGATAGTGTGGACGACGACACCAGTGAAGGAGCCGATCACCGACCAGAACGGCATCAACAGGCCGGCGAAAATCGGCCCGAGGTGGAGGGTGATCCCCAGCGGGGTCGCCGGCAGGATGTTGCCGAAGTAGGGCGTGAAGTCGACGAACGGAATGGGGATCAGCTCCACCCTGGTACCGATCATTTGGGTCACCGTCGGGATGCCCACGTAGAGCGCCCCGAAGACGCCGCCGATGACCCCGCCGACACTGAAGATCGGCCACTTCCAGGTCTCCTTCTCCTCGCCGCTCTCCTCGGCCAGCGCCATCGAGCTCAGCGCCGACATCGGCGCCGTGGGAAACGGCAGTTGCTCCCGGTCGGAGGTGAGCCGGAACAGCAGGTAGCCGGAGGTAAACCAGGAAATACGGCCGACGATGGTGCCAACAACCAGCAGGCCGATCGGCCAGGCCCAGTCGGAGTGGATGAAGGTCCGCAAGACGTGGGCTTCCGAGTCGGGGTGCGGCACCCACCAGTGCGGCAGGATCTCCGCCACCCCGAACTGCTGTGCCTCCGGCGAGCGCACGAAGTACTGCCGCCACAGCAGGTCGAGAAACGCCCCTTCTTCCCGCGCCACCAGGGCCCCGGCGACGTAGACCAGCAGGTATATCTCCTGCCGCTTCAGCGAAGTGAAGGAGCGCTTGGCGACCTCCAGGAACAGGATCACGGTCACCCACTGCGCGGCGGCGCCGATGCCGCCGCCGGTGACCAGGCCCAGGTACATCTCCCCCGGGGTCATGATCAGCGAAATGAACAGCACCCCGATGATCGTCCGGATCGTAAACCCGTCGTCGAACTTGTCCGGTGTTTCGAGGAGGTCGCGGTACTCCTTTACCTCCTCCCACTCCCGCTCGAGCCGAGCGCGGTCCTTGTCGGGGATCTGCTCAGCCAAGCTGTGCTCCCCCGCCGGCCCTAGTCATCCCACTGCCTCGCCGCCGCTTCGTCGACATCGATCACCTCCAGCTCGCCGGCCGCGCTCTGCGCCAGCATCGTCTCTGCCTCCCCGCGATGGTAGGCCTTGGCTTCTGCGTCGAAGGTGTGCCACAGCAGGAACTGCTTGCGCAGACCGTTCATGAAGCGCTGGTTGACACGCTTCCACGACGCGGTCTCGCCGCTGATCCGCTCGATGAACACCTCGATCGTGTAAATTTGGTGCATCTCCGACGGCACGAAGTCGAGCTGCATGTACTGGCTCACGCCTAGGTCGAAGGGAGCCAGCCATACCAGCATCTGCACTGAGTATTCGGTCGCGCCCTCCCGCTCCTCGCTGATGATGCGCACCTTGTCGGCGTAGAAGTCGCCTATCGACTCCTCGCTGTAGGCCTTGAAGTAGTTGGCCAGGAAGCCGCTCAGGCCGACCACCTCGGCGATGCCGACGCTGAACGGGAAATCGAACTCCCAGCGATCCCCATCCGGGGACGGTGGCACCCACCGCCGCACCGTGTCAGGCACCGCCGTGCGAGAGGCGATGCGGGCCGGGTAGATCGTAGAGATTAGCACCACTCCCATCACCATCAAGGCGGAAACGATCGCCGACATCGACGAGTAATTCAGGTCCATGCCCTGCACCAGATCCAACCCGAGCAGGATCTTGCCCATGCCCTGGCCCAGGATGTAGCCCAAGGTAACTCCCAGCACCGCGTAAACACAGGCCTCGGCGATAAACAGCAGCGCAATGTGCATCGGGGCCAGGCCCACTGAGGAATAGACCGCGATCTCCCGAAAGCGCTCGTACACCGCGCCCAGCATGGCGTTGAGCACGATCAGCGCCGCGATCAGCATGGGCACCATCAGCGCGCCGAGCCCCTCCACCGCCGTCACTCCAAACGAGGTGTAGGACGACACCTTGACCGCGCCGGTCTGCTGGTCACGAATGCCGGCGAAGAGGGAGACGGCGAGCCGCATGAGGAAGTCCTCCAGCAGATCCAGCCCCTCCACATTCTCGTCGAACCGCACCCCGATCGAGCGCAGCGTGCCACCAGCTGCCCACACCGTGCCGTACGGCATGATCAGCACCTGCTCCGGGCTCACGTGGACGAACGACCGGGTTTCCATCTGCTGCTCTATCCCGTCGTCAAGCTCCGTCGAGCTCTGCGTCTCCGGTCCCCCGAGCATCTGATCCATCGTCGAGCTTTGGAAATCCACCGGGGTCAGGGGCTCGTCGTCGAGATCGTGAATTGCCTCGTAGGCCTCGGCGTCGAAGATCCCGCGGACGAGAAGCTCCTTGCCGAACGCACGAACCTCTGCCGTCCCGACATCCGCAGGGCCGATCCCGAGGTTCTCGGCCATGCGTTGAGAGAGCAGGCAGGTGGCCTCGTCCTCCCGCTCGAAGAAGCTGCCGGCGGTCAGGATAGCGTCCATGCCCGTCACCTCCACCTCCTGCGGCGAGAAGCCCACCAGCCCGGCTGCCCGGGTCTTGCGCCCGCGCGCCTGAATCTCGACGTAGGCTCTACTGCCGGCCTCCTCCGATATGTACCAGTTGCGCGGGCTGACCACCCCGTGCTCATCGAAGTGGGAGCGGGCGAAGTCCAACGTCGGCAGCGACAGCTTTCCCCAGCCCCGGTCGCGGATCTGCGTCCCCTCGTAGAGGGCTGCGTGGTCGGTGGGAAAAGCCATGAAGGTGATCTGCTGCCGGAAGGAGGTAAACGACAGCACAGTGAAGGTCAGGAGCGTCAGCGTCGTCAGGGTCAGCCCGGTGCGCAGCTTGCGCCTGCGCATGTTCGAGATGCCAAGCATGAAGGCGGCGTACGAGGCGCTGATCCGGTTGATGTCGGTCTGGTAAATGTGCGCCGACCGAGCCTGGTATTCGCGCATGAATTTGTTGAAGCGGCTGGTGATCATCGCGAACACGAACGCCGCCATCGCCATGATGACGAAGGCCAGTAGAATGACAGCCGGGTGGGCGATGGCGAAAGCCGGGTGCACCAGGGAGAGCGCCAGCCAGATCAGAGCCAGGATCAAGGCAAATCCGCCGAGCTGCCAGCGGATATCGGACGAGGCGAAGACCAGGCGCTCGCCGAAGAAAGCGGCCGGCAGCACCAGTGCCAGGAAGAACACCAGGCCCTTGATCACGTCGTTGAGGGTGCCCATCACGTCCGGGTAAGCCCGCGAGGTGATACCCATGGCCGCCCGCACGTTGGCCATGTACATGTCCCACTGCCTGTTCTCTGCCGCCTCGCTCGCCTGATCGATCAGTATGCGCCCGTGGGCATGCAGGCGTATGAGCCGCGGATTCTCGATCGCGTGCTGGCGCATTTTTTCCAGGCGGTGATTGTTGAGCCGCCACATGTCCTGCACGGCCAGGTACCCGGTGCGCTCCAGATTGTCCTCACCGACCACGTAGCCGTCACCGCGAGGTGAGTTGCGGCTGTTGGTCAGGATCATGCTATCGCCCATCAGGTACATCAGCGTATCGTCCGGCGCGCCGAAGGCCATGGCCACCGGCTCCATGACGCCGCGACCCCGCGCCAGGCCGAACTCCTGCGGCTTGACGCCGGCCTCGTCGAGCACCTCGATCTCCGGCAGAGCTTTCAGCATGCGTGGATCGATCAGCTGGTAGAAGGGCCGGGCCGTGCAGGGGAAAAGCACCAGTGTTCTGCGCTCAACGCCGAAGCGGACCGCCTGCGCCAGCTTCTTGCCGTGCACCTTCGAAGCGCGTTCACCCATGTCCGGTGCGTAAATGATGTCGCCGGTTTTCGGATCGAGGACGTAGGCGGCCACACCCACGGCGCCCAACACCACGCCGGGGATTTCGACACTGCCGTCATCGCCAGCGAAGTGGAAGTGTGACGACCGCACACCCTTGTGTACCTCGCCCCCGCCGGAGCTGATCGACACGATCGCGTCGCGAATAATCTTGTCCGGCACCTGGCTTCTGCGCGGGTAGGACCGCGCGTTGACGATGAAGGTGCGCAGCTCATCCTTGAGGATGGGCGTGAAGTCCTCCAGTCCGCTCAACAGCTTCTCGTCATTGAAAGATTTGGTCAGAATCGCGTTCAGGAACGCGCTCTGCCGAGCGAGGTTGTCGTAGTCGACCAGGTGAGGCTGGTCCAGCGGCGAATCAAAGATGAAGCGCCCGTCGTTGATCGTCACGAAGGAGAGCGCGATCTGGCCAGCCCGCCTGACGAGGCTCCCGTCGACGCTCACGCCCCCGGGGACGAATGTGGTCCAGTCCAGCCCCTTTATCGGGCTGATACCGTTGACCAGGGCTTTTTCCGGATCGCGCCCCAGCCGGGGTGCCACCTCCCTGGCGTAGGCGGTAAAGGAGCGCCCGAACGGCACGTAGAACCGCTTCACGTCGTAGCTGAGCGTGTTGTTCCAGATCCCCACCTGATCGCTCTTGCTGGTCAGATCAAGGGAAATGAACAGGTCCGGCTCCAGCGGCCTTTCCATCTTAGTGACGTAGTCCTCGTGCTTGCGCGCATGGCGGTCCAGGAAGTCGATGATGCCGCGCAAGGAGATGAAGTGGGCGCCGGTCGCGACCAGAATCACCGTGCGATCGGGTGGGTGGCTCCGCAGGTGGCGCGCCAGCTCCAGCAGCGCCGCGATGCTGCCGGCCGCCTCCGCCGCCGGCGCCTTGGCCGGCACCACCGACATGCCGTCGTAGTAGGCCTGAACAATGATGGTCTCGTCGCGCAGCGTTTCGTGGCGACCCGGGAACTGGCCCCAGATATTGTAGGCCGGGCGCAGCTGCCATTCCATGTCGGCGGTGACGCGCGCCGCCAGCTCGCCGTCACCTACCAGCTCCCGCAGCCGCGCCCCGGTCTGCGCGTCGATCCAGAACCTGGGCACCGGCAGCGGGACCGAGAGGAATTTGGTCTCCGCTTCGCTCCAGAAGGTGGCATCCGGCTCGATGAAGATGATTGCCTGCGCGCCCAGCGACGCAGCCTGCACCCAGCGGTTGCCGCTGTTGAACTCCATAAGGACGATGCTGTCGTCCACCTCGCGGCCGTTGAGCTCGGCCAGCTGCCCGCTGCCGCCGTAGATCAGGTTGCCGGTCAGCCCGTCGGGACCGGTCTTGTTAGTCCGTACGTGGTTCGGCCACAGCCCGTCCAGGTGTATGCGCTCCCCGGTGTCGAGGATCGTGAGCTCGCCGCCGCGGTCGATCGGCACCGTGACGCCGTACTCCTCGCGCGTCACCTCGCTCATCCCCGCCGCCACGAACGCTTCCTGCACGTAGTCGGCGGCCCGGTCCGCCCCCGGGTAGCCGCTGACCCGCGAGCCCTGTGACGCCATGAACTCGACGGTCGCGCGGATGCTCTCCAGGTCTCCATGGGCACCCGAGGCCAGGACCAAGATTGCTGTCAGGTGGTGGGTAAGGCGCATTATCTGCGAGGAATGGCGCTGGTCATAACGCGATGAGCCTGTCTGTCAAGTGGCATCGCCTGGGGCCGAGTGGTGAACCCGCGTGCGGATACTCAGGCTGGCAAAGCTATTACGACCGAACTAGGGCAGCAAGGCTTAAGTACATGCGGCTGGAGAGTTCCGGTTACGGCGATCCGCTCCGATAGAGCAGCTGCGTACTGGTCTCCTCCCAAACCACAAATTGGAAACCACCAGGCAGGAGGGCCGAACGTCGCCACCGGATCAAAGCGGCAATTGCCGCGCCGCCGCCAGGTGGGCGACACAGTCGCCGCCCTCGACCCGGCCCGGGTGGCGCTTGCAGACCACTGTCCCATCGCCGCAGAACTCCACCGCTACCGGCTCGCGCGCCGGATTATCGGGAAACAGCAGGTGGCCGCACAGATCGCCCCGCGCCACATCCTGCCCCAGCTCGGTGACCGGCTCGAAGAGACCGGCCTCGGGTGCGTAGACGTAGGCGTCGGTGCCGAAAATGTGGAGCACCTCCGGGGGCTCCAGCCGATCGGGCAGCTCGCCCTTCATGCCCACCGCCGCCAACAGCCGGTCGACCGCCTGGCGCACCAGCCTGACGCCGGCGCGCGACACGCTGCCCATGCCGCCGTATTCTCCGCCGAGCGAGATCAGCCCCTGCCGGATGGCCGCATCCGGCAGCCCCTCCTTCTTGTTGCGGTTCTCGAAAACCATCACGTGCGGCACCCCCAGCTGCGCGACCAGGTCGAGGCTGCGCCGCTTGTGCTCCACCGACGCGTCGGGAGCGAAATGCGTGCTGGCGTGGGGCCGGTAGTCCAGGGACGCTCCGCCGCCGTGGAAATCCAGCACGACCTCGACCCTCGGCATCAGCTCCTGCTCGACGTAGTCGGCGATCTTTTCCGTCGGTCCGCCGCCCGGGTCACCGGGGAAGGCGCGGTTCAGGTTACCGTCGTCCAGCGGACTCACCCGCGTCCCCGCCAGGACGGCCGGCAGGTTCAGCGCCGGGATGACGATCAGCGTGCCCTGCATCTGGTCCGGCTGCAGCTCCTGGATCAGCCGCGTCAGGACGACCTGCCCCTCGTACTCGTCGCCGTGGTTGCCGGCCGTCAGCAGGACCCGGGGGCCCGTCCCGTTGCGAATTACGGCCACCGGGATCGGCACGATCCCGTAGGCGCTGCGGGTCACCGAATGGGGCAGTCGCAGCCAGCCGATCTGCTTGCCATCCCGGTCGAAATCGACCGACGCGGTTATCTGTGTCATGGGGACAGAAGAAGGGGCCTGGCTGCCCGAAGTCAAGCCGACAACGCAGACCGGCAGCATGACCGGGGCAGGGATAATGCTTTATGTATGAAGGGCCGGCCGGGGAATGCACGCCGCACACACTCGAGGAAATCTGATGAGCCACAGCAGGGAAGGGCGCGGCACCGCCGCGGCGGTGGCAGCAACCCAGGGCTTCGAAGAGGTCGAAACGGACACGGCGGCGGCGGACTGGGAGCCTGTTTCCGATCGCCTGATCCGCGTCGGCATTGCCGGCCAGGGTGTCTGCAGCTTCGGCGGGGCCTTTCACTTCCAGGACCACCCGAATGTGGAGATCGGCGCCGTCGCCGAGCTGGATCCGGACAAGCGTGCCCAGCTGGCCGAGACCTGCCGCTGCAGCAACGCCATGGCCACCTGCGAGGAGCTGATCCAAGACGACTCGCTGGAGGCCGTCTTCATCGCCACCGACGCCCCCAGCCATGCCCGGCTCGCCATCGCCGCCCTCGGCGCCGGCAAACACGTTGCCTCGGCGGTGCCCGCCGTTTTCGGCTCGCTCGAGGATGCCGACGCGCTCTATGCCGCCTATGCCGCTTCGGGTCGCAAGTACATGATGTTGGAGACCTCCTATTTCCACGAAGAGCTGCACACCATGCGCGAGCTGTACCGAACCGGGATCCTCGGCCGCGTCATCTACTCCGAAGGCGAGTACTGGCATCACTTCCCCACGCCGCTCGCCGCCCACCAGGGCTGGCGCGCCGGTCTTCCGCCCCAGTGGTACCCCACCCACTCCAACGCCTACTACATCGGCGTTACCGCCGGTCGCTTCACCGAGGTATCCTGCATGGGCCTGCCCAGCGCCCTGGATCACCTCCAGCCGGCGAACAATCGCTACGGCAACCCGTACGGCACCGAAATCGCTCTCTTTCGCACCAGCGACGGAGGCATGTCCCGCATGGCCGTCAGCTGGGATACCCCGGGCCACGGCGGCGACCGCGGGCGCCTGCGCGCCGAGAATGGCTCTTTCCACAAAGAGTTCCGCACCGCCGACCCGGAATACCGCCCGCCGCCGATTTCCCGCCCACCGCTTCCCCCGGGCGTGCGTGCCGGCGGCCACGGCGGATCGCACGGCTACCTGATGAATGAGTTCGTCGAAGCCATCCTGCTCGACCGCGATCCCCTCGTCGACATCGCCCAGTCGCTGAACATGACCGTCAGCGGCATCGTCGCCCACGAATCAGCGCTGCGGGATGGCGAGCTGCTGAAGATCCCGCAGTACGAGATGCCGTCGTGACCGAATTCCCCGGTGTGGAAAGCGGAGAGACCGGGAAGCGCCATTGACGCCGGTTCGGCATCACCCTAACCGTTAACCGCGCGCTGCCGCAGCGGCAGACGAACCTCACCCGCGAAAGGCGAGATCCTGATGATCAAGATCGGCTGCAACTTCCTCAGCCTCACCAA
>Ga0310344_10002237_pt1 | contig 14593 bp, 16 predicted proteins | sample HC15DNA20200_MG_FD_203801 | JGI IMG/M metagenome (GOLD analysis project Ga0310344, IMG submission 203801) | Marine microbial communities from station ALOHA, North Pacific Subtropical Gyre - HC15-DNA-20-200_MG | ecosystem: Environmental > Aquatic > Marine > Oceanic | place: Pacific Ocean: North... | reverse complement strand
TGTCGAATCGCAGGTTTCCGCCGAAAAGTCACCAGAATCCGAATCGGTGACACCGTAGCCCGGCAACCGCCTGACAAACTGATTGACTCCGGTGGCTACCAGGTCCTCGGCTATTACCAACCGCAGCAATCTGTTTTATACCGGCAGGATGGGCACCGCCAGACCGCGTGCATCCTGAACATTTCAGCCCCGCAGCGTTCGCAGTGGACTGCATCCTTGGCAGGTTTTGGTTTTGGTGGGCTTTTGGCTGCCGGTGGTTTGACTGAGGGTTTCAGCATACCGTTGATTATAGCCTCGGCCCAGTCTGCGATCCGGTATTCTAGTGGCGAGTTAGATCGAGCGACGAATAAATGTGCCTATGCACAGTAGCAAGTCAGGAACACAAACCATGGACGAAAGTTCTCGAGTACTGTTGTCAACTTTGATGGGGGCTGCTCTCGGAGGTGTGGTGGGATATTTGTACCTGACCGACCATGGCCGACGTGTACGGGATCAGATTGAACCGACATTGGATGCGATCTCAGTTGAATTGAGGAAGGCTCGGGAGACGGGTGCTAAACTTCGGCAAGTGGTTGAAGAAGGTGAACAAACCCTCCACAATTTGGCTCGTAATGAGGGTAGTGAGGGTGGTTGGCAGTCAACGGATGTTCCCCGTGTGGAGTCGTAATGGGCGCGGGTGCTGTGCTTCTCGGTGGGCAGAACGGTTCCGGTCTAGCTGCCGCTTCAACGGGTCCATGGGGAAGGTGGTCTTCGGAATGGTTGTGTGATGCGCATCGCCTATCAAGGTGAACCAGGAGCCTATTCCGAAGCGGCGGCTTTTCGGTTTCAGCCAAATGCCGACGTCTTGCCTTGCGAGAGTTTCGAGTCAGTTTTCGCCGCTGTAGCCAACGAAACTGTGACTCACGGGATTTTGCCGATAGAGAACACTATCGGCGGAACCATTCACCGCAACTATGATCTGTTGCTACAGTATGAATTGCCGATCATCGGTGAAGTGAAGTTGCCGATTGTTCACAATTTACTCGCGTTAGCAGGTACTGATCGCAGTGAGTTGCGCCGGGTGTATTCCCATCCTCAAGGTTTGGCCCAGTGCGAGCGGTTCCTTCGGACACTTGACAATGTTGAGATGGTGGCGACCTATGACACGGCGGGTAGTGCCAAAATGATTCGAGATGGGCAACTGAAGCACACCGGTGCCATCGCATCCGTTCGTGCTGCCGAAGTGTTTGGACTGTCTATTCTTCAAGCCGGTGTCCAGGATTTTACCGTCAATACCACTCGATTTTTAGTGATAGGGAAGAACCAGGCCCCGTCGGATACTGCCAATAAGACGACGATCGTCTTCACAGTGCCAAATGATGCAGGTGCTCTGTTCAAAGCATTGAGTGTGTTTGCGTTGCGGGATATCGACATGACAAAGCTTGAATCTCGTCCTATCCCGGAGCGACCGTTCGAGTACCTGTTTTACGCAGATCTATCTGCAGCTCGAGAAGAGTTGTCGTGTGAACGGGCACTCATGCATCTGGCTGAGTTTGCTCCATCGCTTCGGACTCTTGGCTCATACCGACGCTGGGAAGACCCGGATGAGGTCTCCTAGCCGATGGCTAACCGCCTTGGGCTTGAGCCGAGTCCCTACCTTTTGCAGCACGCCAACAACCCGGTCGACTGGTACCCATGGGGTGAGGAGGCCTTCACTTGCGCCCGTGAGCAAGACCGACCCATCTTTCTGTCGGTTGGCTATTCGACCTGTCACTGGTGTCATGTCATGGAGCACGAGTCCTTCGAGGACCAGGACATTGCCCAACTGCTCAATAGTCATTTTGTAGCGGTTAAGGTTGATCGGGAAGAAAGACCAGATTTGGATCGGGTGTATATGGCCTTTGTGCAGGCGACCACAGGGTCCGGGGGTTGGCCGATGAGTGTGTGGCTTACCCCTGAACGACAACCGTTCTTTGGGGGCACTTACTTTCCGCCGAGATCCCGTTCGGGTCGACCTGGATTCTTCGAGATACTCACTGAAATCTCGAAACGGTGGCATGAGTCTCGAGACGAACTCGTCAAATCAGCGATTGGGATGACAGAGCGACTTCGAAGCATCCAAGGTTCTGGTCAGCAAGGTGGCCCAGGCCAAATCCCTGATCTAGAAATTCTGACGGCTGGGGTGCGCGAGTATGCTGGGACATTTGACCATCACGCCGGAGGCTTCGGGCAGGCTCCAAAATTTCCCAGACCGGCAGAGTTGTTCTTTTTGTTGTGCGAGTACGCCCGAGTGGGGGATGTCGAGGCTAGGCACATGGTGCTCGAGACTTTGCGAGCGATGGCTCTGGGGGGTATACGTGACCATGTCGGAGGCGGGTTTCACCGTTATTCTGTCGACGCGGCTTGGCGGGTGCCCCATTTTGAGAAGATGCTTTATGACCAGGCTCAACTGGCGATTGCATTTCTTGAAACATCTCAGGCAGCGAGCGAACCGTCGTTCGCTGAGGTCGCACTTGACACGCTTGCCTACGTGCGCCGTGAATTAACCCATCCAGACGGCGGATTTTTTTCGGCAGAGGACGCGGACAGTGTGCCTCCCGAGTTGACTGGTGGTTCGAATCAACCGAAGACTGAGGGCGCGTTTTATGTTTGGGGGCACGCAGAAATCGAGCAGCTATTCGGTAAGGGTGCTGAAGTGATCCGGCTGCGCTACGGGATCGAAGTCGAGGGTAATGCACTCGAAGACCCCCATGGCGAGTTCACCGGAAAGAATATTCTGTATCTTGGTCATGGTATTGACGATGTGGCTCGATTGAGCGGACGGTCGACTGAGGCGGTGGTGGCTGTGCTCGACAGTGCGAGGGCCAAGTTGTTTGAAGCCCGGGCTGATCGCCCAAGACCTCACCTCGATGACAAGGTGCTCGCCAGCTGGAATGGCCTCATGATTGCCGCGTTTGCTCGGGCAGCCCGAGTGAGGCCGTTCGACGATACTATTGAGGCGCTTCCGGTGGAAACTGCGACCCGGGCAGCGCAGTTTCTCCGTGAACGTTTATGGAACTCCGACCGGGGAATCCTGTATCGTCGTTTCCGGGATGGGCGGGCTGACATAGACGGCTTCGCAGAGGATTACGCGTTTGTTATCTGGGGCTTACTTGAACTGTTTCAAGCTGGCGGTGACCCGACCTGGTTGGACTGGGCGAAACAGTTGCAGCAGGTTCAAGACCGCCTATTCTGGGATGACGTAGATGGAGGTTGGTTCACGACAAGTGGGGCTGACCAGACGGTCTTACTGCGGCTGAAGGAAGATTACGATGGAGCTGAACCATCAGCGGGTTCTGTTAGTGTTTTGAATTTGCTGACGCTGGCTCATTTGTCGGGACCCGATGATGCTGGGCAGTATCGAGACAGAGTCGACCGGACACTTCGCCGCTTGCCAGTGTCTCCTCAACTGTCGCGTGTGGTGCCTATGATGATGGCTGCTGCGTCAATCCATGAGTCTCGGGTGTCTCAACTGATTATTCTTGGGTCGCGCAGCGCCGCTTCGACGGTGGCGTTGCAACGTGTCTTTGCTGAGAGCTTTATGCCAGGCTCGGTCAGTCTTGTGGTTGAACCAGGCGTCCATCAAGATGCGGTCGCGGATCGCATGCCTTGGGTTGCGGAGATGCACCAGGTTAATGGTCAATCCACAGCCTATTTGTGCCAGGATTTCGCTTGCCAGGCACCGGTGACCGACCCTGAGGCCTTGCGCACCCAATTGGGGACGGTGACTGCGCACCGTTCGTCCGCTGGATGATAGGACCCGGTTTAGAATTGGTGTTTGCTGGGCTCTGGGGCTACATGCGGTTGTTGCGGCGATCAAGGGGACGATGATATGACGTTCGATGTAGAGGTGTTGTTAAAGGGCACCGATGAAGTGATCACAGAGACGGTGACCTGCGGAGGGGATGGCCCTTCAAGGTGGACCGAATCTGATGTTCGAGAGGTGCTGTTGACAATACTGAGAGTGTTTGACCGTGCGAATCCAGAAGATGGAGCTGGGGACCGTGACGTGAACCTACGTGGCCTGAGCTGGATAGTTACGGACACCTCAGCAGGTGTGGCAATCGCGATTGAGATTCCTAGTGGTGCTATCGCGGCTGGTCCATTTGAGATTCAGGCGGCTGAACTGACGCAGATGATCGAGAAGGTTATGGCTATGGGAGACCAGGCAGCCACTGTTCACTGAGATGGCTGGGTTGCCGTGTAGTCAGAGGTTTCCAAGGTTATCTCACGCTGAACTGAAGATGCGCTGGATAGTTCACTAAGAGTGGAAAGGAATCAATGTGGGAACTCTAGTCCGTTATTCGCTGCTGCTCGCTTTTGGTTTTGTGTCCTATGCCTGTGTGCCTGGTAGTGGTCCGGATTCGGATGCAACCAGCAATATGTCAGGTGCAACTGGTGGTGTGCCTGAGACTGAAGAGGAAAAGATCCTGAATGCCTTAGGCCAGGCCCTGTCGCAAAATGTAGTTGGTGCTGGCCTTTCAGAAGAGGAGCTGGCTTTCGTTCAGCGTGGTTTCAGCGACGCGGTTCTTGGTCAGGATGCCTCGGTTGATTTGAATGAATATGGTCCAAAGATACAGGCGTTCATGCAAGAAAGAGTTTCGGCCGGGGCTGAGGTTGAGCTGGCTGAGGCGACAGCATTCATCGAAGAACAATCAGCTATTGAGGGTTCAGAGCAAACAGAGTCCGGTATTGTCATCCAAGAGATTACGGCGGGAACCGGTGCCAATCCAACAGCCGCTGACACGGTGCAAGTGCACTACCATGGGACGCTTCGGGACGGCTCGGTGTTCGACAGCTCTGTTGATCGCGGGGAGCCAGCCACCTTTCCATTGAGTGGGGTGATTCCCTGCTGGACCGAAGGTTTGCAACGTATTAGTGTCGGCGGTAAGAGTCGTTTGATCTGCCCACCGGACTTGGCATACGGCCCACAAGGTCCTCCTGGGATTCCTGGCAACGCAGCACTGGTGTTTGAGGTTGAGTTGTTGGAGATTGTCGATAACTAATGAGTGTGGCTCCATTGTTGCCCAACAGCTCCGGAAGCACTGCTTGGTTAGCAGAGACCATGCAAGGGTTGTCAATAACTTGAGTTTGGCAGAGAAGGTATCCTTAATAGTCCGCACGTAAGAGTCAGTAAATATTGCTGTGCCGAGGTGGCGAAACTGGCAGACGCACAGGACTTAAAATCCTGTGACCCTTAGGGTCGTGCGGGTTCGATCCCCGCCCTCGGTACCAATCTTCTCAACAACTTAGCGACACGCCAGTGGGGAAGTGGCGGATCCAGAACCGGTCGTGGATGACCGGAGGATGACCGGAGTGCTAACTTGCCCTCCGTTCGAGCACCTTCGTGGACCGCTTCAAGGCGTCCAGCGTGCCGCTTCGGCAAAGTCCTGCGGGACGCCTTCGCCTCTGTCGTACATGACCCCGAGGTTGTGCTGCGCACCGGCGACTCCCTGTTCCGCCGCCAATCGGTACCACCGCACAGCTTCGGTATCGTCCTGCGGGACGCCTTGACCGGTGTCGTACATGTACCCGAGGCGGACCTGCGCACCGGCGACTCCCTGCTCCGCCGCCAATCGAAACCAGCGCCGCGCCTCCTCGTAGTCCTGCGGGACGCCTTCGCCGGTGGCGTAACTGTCCCCAAGGTTGACCTGCGCGCTGACCTCTCCCTGCTCAGCACGCGCACGCAGCGCGTCGATCTCCGGTGTCTGCGCCTGTACCGGCACACACACCACGAGTGCGACCAAGACAGCGACTGCGGCAACGATCGGCTTCATGCGGCGCTCCTCTGGGTGACGGGTTGAAGACCGATCCTACCGCTGGCGGGTAGAAGGTTCAATCGTGAGGCTTGTGCCTAGCGCGGGCGAGGCGTTGGACCCTATTCCGTTTTCGCCCCTTTAATCGAATTACACGAATAGCAGAGAGGCTGGATGTTGTCGATGTCGTTTGAACCGCCCCGCGAAATCGGCCAGATGTGGTCGACTGTGGCGACTGACCCGCCACCCTTTCTCGGTGGGATTTCGGTCCACATTCTGAGGCACATAGGACATCGGTCGTACTGAGCGAGTAGCGCGTGCCACTCGTCCGTCGTGTAAGAACCGCCGACGTTCTTGAGACGCGCTCTGCGGCGTTGCGCAAAAACATGGCGATTGCAGTCCTTACACGCCGAAAAATAAGTGCCGGTGGATCGGCGCGTGAACCCAGAATTTGGCAAGGTTCTTCGGCAGAGGTAGCAGATTCTGTGCGTTGCCGTGTGGGAAAGGCGGATTTTTCCCGTACTCCGTAAACTCAATATCTCCGAGACACAAACCCTGCACATTCCATAGTGGCGGTCATCGATGCGCCGAATGAAGGCATCATCGCTCTTCTCAACCTTGCAGCGATAACATCGTCGCATCACCAAAGTCTTCGCATGCCAATTCTAGACACCGACTCTACCGCTAGCGGGGAGGAGGTTCAATCTAAGAGGTTATGTTTAGCGCGGGTGCGCGGCGTCCCACTCGGGTATGTATTAATCGATTAGAACCTGAATTCAGCCCAAGCTGACCTTGATGCCGGTTTTCAGGTCATTTAACCGCTGCTGCAGCAGACTAATCGAGATATCATCCTCAGCCGTCACCCCCAGGTAATCGGCCCCCGGGCAAGAACCATCAATAAAAATAAGCCCACCAACCGCCTTTGGTCCAGTCAGTTCAGGACCCAAATCCAAGCTCTCTAACAGGTGATATGCCCGCGCATTGGGGCTATCAAACTGGCCCCAGGCACCAACTACCCTGTCCCAGGGTGCTGCATCATCAAGCTGTGCTTCTTCCAGTTCCCAGTGAAACTCAAACTCATCCAACGAACCTGGGTGGTAGCGGGTCAGGTATTCGCGCCACGTCATGTCTGGGGGCTCCTCCCTGGGGTCACCAAGATTCAGTTCTCCTTCGAATTCTTGGCAGATAATGAGTTCATCCACAACACGCTTCGGCGGCTCCAGTAAGGGTTCTCTAAACTGATCCACGAATTCGAGTGCCCGAGCATAGAACGATGGAAGGATAAATCCGCCAGCAGCGCCAACGGTTGATAGCAAAAACTGTCTACGGGTAAAACTCATCACATTACTCCTTACTCGACTGTTGGCGTCTCACTTCGATTGATGGTCCTCACGGTCACGTGTCCAACGACGGACCTGATCTCACTGATCCGCAAGCAACGACGCAATGTAGTCGGATGCGGCCTCGTCGCCGTAGCAACCAGCCCCCCCCCACCCGTCATACGCCCCCCCGTTGACCTCGAGTTCACCCGCCTCCTCCGGGTCGTCCACGCCACGCCGGAGGAGGTCTTCTGCCAGCGCCCCGAAGGCGTCGACCCCGTCCCAGTTGAGGGCGCTCGGCAGGGTTAGGGTGGCGACGTAATACGTCTCCGCTCCATCCCACTCATAACCGGGATTTTCGTTAATAATCTCGGCCTGTTTGTTGCAATGATCCTCGCAGGCCGCCGTCATCGCAGCCGCACATTGGCTGGCCTCTTGTCGATTAGAGAAGCCGACGGGTCTCACGAGGTCATAGTCGATGTCACAATTCCCTTGGTAGCCCGCGCATCCCCAGACGATATATCGCAGGCGTGCAAAGCGACGGCGATGCGCGACGAACTGCGGGCTGTCAAATACTAAAACGGGGCGAGCGCCTGATGTCGGCATGGATCTGTCCTCATCGTGCGCGGGAGAACCACCCACCTAGCGTGGGTTGGTGACCGTCACAGGGCCGCGCCCCTCGGGTCGTCTGGATGAGCGAGGCTGGCGTGGTGTTGCCAGCGTTGGCGGCGCTAGGGTTTGGTCTTGCGCCGTCTCGGTCGTCGGGTGCTGTCCCGCAACGCGAGGAGTCGTGAGTGTTCAGCCCTAGTCCACGCCAGCACCCTCGGCATCACAGTGACGTAGTGCAGCGTGCTGTCGTAGGTGCCAGGACCTGGTGTCATGGTCTTTAGGTCGAGTTTCCCTTGCTCAATACGTGCTTCGTGCCCCTCGGCAAACAGGCGCTCGCAATACCGGATCTTCTCTTCCAGGCGCAGCGAGCCGTACAGCATGGACATTCCCACGCGGCGCTTGCCGGTATAGGGGTCATGAGCGGGATCGTGCGGGGTTTTCATGGAGCACCTCATCATGCGCGGGAGAACCACCGACTCGGAGCCGGTTGGTGACCGTCACAGGGCCGCGCCCCTCGGGTCGTCTGGATGAGCGGGCGCACGAGCGCCCCGGGCCGCATCACGCCGCACGACGGACGTGCCGGGCGCGAGGCGGACTTCGCGTACGAGACGCTATGCCGAACTGAAAGGGGTCATCGCTGTCCTCGTATCTCTCCCAGTGCTCACTGGGCGGAAATTAGCACCACGGCTCTTGCAGCCAGGTTGCTGTGGCGTCGTCGGGTCCGGTCCCTCAGCCACTCATGATAGCCGTCACACGGTAGCGCGTATGACAAGGAGCATTATAGCAGCAATGCCAGCAGGGTGGCATCGACTTGTGCGGTTTAATCCGTTTGCTTGTTTGGGCACTTTGTGGCCGGTTTGCGGCCAGCCCGCGAACAACTTCAGCGCACCACGGCCGTCTGTGGCCGCAGTCCAGCCATGCAGCACGACGCGTGCTGACAGGCAGTCGATAGTCTGGCTTCACTGAGGACGAGGCTTACGGGTCACGCGGGTGGGCGGCGTCCCACTCGCGGGCGAGGTCGCCGGACCGGTCGAACCTGACCGAGACTAGGCGTCCAGCGTGACGTTAAGGTAGCGCTGGGTGGTGGTCAAGACCTTGTGCCCCAGGAGGTATCGAATTTCGTGAAGTGCCACCCCCTCCTCTGCGAGGTGCGAGCCGCATTCATGTCTGAGATCGTGCCAGTGAAGGTCTCCATTAATTCCTTGAGCGGGATCTGTAATTTGAGCCTTGGCGAGAATGCGTCGCCAGGCAGCTCTGAACTCGGTTCTTCGTTCCCCAACTTCGTTGGCGAAGATAAGGTCGGCGTGGGATGACCGCAAGTTCGAACAGCGTCTGCGCTTCCACGGATTCAACGCACAGTCAGACCGCGTCCGAGCCCGTCGCGAGAAAGGCGGCTCCAAGCACACCATCTTCGTGGGGCTCAAACAGGCGCGCCGGCCAGCGCGCGGCGGCAAACGCCGCACACGCCTCGTCTTCAGGCTCATATTCTTGCGGCTGATTAGCGCCAGGCGGTGGTAGACTGCATAGCTTCTCCAGCCTTTCGTTCGTCAACCCACGCACACCGTCAGTTCTCGCGAGGCCCCCGGTGCACGAAGAAGACACGACACCTCAATCCGGATTCGCCGCCCTCCAACTGGCACACGCGGTCTTGAGCGCGATTGAGCGAATCGGGTATGAGCAGCCCACGCCGATCCAGGCAGAGGCCATCCCGCACCTGCTGGCAGGACGGGATCTGATCGGCATGGCCCAGACGGGGACCGGGAAGACCGCGGCGTTTGCGCTGCCGCTGCTGTCGCACATCGAACTGAGTCTCGCGAAGCCTCAGGTACTGGTGCTGGCCCCGACCCGCGAACTCGCCATCCAGGTGTCGGAGGCGTTCCAGCGCTACGCCAGTCAAATGAAGGGCTTCCACGTCGTGCCCCTCTATGGCGGCCAGGAGTATTCCGGGCAGCTCCGTCAATTGCGTCGTGGGGTGCACGCGGTGGTCGGGACGCCGGGCCGCGTCATGGACCACCTCAACCGTGGCAGTCTGGTGCTTGATGCCCTCCGGACCCTGGTGCTCGACGAGGCTGACGAGATGCTGCGCATGGGTTTCCTCGACGATGTCGAGTGGATCCTGCGTCATACACCGGACACGCGTCAGACCGCGCTGTTCTCGGCCACCATGCCGGCACGGGTTCGCACGGTGGCCGAGACGTATCTAAGCGCCCCCAGCAAAGTCCGTATTGTCTCGGAAACGGCCACCGTCACAGACACGGAGCAGCAGGCGTGCATGGTCCACGGACCGAACAAACTGGACGCCCTGACCCGGCTGCTGGAAACCATGGACTTCGACGGGATACTGGTCTTCGTGCGCACCAAGACCGCCACCGTCGAGCTGGTCGAGCGTATCGAAGCGCGCGGGTTCGCGTGCGACGCGCTCAACGGCGACATGAACCAGCAGGCTCGCGAACGCACCATTGGCCGGTTCCGAGCGGGCACGCTCGACATCCTGATTGCCACCGACGTTGCTGCCCGCGGCATCGATGTGCCACGCATCAGCCACGTCGTCAACTACGACATCCCCTACGACGCCGAGGCCTACATCCATCGTATCGGACGCACGGGCCGTGCCGGTCGCGGGGGCACCGCCATTACCTTTGTCACGTCGCGGGAGCATCGATTACTGCATGCCATCGAGCGCGCCACACGCTCGCCCATTACGTGGCTCGACGTGCCCGGGCGCAAGCAACTCGCTGAACGCCGGATCGGGGTGTTCAAAGAAAAGATGCAGGCCATTCTGACCAGCGACGAGGAGCTGGAGTTCTTCCGGCAACTGGTCCGCGATTTCGCGACCGAAAACGCCTGCTCGACGGAAGATGCCGCCGCGGTGCTAGCGTTCCAGTTGCAACGCGAGCGCCCCCTGCAACCGCCCCCTGACAAAGGGCCGCCGCCGAAGCCGTTAGCATCGCGGCGAAAGAGGCGACACGACGGCCAGCGTGGGCAATCGTCCTCTCATCGCGACGACCCGCCGCGTGAGCGCTACAGGGTTCAGGTGGGCCAGGTGCATGGCGCCACCGCGCGGCACATCGTTGGAGCGCTCGCGAACGAGGCGGGCCTCACGGGCAAGTCCATCGGCCGGGTTCGGCTCAACGACACGGACAGCACGGTCGAACTTCCGGCGGACCTGCCGGGGGAGGTCCTGATCCGGCTGCGGAGAGTTCGGGTTCTTCAGCAGCCACTGGCCATTGAACTCGACACCGAGGGCCCGCCCGACGCGCGACCGAAACGGCCGTCGAGCAAGAGAACTAGGCCCACCCGCACGTTGGCCAAGGCCGATGGCCACGAGAAGGCGCGACACAAACGCAAGAACGTCTCTGGCGAGCCAAAGTGGTGGGACCAGAAAAAGACGGGCGGTAGGGCCGCGGGCCGCGGGAAAACCGCCAAATCCAAGAAGCGTTCGTCCGCGGACTAGCGCGCGCTGCGAAACGTCGCACAGCCCAATCGGACAGCCAGAGATTCCAGTGCGAGCGCGACCGGATCGCGCCCAGGGAGGGCAAGGGCGTGTCGCGACGGCACCTATGTGGCACCTTAAACACAAAAACAGGCTCCTCTGGGGGAGGAACCTGCCATATAACCCTGTAAAATATGGTCGGGATGACTGGAGCTGTGACACACTGGAGGCGGGCTTTCGATGTCGGTGGTCTGACCGCCTTGGCACTGGCGTACCCGCTTCTTGAAGTGTTATCGCGGAGCCCAGAGTTCTTCGTTGCTCGGAACACTACGGTCGTTCAGGTTCTTTCTCTAGTCAGCGTCATCTGTCTCCTTCTTCCCACGTTTTGGTTCGCTGTTCAACTGGTCTGGGCCGGTGCTAGACCACGGCCGGCCACCGTCGCTCATACAGGCCTGCTCGCATTGCTAGTCATGGCGATGGTTATGACCTGGGTGAATCGAGCCGACTACCTCCAGATTTGGGGAGGGGCTGCTGTTGTCCTTGTGTTGGGTCTGCTGTTTGTAATCGGCTACCAGCGTACAAGTGTCGTGCCGTTGTTTGTTACCGCCCTAAGCCCGTCAATCTTGGTTGTGCCTCTGTGGTTCTCGTTAAATGACGCTGTCCGAGACGCCCTCATCCCGACCACCGAACAGGCTCAGACGGTGGAGTTCGATGAGGTTCCGCCGATTGTTTTTGTCGTGTTTGACGAACTTCCGTTAATTAGCTTGTTGGACGAAAATCTGGCGATCGATGCTGTCCGCTATCCAAGCCTTGCAGCGCTTGCTAAGCATAGCTACTGGTTTCGGAATACCACCACAGTGTCTTCTGAGACGATGTGGGCCGTGCCTGCCATGGTTGCGGGTCAATATCCCTTCGAACAAGGTGCCGTGCCGACGCGTCGTTACTATCCCAATAATCTTTTTTCAGTATTGAGCGGTCAGTACCAGATGACGGTGTTCGGCCGTTTTCTCCAATTGTGTCCCCCATCTAGTTGTACCCATGACCAGGCTATGCCAGAAGAATCGCTGGGCAGGCTCCTCGCTGACGCTTCCCTTATAGCGGCACACATTCTGCTGCCAGAACCAGTGACGCGGTACCTGCCGACGATTACTGGCGATTGGGTAGGGTTGGCGCAAGCGCGAGCGTGGCGCGAGTCAGGGGAATCGGCAGAGGGTCGGGACGCCGAGTTCGAGCGGTTTCTCGAGACGATCGAACCAGCGTCGGATGGACGTCTCTACTTCCTACACAGCTTGTTGCCGCATATGCCGTTTGAGTATGTGCCGTCTGGGTATCGCTATTCGGCTGCTGACTACCAGGGGCGCCTGGTTGATGGGAAGCGGCTCTTTGAAGCGACCGATCGTGCTTTTGTGGATGTCTTGTATCAACGACACTTGCTTCAAGTGGGGTTTGTCGATCGTCTCGTTGGGCGACTTTTGGAACGGCTCCGATCACTAGGTATATACGACGATACGCTGGTGGTCGTGACCTCTGATCATGGTGCCAGCTATCAGCCGGGACTTCCGAGACGGATGCTTACTGAGCAGAATGCAGCTGACATCGCATTGGTGCCGCTCTTTATCAAGCTTCCTGGGCAACAGGTTGGAGTCGTCAGTGAGAGCAATGCCCAGACGATCGATATTCTGCCTACGCTGACTGACGCTCTGTCGATTGAACTCCCCTTCGGGACTGATGGTCAATCGCTCTTCGATCGCGAAAATCAAAGAGGAGAGGTCAAGTGGTTCGTACAGCGGAATTTGGAGAATGTTGCAGTCGAGACGTTGGGTGATATTCGTTCGCTGAGCCAAGCAAGCTTGGAGCGGAAGGTGTCTACATTCGGCACCCGTTCTCGTAGGGGTCTCTATGCTCTTGGCAGGTCTGGGGAATTGCTGGGGATGGATGTTTCGGCAGTGGTGGGGGGGCGTCGGAGTGAAGTACAGATCACGTCAAGCAACGTAAGGTTCTTTGACGATGTCGTGCGGACGGGACCTTCCCTTCCTCTCCATGTGACCGGCGTACTCGATACGGGTCAAGTAGAGCCGATTCAATTGGCGGTTGCACTGAATGGCACCATCGCGGCGACGACAGAATCGTACGGGCAGAACGGGGAGTGGGTGTTTGCGGCGATGCTCTCCTCAGACCTTCTGCGCGATGGACGCAATGAGGTGACGTTGTTTGTGATCGAGTCCGAAAACGGGGAGCCATCGCTGAGTCCGGTGATGCTCTCTGCTGACCGGTAATGATTGACGTGTCGCTGCGTGCGACGGGAGCGGAGTGCGAGGTGTTAGACGAGCGGGTTTCTTGCGGGCGCCGTGGCCAGCTTGGGTTGGGTCTGAAAAGCTTTGTGTGTCTGTTGCATCTGTCCGTCGCGTGTTCGGGCCAGGGGCCTGTCGCTGTGCCCAGTGTCGAAATTGATCCGGTTCAAGTGGTTAGCGGCAGTCCAGTCCAGGTCACCCTGACCTTCTCGGTCTTACCAACGGCGGGTTTCGACGAGGACCACCTGGTGTTCTTACACTTCCTGAACAGTAACGGCGAGTTGATGTGGACCGTCGACCATTACCCGCCCAGACCGACCAGCCAATGGCAGCCTGGCGATACTATTCAATATACGAAAACCATCCTGATGCCGTTGTGTCCCTATTTTGGCGAGGCCGGGGTTCTTGTTGGATTGTATTCCCGCGACGATGGTGCGCGATTGCTACTCGCGGGTGACGAAGCGGGACAACGGGCATATCGGGTCGGCCGTGTGCGTCTGTTGCCACCGATACGGAACACTCGCCTCTCCTACAGGTCTGGGTGGCACCCGCTCGAAAGCGATTCGATTTGTATGCAATGGAGATGGTCTGAGCAAACCAGTGCACTGGTGTTTGATAATCCAAGGCAGGACGCTCGGTTGTATCTGGCGCTGGAACATCGAGAGGTTGATGACGACAAACCCCGCAACCTGACCGTCTCGGTTGGTGACGGAATCGCCGCACGCGTCGAGATTACGAACGGGTATGTGGTGCAGGAGATTCAGCTGACTCGGTCGCTCCTTGGGGACAGTGATGAGGTTGCCGTGGGTCTTGAGGTCGACCGTCCCTTCGTGCCGCCAGCGTTACCGGGTGAGGAGAGGACGGATACCCGAATGTTGGGTGTGCGAGTGGTGGGCGCCTACCTCCTGGTGGAATGACCGACTTTGGCAAACCGGTTGAGGCAGTCTCTCAATGGGGTCGAGCCGCATCGGCTATGAGCTGGCTGGTTCGACGTCATGACTGAGTTCGGTTGCCCTTGGCGTGATACAGGATCCGGTTGCCAGACTCCAACGTTTCCTTCTTGATATTCGCGAATTTCCCGGCTAGCGCGACCTCCAGAGTTGCTGGTGAGTAGTCGAAGTCCTGACCGGATCGATGACGGAGCAAATGTTGGACCATCGGATCGTT
>Ga0310344_10002236_pt1 | contig 14593 bp, 10 predicted proteins | sample HC15DNA20200_MG_FD_203801 | JGI IMG/M metagenome (GOLD analysis project Ga0310344, IMG submission 203801) | Marine microbial communities from station ALOHA, North Pacific Subtropical Gyre - HC15-DNA-20-200_MG | ecosystem: Environmental > Aquatic > Marine > Oceanic | place: Pacific Ocean: North... | reverse complement strand
AAGCCGCAACCTCCGAGTCGACCAAGGCCAACGCTTGAGCAAGGTCGGCGCGAACTTGCCAATGCCTATCTGGTGGCAAACTGGACAACACAAGCAGAAACCTCTCTGGGTCCAATCGAGCCAAACCACGGAGAGCCGCGCCTCGCAGCGGCGGCCAACTATGCCCCAAGAGCTCAACCATCACATCAACAGAGCCCACTGCGTTAATGGCTGCTAAGGCTTCAACTAGTTCGACCAGTAGTGCCGAATCGATATCTGGATTACCCAACAAGCCCCGCAGAGCAGGCTCAGCTTCCACATCACCAAGCTCTGCCAAGGCCCTTACAGCAGTGACGACCACACGCCGGTCTCGACGTTGGAGATCAAGCAAATCCAGCAACACCGGCAATGCTGAACTTTGTTGCAGCGCACCAAGTCCTCGCGCAGCAAGCGCAACTCCTACAGAGCCCTGTATAGCCGCTAGCGTAGCAAGCGGACCCACAGCCCTTCTGTCTCCCACCTGGGCAAGAGCGTGAGCCACCGGCCACCACCAGAGTATGGGGTCACCCTCGTCAGTCAAGAGCGTGTCAGCAAGCGCCTCGTAATCACCGACCGCCGCGAGAGCGTAAATGCCAGACCTGAAAGCTTCGACACGAGGCGCCAAGGGGTAATCGACTTCTTCTGGGTCGACCTCATAGGCTGCAGTGATATGCCTTTGAGCCATAGCCTGGAGTGCATCCACCGCGTTGGCAGAGCCAATCCTACCCAAGGCTTCGGCAGCCCTAGCTTGGACAATCGGAAAGGAATCCTCTAGCGCCGCAACTAGCGGCTCCGAGGCTATCGGGTCCCCAAGAAGGCCCAGTCCAAATGCAGCCATCTCCCTAACTTCGTAACGTGGGTCTGACAAGGCATCAACCAACCCTGGCACCCCAATCGGAAGGCCAACCCTACCTACGGCCAGCGCCGCTCGGCGACGTATGGCGACGATAGGATCTTTAAGTAGCGTAAGCAGGTCTGGTTCGGGCGATATCAATGAAACCGGGCTCGAGTCAGACGAGGAAATATCTAGATCCTCAGCACCACTTTGAGATTTTGGCAATGTCGGATCACGAAGAACCCTTTGATCTTCAAGCTGGAGAATCCAAGCCCGCTTCTGCGCTAGGCTGGCAGCGGCAGAAACCGGCCCCGCAGGCGGCGCCGACGCACAACCGGCCACTCCTAGTGCCAGACACAGGAGAATCAACAGACTAGCGAATCGACCTTCACCCGACGTGGACCCTAGCATTTTTTAGGTGGGAACGTCAGTCACATCACCGACGGTGCCGAATCATATCATGCGTGCGACTCCACTTTCGACGTTCCAACTGGTGAACCTTGACTAAAGCCTGACTACCCGACAGAACCGGTCTGACTGGTATACTCGCTAGACGTTGGAGTTCTGGCATATCGCAATCGAAGGTGCGATCGGGGTTGGCAAATCGTTACTCGCAGAGCGATTGGCTGCTCATCTCGACGCTACGGTGGTCCTCGATGACACCGATAACCCCTTTTTGGCTGACTTTGCTTCCGGAAAATCTGGTGCTGCATTTCAGACTCAACTCTTCTCGCTGCTCACGCGACACCGCCAACAGGTCGCTCTACGGCAATCCAGCCTCTTCAATCAGCACCTCGTGTGCGACTACCTTTTTGACAAGGATAAGATCTACGCATATTTGAATCTTGACGACAACGAACTATTCATCTACCAACGACTCTACGACCTCCTGTCCGAAGATGTTGTCGCCCCAGATCTCGCCATCTACCTCCAGACCCCAACCGATGTACTTCGCCGGCGTGTGAAATCCAGAACTCCCGAGTACCAAGGCAATGATCAACACCCTCCAGACGGAGACTATTTACGAGAGTTGAATGAGGCCTACGACCACTTTTTCTTCCACTACTCCGCTACACCGCTTCTAGTAGTGGAAACCTCACATATTGATCTCAGTTGGGGCGACGAAATCATAGACGACCTATTAAAGCAGATACGCAACATGGGTCAGGGGACACGCTACTACGTGCCGCGTTGATACTCTCCTCAGACAGGTCAAGAGACGGCTATGAACCGACCTCCGCCCATAGACCCACTAGACGAACTTGCCAGACTTGAACGTTTCGGAATAAAACCCGGACTTGCCACAATTCGTTGCCTGACAGAGGCTCTTAATCGCCCTCAGACGGCGTACCAGTCGATCATAGTAGCCGGCAGTAACGGCAAAGGTTCCGTCGTAGCCATGGTCGATCAAGCCCTCCGTTCTGCAGGCTATCGTGTCGGTCGTTACACCTCACCACACCTGACAAGCCTTACCGAGCGGTTCGTCGTGGATGGAAAACAAATCCAATATCAAGAACTAAAGACCGGAGCGCAACAACTTTTCTCCCAGGTAGATCGTCTCCTTAGAGAAGGTTCTCTGTCTCAACCTCCAACTTTCTTCGAAGCAACCACCGCAATAGCACTGTCCTGGTTCCGCAAAACAAGAGTCGACCTAGCACTACTCGAGGTAGGCCTAGGGGGGCGGTTTGACGCCACCAACATCGTTACACCTGTGGCTGGGGTCATCACTCCGATCGCTCTAGAACATTGTCAGTACCTGGGAAAAACTATCGAAGCAATCGCCCATGAAAAAGCCGGGATCATCAAACCAGGCATGATCGTGGTGACAACCGAAACAACTCCAAACGTCATCGAAATATTCAAACAGGCTTGTTCAAAAAATGGAGCTAGATTAGTACAGGCCAACGTAGGTACAAGCGTAAGTAGAACTTCGCCCAAGGATCCGCAGGTCATCAAAGTTACAACACCCTCTCACACCTATCCTCCTTTCAAGATGAACTTGGCTGGCTCTCACCAAATTTCAAACGGAATAGGCGCTATCCGCCTGTTAGAGGAGTTGGCAGACATCGGGATTCCAGTAAGCACAAACGCGGTAGCCAATGGGCTATCAACGGCGGTCTGGCCTGGCCGACTCGAGTGGATACATGTGGAAGGCCGAGGGAAGGTTCTACTCGATGCTGCCCACAATCCCGCAGCCGCCTCTGCCCTGGCCGAGTACCTTGGTGGCAATTTCCCCAAAGGACTCCCTCTAGTGCTTGCTGTTATGAATGATAAAGACCTTAATGGTGTTGTGAAGCACCTCGCACCTTTTGCCACCCACTTCATCTGCACAAGACCAGATAATCCAAGAGCTATACCTGCAGACGCTCTCGCCCAACAAATACGAGAGATTCCTGGAACGACAAGCGTCACCTCCTGCCAAGATCCTAAGCAGGCGTTGGAGACCGCATGGAACCACTCACAGACCGTGTGCGCTACCGGCTCCATTTTTTTGGTCGGCGAGATACTGACCAACTTTTCAACAAACAGGTCTGGGTAAGCCGTAGTCGAAGAACTTTTCACGTCTATTTATGACGTGGGACTTTCCTCACGGCAAGTGACCTGCTAGGCGAAAAGCCCAAATAACCACCTGCTCCAAAGGCCTCAATAGCGTGATATCCTAGGGGCAGATCCGCGTCGAAATGTGTTCAGACGGTCGTCGCGGTGACCCCAACAAACAGCCCGGCGGATGATTCGTCTAATAATTCTCGGACTACTCTCTTTTTTGGTTACAACCGGGTCAGCCTTTACCCAAGGTATACCTGGTATCGCCACATCTCGGCAATTCCGATCAGAGCGACTGGCTGACAACCAACTAAAACTGACTGGCCAAGTGGAAATCGAAGGAGAAAACTGGCAGTTCTATGCAGACGAAGTGGAAATTTTCACAGAAGAGTCAAGGCTTGTCGCAACTGGGAATGTCGTATTTGTAGACTCAGCATCAGGTGGGCGAGTCGCAGCAGATCACGTGGAGTTTGACTTTCAAGCCCTGACAGGCGAGTTCTACAACGCGTCTGGTTCAACCCAACTGATTGAGGACATCGAACCCAGTATGTTCGGCACCCAAGAACCAGAAATGCGATTCTGGGGTGAAATCATTGAAAAGCTTGGTCCACGGACTTATCGACTGATCCGCGGTGGATTCACCTCATGCGTCCAACCGACTCCAAGGTGGGAGGTTACCGCTAGTAGTGTCACCATCAACTTAGATGAGTACGCAGTCATGCGTAATTCGTTGCTTTCAGTAAAAGGGGTGCCCCTTTTCTACCTCCCAGCCATGTACTTCCCCATCGACTCGGACGGCCGATCTACCGGCGTACTGATGCCGACATACGGAACATCAACTATCCGAGGCGGGTCTCTCAGCAACGCCTTCTTCTGGGCGGTGAACCGCAGCCAAGATGCCACAGTGTTTCACGACTGGTTCACCTCAACTGGTCAGGGGCTTGGAGGCGAATATAACTATATCTTCGGCCCCGGATCTCAAGGCTTCGTCCAAACCTACTGGCTTGATGAACAGGAAACCACGATGACGGCCCCTTACGGAGGTGACGACATAACGCTTCCAGCCAGACGTAGTTATCAAATTCGAGGAAATGGATCACACGTTATCAGTGACACGTTAAGGGCCCGCGGAAATATTGACTACTTCTCGGATATAGCTGTCCAACAGACCTACAACATGGACATCTTCCGAGCCACAAACAGTTCCCGAACCTTTGGAGGAAACGTCACGGGCTCATGGAACGCATACACCATGAGTGCCACTACTAACATCAGTGAAACATTTTTTGGCACCCAGAACTCCAGTCTCTACGGATCGAGCCCGCGAGTCTCTTTCAATCAGTCAGAGCAACTGCTGCCAGGCACACCTTTTTATTGGGGGTTCACGAGTGAATATGCCAATTTACTTCAATCGTCGACTTTTGATTCCCGCACAGTGAATTCAGGTCTCAACCGATTCGACGTAAACCCGTCGATGCGCTTACCCTTCACCCGATGGCCTTTTCTTACTTTCAACTCTGCTGTGAGCTTCCGGCATACTGGTTGGACTGAAAGCCTCGATCGAAAGACCTTTGATCAGATCGACAGCCCTATCTCCCGATCCTTCTTTGATTTATCAACCGAGGTGACGGGACCCGTGTTCGTTAAGGTCTGGGACACACCGGACAGCAGTTATTCGGAGCGGATGAAGCACATCATAGAGCCTTGGGCTAGCCTTCGCCGGGCTACAGCGATCGATAACTTCGATCAACTAGTAAAAATTGAAGGCACCGACTCAATTGTCGGTAATGTCACACAGTTCACCTTTGGTCTCAATAACCGACTTTACGCGAGACGTTCTGAAGGCGGCGGACCTTCGGTAGCTCAAGAAATCCTGACGGTATCACTTCAGCAGAGCTACTACACTGACGCCAACGCGGCCAAGTATGACCGGAATTTTCTGACCAGTTTCCGAGGAACTCCGCCAAGCAACTTTTCTCCTATGGCTCTAAATGGCCGAGTCGCACTAACTACCGAACTGGGAGGGGCACTCCGCGCGGAATACGATACAGACTACATGGCGCTAAGACAGGTCGGCGCCGATGCTGATCTCAACATCGGCGGTTGGCTAAACCAGGTAGCCGGCTGGAGCCAACGGCGGTTTGTTAAAAAGCTATCCGGATTCAACAACCCCGCCTCCCTTGACCACTACCTGAACTCATTCACCAATCTTCGAACCAAAGACAACCAGATCGGCGGTGTATATCAGTTCAACTACGATATCCAACTCAATCGCCTTATGCAGCAACGTTTACTTTTCTACTACAACGCCCAATGTTGCGGCCTCAGCGTTGAATATCAGTCCTACAACTTGGAGGGGCTTGGCTTCTTGGTCAGAGCACCTCAAGACCGCCGCTTCAATTTTTCGTTCACTTTAGCTGGCCTCGGGACCTTTTCAAATATGCTTGGCGTTTTCGGTATTGGTACTGGAGCAGGAGAATTCTAGTGAAGGGACTCGTATTAAGCGGAGGCAAAGGAAGCCGATTGCGGCCGCTCACTTACACCAGAGCAAAACAATTAGTACCTATCGCTAATAAACCAGTGTTGTTCTACGGAATAGAAGCACTAGCGGCTGCAGGAATTCGAGAAATCGGGATCGTAGTAGGAGACACTCATGAAGAAATTCGCAAAGCAGTCGGCGATGGAGAGCGGTGGAATGTCGAGGTCACCTACATCGAACAGGATGCGCCTCGAGGCCTCGCTCACGCCGTTCTGATCAGCGAGGAGTTCATCGGCCATGAGCCATTTGTCATGTACCTAGGCGACAATCTGTTGAACAAGGGGATCGCTCCGTTTGTCCAAGAATTTGTTAACACAAGCCCAGCAGCACAGATTTTGTTGACGCGTGTGCCGGACCCCCAAATGTTCGGTGTGGCTGAGTTAGAGGCAGGCAAAGTCGTACGGCTGGTTGAAAAACCCAAGGAACCACAAAGCGACTTGGCTCTCGTCGGCGTTTACATGTTCAGTCCTGAAGTGTTTGAATCGGTAAAACAAATTCGACCCAGTTTTCGCAACGAGCTTGAGATCACCGATGCAATCCAAAATTTGATCGACCGCGGCTTCATGGTACGACCGCACCTAGTGGAGGGCTGGTGGAAAGACACCGGCAAACTCGATGACATGCTTGAAGCTAACCGCCTCATCCTTGACACACTCGACCGGCGCCTTGACGGCACGATTGACAGCCATTCTCGCGTGGAGGGTAAGGTAGTGATAGAAGCGGGCGCCCAGCTCACCGACTCAGTCGTACGAGGACCTGCCATCATCGGCGCCAACGCCAAGATCGAGCATGCCTACATAGGGCCTTTCACATCCATCATGAACAATGTGGAAATTCGAGGTTCTGAGATCGAGCACAGCATCGTCTTAGAAGGAAGCATCCTCAGTGACCTAGCTAACCGGGTGATCGACAGCCTTATTGGAAGGAACGTGCGAATCATAAGGCAGCCAGTCAAGCCATCAGCCTACCGCTTCATGCTTGGCGACAACTCTGAAGTAGGCATTCGATGGTGAGTCAGCCTGTAGTTGAAGTCCTCGTTACCGGTGGAGCCGGTTTTATTGGTAGTAACTTCGTGCTCCATGCCTTGGCCTCCCATTCGAATTGGCATATCACTACTCTGGATAAATTGACCTACGCTGGACGTTTGGACAATTTGAAGGGCATCACAGACAACACAAGACACACCTTTGTTCATGGAGACGTAACAGACCCAACCATTGTGGAACCTCTGGTTCATCGCGCAAACATCATCGTTCATTTTGCCGCAGAGACCCATGTCGATCGTTCGCTACGGGCGGCCGGCGATTTCATAACCACTGACGTTTATGGCAGTTTTGTACTGCTTGATGCCGCGAGACAGGCTGACCAACTTCACCGTTTTGTTCAAATCTCCACCGACGAAGTCTACGGGAGCGTCGAGTCCGGTTCGAGCGTGGAAACGGATGAAATCAGACCCAGGAATCCATACGCCGCAAGCAAGGCTGGCGCGGACAGGTTGGCATATAGTTATTGGGCAACCCACGAAGTTCCGGTGGTTATCACTAGGGCCTCAAACAATTACGGTCCACGGCAGTTCCCAGAAAAGGTAATTCCGCTGTTCGTGACCAACGCTATCGATCATCAATTCCTGCCCCTTTACGGCGACGGTCTTCAAATCCGTGACTGGTTACATGTCAATGACCATTGCCGAGCAATCGACCTGTTGATCGAGCGTGGAAAGAATGGCGAGGTTTACAACATAGGGGGTGCTAACGAAGTGACGAACATCGAGCTAGCAAACCGTATCTTGACGATATTGGACAGACCCTCTTCACTGATTAAACAAGTGTCTGATCGTCCAGGGCATGATCGACGTTATTCACTCGACACCTCGAAATTGCGCTCCCTAGGCTGGCAGCAAGAGCACCAATTTTCTGAAGGATTACGGACTACCGTCGAGTGGTACCAGAATAATGACTGGTGGTGGCGACCTATCAAAGAGAACGACCCAGCCTACCGTGAGTACTACGAGGCCCAATACGGAAAAAGTTCAGAATAGGAACCAGAACTCACCCGTGGCGAATACTATCCTCGTTACCGGGGCGTCAGGCTTTGTCGGCAGCCACTTGCTCAACCTGCTTGACCGCACAGCCCAAGATGCCACGCTCATCGCTTGGTGCCGACCGAAAATCAGGCAAGACCAACATCTATCATCGCCTCCTCGTCCAAAGCCGACCTCAAATCGAGTAAAGTGGCGAAGCGTTGATCTACTGGACGGCCCGGCGGTTACCCGAGCAATAGCAGAAACCCTCCCAACCCAGGTCTACCATTGCGCCGGAGTCGCTAACGTTGGCGGCTCATGGTCAAATAGCTACCAGACGTTGAGAACCAACGTCATGGGCACTGAACATCTACTAACTGCCCTCAGAAACCAGAGTGTTGTCACACGCGTGCTCGTGCCTGGCTCAGCTCTTACCTATCAACCTTCGACCTCGGCCATCAGCGAAACAGCACCGCTCCGCCCAGTCAGTCCCTACGGACTGAGTAAGCTGGCTCAAGAAATGCTCGCTCTTATGAGCAACAACCACCAAGGGGTCACCGTAATCGTGACCCGCTCATTCACCCATATTGGACCTGGCCAAGCCTCAGCTTACGCAGCTTCGAGTTTTGCCGAACAAATCGCTCGCATTGAAGCCGGCTACTCAAAACCAGTACTTCGCGTCGGAAACCTCGACGCCAGACGTGACCTAACCGACGTTCGGGACACAGTGCGAGCATACCAGTTACTCATGGCCCACGGTGTAGGTGCAAAGCCCTACAATGTTTGCTCCGGCGAGGCACACAGGGTCAGAAATGTGTTGGACGGACTGCTGGCTGCCACTCCGGCCACAGTGTCGGTTTGCCAAGATCCAACCCGGACACGCCCTAGCGACAACCCACTCTTGCTCGGAGACCGGACACTCATAACTCGCGATGTTGGTTGGATCCCAGAGATTCCACTATCTCAGACACTGACTGACTTATTAGACTACTGGCGGGAGGTTGTCAGTACCCAGTCTAGCCAAACCACGAGTCGTTGAAATGGCACTCGCAACCCTTCCCACCAATCTCCGCTTCCAAACAGTCTCACTAATCTGGTGAAAGTGCGAAGTTTCTTGCTATCTGCTCAGTCAACACGAAACCAAGGCCGCACAGAAATGTACCACCCAGTTTTACAACTCACAATCTTCTGTCTGCGTCTCAGACATTAGTGCAGCCAACAGTGCCGCTCGCCAAGGAAGGTCCGCCACCTCGATGTGTTCATGCAATGCGTGTGCACCAGCACCGACCGCACCCAGTCCGTCGAGGGTTGGTATGCCAAGCGCTGCTGTGAAATTTCCGTCTGAACCACCTCCTGTATGACCCTCGCCAAGGTCATGCCCCAACCGGAAAGCAATTTCCCGCGCACGACCGTAGAGCTTTATGACCGCATCAGTCCGCTCCAAGGGTGGACGGTTAAAAGCACCAGCAACCTCTAACCGCGTTCCTGGAACCGTAACTATTCGTTGGCGTAGCAGAGTTTCAACCTGATTGGCTTCTTCAGCCGTATCGACCCTAACGTCTACCGTCGCACTTGCTTCCTCAGCCACCATATTCGGACGTGTTCCACCGGAGATAACCCCGACATTCAGCGATGCCCCTTGAACCAATTTGCGCAAGCGCTGAAGATCGATGATCTGGGCGGCTAACTCATGGACAGCGCTCGCCCCTTGGTCAGGTTCCACGCCAGCATGGGCAGCGACACCCTGAACCTTCAAGAGAAACTCACCACACCCTTTTCGCGCCGTCTTGACTGCACCGCCGGGTAGACTTGGCTCCAGCACGAAAACGGCATGGCTTCTTAAAGCTTCCTGCTCGATAACCTGCCTGGAACTACTACTTCCCCGTTCCTCATCTGATGTCCACAACATAACGACACGACCAGGCAACGCATTCAGACTTTTCAAGGCCCGGACCGCTAGCATACCGATAGCGATGCCACCTTTCATGTCAAACACCCCTGGTCCGAAAAGACACCCATCCCGGAGCTCTAGCGGCATCCTCTCTATTTGCCCCACAGGCCAAACTGTGTCAAAGTGACCCACAAGAAGAACTTGGCCAGCCCCAGCTCCAAACTCAGCCCTAAGATGGTCTCCGGCCGAGGGCTGTTCCAGTCGATTCACAACACCGCCAATCTCACGGAGCCGTTTAGCCAACTCGCCACCACACCGGTCAACAGCAGCCTTATCACCTGTTGGAGACTCCAAACTTGCCAGCGCCAGGATAGTCTCAAGCGCCCAGTCTCGCTCAGCCTCACAGTAACGGAGCAAGTCATTCAGCATAAACAGCTCTACCCCTGACCAGAGAAACCCAAGAATGACTTAGAACAATACAAATACTTGCGGCCCAGTGAGCCGATGAGCATAATGCACCAATGAAGCTTCGGATAGCGTTTGTAACCTATCTTGCTACCGCGCTGGTCACAGCGTTACCGGCCAGGGCCGCATCCCCGGTTGGCCTTGAGCCACAAGATAGGCCAGTGCCGAGACCATTTCCTCAACCCGGAAACGCTGAACCTGAAACAGAACGTGATGGAGCTAGAATTACATCACGACTTCCCCCACTTGCAGCAACCGAAGGACTAGATCAAAATCCAGCGGTTCCTACCGAAACTACCTTAGGTCTACCTATCTACCCAACGGCCCAGTTCATAACTTCATACGAAGCAGGTCGAGGGCAACAATTCTATCTCTTCGGAACAAATGCAACCTTCACCGAGATGACAAACTACTACCGAGTCATTTTGGATGAACGGGGAGACCGCGTGTTCGACACTCCCGTCGCCACTCATGTATTCGAGGTTGGTCGTTTTCGGGAGAGAGAAATGGCTTTCCCGCCTAGCGTAACCATAAAGGACTACACAGGCAACGGCTCGGGTGGTTTCCTGAATCCCAATGGAGGAGAGCCGGCTCAATTTAAGACAGTCATCCAGTTGGTTCCTGCACCGACCGGTCAGGCAAACCGATAATCTGTTCTTCCTTCTCAGCCGTAACGTAAAGCTCACGCCCTTTTCTAAATTCGGCTGATTTTTCTTGCATGCCAGCTTCGAGAGCTTCACCACTACTAAGACCCTTCCCGGCCGCGTAATCACGAACCTGCTGGGTCAGCTCCATACTACAAAATTTTGGCCCACACATCGAACAGAAATGAGCAACCTTCGCTCCTTCTGCCGGTAGCGTTTCGTCGTGGTAACTCCTGGCCGTTTGTGGGTCAAGTGCCAGGTTAAATTGGTCATCCCATCGGAACTCGAACCGTGCCTTTGAAAGCGCATCGTCCCATGCCTGAGCCCTTGGATGTCCTTTGGCCAGATCCGCTGCGTGCGCAGCTATCTTGTAGGCAACAACCCCTTGCTTAACATCGTCTCGATTCGGGAGGCCCAAATGCTCCTTAGGAGTCACATAACAGAGCATCGCCGTGCCGTACCAGCCAATCATTGCAGCACCGATAGCCGAAGTGATGTGGTCATAGCCTGGCGCAACATCAGTAGTAAGAGGCCCAAGCGTGTAAAACGGTGCCTCTTGGCACCAATCCAGCTGGTGTTGCATGTTCTCTTTGATGCGATGCAACGGAACATGTCCAGGCCCCTCATTCATCACCTGCACGTCATAATCCCAAGCGATGCGAGTAAGCTCACCTTGAGTTCTAAGCTCGGCAAACTGGGCTTCATCATTGGCGTCAGCTATGGAACCAGGGCGAAGCCCATCCCCCAGAGAGAACGAGACGTCGTAGGCCTTCATAATCTCGCAAATCTCACGGAAGTGCGTGTAAGTAAAATTCTCTTCGTGATGCGCCAAGCACCACTTGGCAATAATCGAGCCTCCTCGTGACACGATGCCGGTCAAACGTCTAGCAGTCATTGGAATATAACGAAGCAAGACTCCAGCGTGGACCGTAAAGTAATCCACGCCCTGCTCGGCTTGTTCGATGAGAGTGTCCCGGTAGAGCTCCCAGGTTAGCTCTTCTGGGCGCCCATCGACTTTCTCTAGCGCTTGATAAATCGGCACCGTGCCAATGGGTACCGGCGAGTTCCTAATGATCCACTCTCTCGTCTCATGAATGTTAGGTCCGGTGGAAAGGTCCATCACAGTATCGGCACCCCACAGTGTGGCCCACCGTAACTTTTCGACTTCCTCCTCAATCGAAGAGGACACAGCTGAATTCCCGATATTGGCGTTGATCTTAACTAGAAAATTGCGACCAATCGCCATCGGCTCAAGCTCAGGATGGTTAATGTTAGCGGGGATGATCGCACGGCCGCTCTTAACTTCGTCACGCACAAAATCAGGCGAAAACCCTTCACGAAGGGCTACAAATTCCATCTCCTCGGTCACATCACCTCGGCGGGCATGATAAAGCTGAGTAACTCCAGACGTAGCCCTCTTTGCCGGACGAGCAAGAAATGGTGGGAGGCTACGTACATTTGAAGCTTGAGGAGACCCCTTATCGACAGTCCCGCCTCTCCCAACAATCCACGAATCACGAATAAGCGGCAATCCCTGTCGAACATCTCGGCCATGGGGTCCGCTGGTGTCATACACACGAAGCGGGGTTTCACCTCCAGATAGAGTAATTTCCCGCATGGGAACCTCTACACGGTCACCTGCTACTAATATTTTTTTTGAGTTCGGAAAAGCTCGTGAAAAACCGAACACCGACGAGGAATCATTCTCTGACATGAATCGCACTATAGCATGCAGAACCGACTCAGAAGCCCTACGCACCCCCCCACCGGTCTATAGTACAATTCTTGTGGCTGGACCGGGCTGATCCGAACCTGCCTCCCTGCCCGAGAGGACTTCATGGCAGCAATGACCGACAACCTGGTGAGTACCCTTCAGCAAACACTGAACGAAACCGATCCTGACATAGCCCGTGTCCTCAACAGTGAGACCGTGCGTCAAAACACCGGGCTTGAGCTGATCGCATCTGAGAATTTTGTCAGTTCAGCAGTCCTCGAAGCAGCCGGATCAGTGCTGACAAACAAGTACGCTGAAGGATATCCAAGCCGTAGATATTATGGCGGCTGTGAACATGTAGACGTAGCTGAATCATTAGCGATCCAAAGGGCTAGAGCGCTTTTCGGGGCTGAACACGCAAACGTCCAGCCGCATTCTGGTGCCCAAGCCAATATGGCAGCCTATTTTGCTTTGCTCAAACCTGGCGACACTGTGCTAGGAATGGACCTAGCACATGGCGGCCACCTTACCCATGGACATCCTCTAAATTTCTCGGGCCAGCTTTACAAGATTGTTCCGTACGGCGTACGGCGGGATGATGAGCGCATCGACTACGAAGCGATTGACCAATTAGCACATGAGCACCGGCCAAATCTGATTATGGTGGGTGCCAGCGCTTACCCCAGAGTCATTAACTTCGAGCGAATTCGGCACATCGCCGATGAAGTTGGCGCCAGCCTGGTAACGGATATGGCGCACATCGCTGGATTAGTAGCAGGGGGTGTACACCCATCCCCACTGCCCCACTCCGACATCGTGACAACCACCACCCACAAAACTCTCAGAGGACCGCGTGGAGGCCTCGTACTTTGCCGAAACAACCACGCAAAAGCTGTCGACAAAGCTTTGTTTCCTGGTGTACAGGGAGGGCCGTTGATGCACGTAATTGCAGCTAAAGCGGTCTGCTTCCAAGAGGCAACCCAACCAGCCTTCGTCGACTACCAACAACAGACGATCAAGAACGCTTGTCGTCTTGGTTCAGCCCTGCAAGATGCAGGCTTTAGACTAGTCAGTGGCGGAACCGATAACCACCTCATCCTCGTCGACGTCTTTTCACGGGGAATCACAGGTCAAGTAGCCGAAAAGGCCCTTGGGTTGGCTGGCATCACGGTGAATAAGAACGCAATTCCATTTGATGAAAATCCCCCTATGGTGGCCAGTGGAATCCGCATAGGGACTCCAGCGGTTACTACACGAGGGATGGCCGAACCAGAGATGGACCTAATCGCAAGTTACATCGCACGTGTGTTGGCTTCCCCTGATGACGAACAGATAAGCAAGATTGTCCGCTCGGAGGTCCAATTACTGTGCCAGAAGTTTCCTCTATACCAGACCCTCCAGGACTAGAGGGGCTACCGCAGCAGGTTGCTGCTACTTTCGACAAAGAAAGCATCCTAGCTAGGGCCCTACCTTCATTCGAAGCTAGAAACGGACAACGCCAGATGGCCATCGCCGTCGCCGAGGTCTTCAAGTCAGGAGGACTGCTGATGGTGGAAGCCGCCACAGGTACAGGCAAGACGCTCGCATACCTTGTTCCGGCCATTCTTAGTAAGCGCCAAGTACTCGTCTCAACCGGCACCAAGCAACTTCAGGACCAAATCTACTATAAAGATTTACCAGCCTTGCAAAATGCCCTGGGTCTAGATTTCTCAGCTGCTTACATGAAGGGTCGAGGCAATTACCTCTGCCTTCATCGACTCAACGCGTATCGAACGGGAGATTTATTGGCGTCGCGAGGAGACCAGGCAACCATCGAGACAATAGCGGAATGGGCCGAACAAACTAACACTGGTGACAGATCTGAGATTGAAGATCTTCCGGATAACCTTCCCCTCTGGAACAAAATCTCTGGCACATCCGAAA
>Ga0310344_10002235_pt1 | contig 14596 bp, 15 predicted proteins | sample HC15DNA20200_MG_FD_203801 | JGI IMG/M metagenome (GOLD analysis project Ga0310344, IMG submission 203801) | Marine microbial communities from station ALOHA, North Pacific Subtropical Gyre - HC15-DNA-20-200_MG | ecosystem: Environmental > Aquatic > Marine > Oceanic | place: Pacific Ocean: North... | reverse complement strand
CGTTTCTATTGAAACTTTAGATTCGGACGGGCCTATAGTAATGTCAGAGTTAAGGTAAGTATATTTGTATTTGTCCCAAAATAGATTTAGTCCCGCCGCTGCACCGAATTCTACAAGAGCCAGACTCTTACCGGGGTTTCTCGCAGCGATAGTTGCAAAGGCTGGCAGTAGAATTCCGCAGCGTTCGACAACGCATGTTTGGACCTTTTTCTCTCGCAAAATAGCCTGTATTTTGTCTCTGTTTCGTAGAACGAATCGTCTAAATACATCATACGAACCCTTATCGGGACTTGGAATATGCGACAAATGCGGATAGTAATTTGTGAGAGGTTCGTTGGAGTTTTTCATAAGCAGCCAGTGAACCGCTGCCAGGAAAAGATTGGGAGCAGGTTGTTCTGGAGGTATTACCGAGGCTATTTGCAACAGCTCTGGATCCTTTGATATTTCTAACGTCAAGTATTCATATAGATTTGATTGACCTTTCGCCTCTAGCTGCGAAAATCGTTTGAAAGCTATTTTTAAATCTACCATAACATCGCTGTTACAACCCTTTCTTGGGTATCTATCTGCTCTAGATGACATGTCTAGTTAGTTAATGGTATCATCTGCCTAGGTATTGACAACCAATCCAATCTGGGAATTTCTTGAGAATCTTGACGTACTTGACGTATAGGAGCGTGCAGAATGGTTACTATGTTGACCGGTGAACAATTAGAGGAAATTAAGCAAGATGCAGCTGACCATTTTTGGCCACACGCAAAGATGGCTGGTGACGTCTCGGATGAAACTGGATTGATGGTAGCAACTGGCGGCAAAGGTGTTTGGGTAAAAGATGCTTCTGGGTCTCAATGGTTCGACGCCATGGCCGGTCTATGGTTGAAGGCAGTTGGGCATGGCCGCAAGGAGATTGCTGACGCTGTCTACGAGCAAATGCAAGAGATAGCTTACACCCCATTTGATATGGTAAGTCCGGCTACTGCACGATTAGCCGCAAAGGTGGCAAGTATTTCTCCGGACCCAGATTCTAGAGTGTATTTCGTAAGTGGGGGATCTGAGGCTGTGGAAACGGCACTTAAGATGGCCAAGAGCTATCACAGATTGAATGGGGAACCTGGTCGCTGGAAAATAATTAGTAGACGAGGCTCCTATCATGGAGCAACTATGGCATGTACAAGCTTGGGTCGAGGTGGGGAGTCAACGATGGACGGGGGCTCCATACCTGCTGATTTTGGTCCTCTGGTGCCTGGGAACATTCATATTACTAATCCGGATGGGTACAGGGGGGTGTTTGGTAGTGGCATAGAAGCTGCAAAAGATCTGGAGAGGGCTATACTGCACGAAGGTGCTGGAACTGTAGCAGCCTTTATAGGGGAGCCAATATCGGCTGCCTCTGGGATACATGTACCTGATGATGAATATTGGCCTGCTGTAAGGGATATATGTGATAAATATGGTGTGCTTATGATTTGCGACGAAGTCATAAATGGCTTCGGAAGAACTGGGAAAATGTTTGCGACGGAACATTGGGGTGTAAAACCGGATATATTCACCGTCGCGAAGGCTTTAACTAGTGGATATGTACCAATAGGCGCTGCAATAGCTAGTAGTGATGTCGCGAACGCTTTCCTTGGGGATAGCGCTAATACTTTTAGGCATTTGTTTACCTTTGGTGGTAATCCTCCTGCTTGTGCGGCGGGTCTAGTAAACCTTGATATCATTGAGAGAGAAGGATTGGTAGAAAATGCTGCGCAAATGGGAGATTATTTATTGGAGCAACTGCAGACCCTGTATGAACATCCAATAGTTGGAGATGTCCGGGGGGGTAAAGGGCTTTTGTGCGCGGTTGAATTGGTCAAGGATCGAGAAACTAAAGAGCGCTTTCCGGCCGATGCAAAGTTAGGTTCGAGAATGGGGCTACTCATGAGAGAACATAATTTGCTTGGTAGGTGGGGTGACGTTATAAGTCTGTGTCCGCCACTGACTATTACGAAAGATGAAGTTGATCATTTGGTTGATGCCATTGGCAGTATCATAGGGCAATTGGAAAACGATCTGGGTGTAAAATAAATAGCTCTGAAAAGTTTCTGTTACGTTGTAATAGCGCGTTTGCGTACGAATCAAGAGTAAGTGTCGCCTAGTTAGGTATAAAGAAAGAGTTGCTGCCTGACAGTCTAGAAGTGTGGCATCACCTTCTCAGAGAAGAGTGTCATTGAGTCTTGGACGGCCTTCGTATTGATTCTGCCTCGTCTGTTGAATTCCAAGATGCACTGATCTATACCTGGGATATCGATTTCTAACTGTTTTAATTGTTCTACACATCCCTCCGGGCTATCATAGATGCAGCGTTCAACTGCCGTGTCGAAATTCCAAGAACCCCAACTCCCGGCACCTGAAGAAAATTCATGTCTCCCTGTGCCGACAGCAGAGGAATTTGACGGTGGGCTATCTGAAATTATGTCAGTGTCCAACCAATTACTCTTCATTAAATTATGTGCCTTTTCCCTCGTTTCTGCTACGAAGAGAGAAACAGCTACATGAAAAGGTTGTGGATTTCCATTTGCTTCGATTTCATTTAGATTAGATTTGAAAGTCTGGATATGAGAACTCAAGTTTGAAACAGACTGCGTTAATGTTATACCAATGACGCCTAATCCATTTTCAGCTGCGAATTTGAAGGAACCGTCGCTATTTGCCGCCATCAATAGAGGCGGATAGGGAGTTTGTATCGGTTTTGGAAGGACTGGGATATCATTGAAATCCCAATAGTCGCCTTTAAAGTTTAGACGATTGGTGCTCCAAGCATTTTTCAATACTCTAGAATATTCTGAGACCATCAATCTGCTTTCGTCGCCAGTAATGTCGGAAGATAAACCCATTACCTGGCTGGCGGGTCCGCCCCATCTTCCACCTATACATAGATCCAATCTGCCTTGAGTTAATATGTCACAAGTTGCTACAGCGGTGGCTAAATTCAAAGGGTGGTGCATTGGGACCTGAGTAGCCAGAGTACCAAATCTAATTCGTTTGGTATGTTGCGCTGCGGCAGTGGCTACTAGTAATGGCTGAGACATAGGTCTTGTGGGATAAAAAGGTGATTCTGCTAACCATCCTTGATGAAACCCTATTTGTTCGGCTAGAATTAATTCCTCTATTGTTTCCCAATGCCGTCGGCCCACGTCTGAGCCTTCATATCCAGGGACTTGCCAAAATACGCCGAATTTCACTGCATCTAACTCCTAATATTTATTCCAATGGTATAGCAATAGAAATTCTTGTGATATCACCCACTGCCTTTGTCGTATGACCTTGTCCTGTTAAATCCTCAGCCAGCATCATGTCTCCTGGGCCTAAGGTGTAGACTGTTCCGTCTCCCAATCCTATTTCAACACTACCTTCTAATGTGACAATAAATTGCTTTCGTGGGGCCACATGCCAGTCAATGAAATTGCCGGGTTCGTGCTTTCGAAAAGTGATATTTTTTGCGGGAATATCATGTGGAGGGTAGTACTCTTCCATATGTGACTGCCCATCTGCACCTGTGTATATTCTGTAGAACATGCACTTGCCCCTTTTGTAAAATTTCAGATTTAAGTTGGTAAATACATCAGTCCCACGGGGCAAGCGTGATATCTTTAACAGTATCGATTACCCGTTGGAACTTATTGATGGCTTTTACTATTATCTTAGCATTGGTAGAGTGGTCGGCGATTATTGGTACGAATCAGGTGCCCAAGGTAGCGAGGGTTTTCTGGATGTCCATGTGGATGCCTGTGAAAATCGGCGTGTCCTGCAGAGTATAAAGACTACCTTCGACAGTTCTCAAATCCATAACGAGGTCTAGAAAATCACCAGGGCTGTCTGTCTCAAATGCGACGACAAATTCTTGGTCGTCTAGGCCAAAGGAGTATGTCGTATTTATTTTGACTGAAGGGTATTCGTGACCAATTCGGAAATGCTCACTCATCATTCGCTGTCGTTCTTCAGTCGGTAGTAGGTACCATTCTCTGGTTTTCAAAAAGGGATACACAATAAAATACTTTGCCAGGCCTGGGTTTAATCTAGAACTGGTTCCTTCTTGTTCTTTATGCGTATGTCCACCCACGTATTGTGATTTACGTGTCATTGCAAGATATGAATAAGGCTGAGTTAAGTAACCGCCAAGTTCAGTGCTCCACAAATCAGTTGCAGATTCTTGAATAGACTCCAGATCGTCGGCCGCATGCCAGAGAAGAAAATCACAGTCTCCTCTTAAACCCACCATACTGAAACTTCTGGTAAATATTCTATTGGATATGTCGGTTACGGCTGAGGCGAATTCAGAAGTGTGACTAATTTTGGTTTCTTGGGATAACCTTCGCCAAGCAGGGTCGATTTTATAGAAACTATATTTCACAATTTGCCGATGTCCATTTTCAGCCACAAATACACCTCCTAAACCGATTAAAATTATAACATATTAGGCCTCATAAACGGGTATATGGGATTGACGAACTAAATTATTGAGGCTATGCTTTCTTTAGTATTTTCACAAGGCGAAGCATAAGTCTCACATGTGAAAGGTGTTTTGATGCCATTCGTAAGAGGTATAGGCCCTTTAGAGCTGATAATAGTACTGGTCATAGTGATGATGATATTCGGGGTTGGAAAACTGCCTCAAGTAGGTCAGGCTATGGGGAAAGCCATGAGAGAATTTCGGAAATCGCAAAATTCTGATGTGGATTCTCAGGATGTAGACTCCATGATTGGCACCACCAACGAGTCTAGCTCTTCTGGTGATGAAAATTCGGCTCCTAAGACTGACTAATTTAGCTGTGATTCAGTCGCGCTCTCTGCAAAATCTACATGCACTTTAGACTACAGAGTATTTTCGCAAGTGGAACGAGATATTAACTAGTTTGCTTTTCGTCTTTTTTCTTGCTTCGAGCCCCCGCCTTCGACAGCCATATACCGAGTTCATAAAGAACTATTATTGGTAGTGCTACGATTGTTTGATTAATAGGGTCAAACGTAGGAGTAATCAGAGCCCCCAATATAAAAGCTATTACAACAGCCCATCGTCTGTTTTTTGTCAAAAATGTAGGGGACACAACTCCGATTTTTGTGAGGAAGAATAAAACTACTGGCGTTTCAAATACCAAGCCCATCCAAAATAGGAGCGAGATCATTATAGATGCGTAGTTTCCGATTCGGATATACGGGGTTGCCACATCTGCACCGAAGCTCAGTAAGAATGCTATTGCTGGAGGAAACAAGACAAGATATCCGAATACAGCCCCTATCAGGAATACTATAACAGTGATGGGTAACAGGGCATAAAGATATCTTTTTTCGGCCGGTTTTAATCCTGGTGCCACAAAAGCGACCATCTGGTAAAGAATGAATGGCAGAGAAGAAAAAACGCCTACTAGTAATGATGCTTTCATAGCAGTGCTTATGAACTCGGTGAGATCAGTAAATATAGGCTTTTCACCTGGCACATCTACGAATCCCTGTGCAGGCTTCATGAGCAAAATCAAAATTTGTTCGTGAAAGACAAAAGCAATGGCAGTTGTGGTAATAACAGCTAGTGAAGAGTAAAACAATCTTTTGCGTAATTCGAGCAGGTGTTCTCTGATTGGAACATTTTGGTCCATCTTTAGACGTCTCTGCCCGCGTCTGATTCTTTGGGTGGATTTTGAACACTGTAATCTGCACCCGACACATAAGCTACTGGAGCATTTTTACCGGCATCAGAAGGTATGTCTTGACTATATATTTGGTCGTCTTTAGCTGTACTCTGTGATTCTTGGGCAGCAGCAAAAGGTTGTCGATTTAGATCAGAATCGGTTTTGGGCATTTCTTCTTGAATGACAACTTGCATTTCGGAGGTCAATTTCCGAAATTCACCTAGTGCTTTACCAAGTCTATGAGCGGCTTCAACCATACGCTCTGGACCTAGAAAAATAAATGCCAAAAGTAGGATAACAAGAATTTCTAAAGTGCCCATACCTAGCAGGCTCAATGGTTCACAATTACCTTTCTAAAGTTTGCAATCAAGTTCTGAGAGGGCAATGACCACATTCCTTGGGTAATGGCCAATCAGACTTGAGTTCTGCTTGTTGTCCCATTCTACCTAACATATACACAAGTTCACAAAGAGATAGTCCAATGGCATTTAGCAAACAGCCCTTTATTTGTGACACAGCTTTGAGGCTATTGTCTTGTATAGCATATGCCCCAGCCTTGTCCATAGGGGCGCCGGATTCAACATATTTGCGTATTTCATAGTCTGATAAGTATCTCATGGTAACATCGGTTGCCTTAGAACGGCTAAGCAGTGTTCTGCTGTTTTGTTCAAAAATGGAATAACCTGTAAATACCTGATGATCATGGCCTCTCAGTTGCTTGAGCATGTGGGATGCGTCTTTCGCATTTTTGGGCTTCCCCAATATAAGACCATTTGCATAGACGACTGTATCTGCACCTATTACGAGAACTTTGTCATTATTGAAAGTTTTTGCCCCCATAGCCTTTTCTAAAGATACTCTTTTAACGTAATCTTCTGGTTTTTCATTGGGGACTGGTCTGGATTCTTGATCCATACTGTTCACAATGTGTACGGGGAGCTGTAACGCCTGGATAATTTGACGCCGTCTAGGAGAACCTGATGCCAGGATGAGAGTTGTCTTATTTCTATTCATTCAGAATTTTTAGTCCATTTGTGGTTTATTTTTCCAATAGGGCTATACATTCGATGTGATAAGTATGAGGGAACATATCTATGGGTTGAACCGCCTTAATTTTAAATCCTCCATTGGCTAGAATGTCAAGATCTCTGCACAATGATTCCGGGTTGCATGAGATGTAGGCCACGCGCTGGGGGGTATGCTGAAGTATTGCTTTTAGTGTCTCGGGGTAGCATCCCACTCTCGGAGGATCGAGTATTACGATGTCAGGCTGGTCGTCTAGATCACTCAGAACGGTCTCCACTCGGCCTTCTACTAGTGAGACATTAGATATTTCGTTTAAATTGTATTCTGCATCTGCTACCGCCGCCGCCGATTCTTCTATTGCAATCACTTTTTTTGCGGACGACGCTAAAAGGACAGCAAAAGTTCCGACACCTGCGTAAGCATCTACAATTATTTGAGTGCCATCAAGTTCAAGTTCTTTTATCAGAATGGATACCATCATTTCCGCTTGATCAGTATTGACCTGCGCGAAGGACGGTGAAGCAATCCTAAATGTTTTGCCCAGTATACTTTCAGTATAATGTGTTTGCCCAGTATCCAAATCGATTGCCGGATTTTGGAGAGTGGGTTGTATGAGCCAGTCGCCTGTTCTGAGTCCGTGTCTTACTGAAAGTTGGGTAGTCTCCTGGCAAAGTCCTTGAAGTTTTGACAATATCTGATTGATTAGAGGGGCCATTATAAGGCATTCCTGAATCTTTATAAATCGTCTGCTTATACGGTTTACAAATCCCAGATTACCTCCTTGACGAACTGTGAATCTGGCATGATTTCTATAGTTAAAATATTCCTCACTACTAACGGTTGCTCTTGCAGTTAGATGGCTAAGGGAAGAATAGTTAGAAAGATATTGTTGGACAATTTCGGTTTTACGTGTAAGTTGAGACTTGTAGTTGATATGTTGCCATTGGCATCCTGTGCAGTCCCCAAAATACTTGCATGCAGGTTCTACTCGACTCGAGGAAGGTACTAAAACCTTCCGTACTATGCCCGACACATATTGTTTTCTGCGGCGCTTATATCTGACAATTTCTGCTATAACAGTTTCTCCTGGGATTCCGCCGAAGACGTTAATGCGCTCACCTTCAAATGATGCTATAACATCGCCTAATGGCCCCCATTTTTGCAGAGTGATGGTAGCTTCTTCAATGCTTTGCGTTTGCTTCATTTGTCTTAAGTACTAGACCTCTCTATTACAGACATCATGATGTCGTGTATGTCATTATCTAAGAATGCTAGCATAGATGAATCGAACACTTAAGGGGTACTGAATTTTTCGTAGAACCTATTGCGATGGTTTGGTATGATGGGGCGTATATTGACATGATCATGGAGATTTTATGATTGGACAGAGCGACAGATTGCCTAAATGGCTAAAGGTGAAAGCTCCAGGTGGGCGAAGCTACATTGAGTTGAAGAATCGATTTAGTGAAGGCCAATTGCATACGGTTTGTGAGGAGGCTCGTTGCCCTAATATTGGCGATTGCTGGGATAGGAAGACCGCTACATTTATGATACTCGGAGATGTTTGCACTCGTGCTTGTGCTTATTGCGCGGTGACTTCTGGGAGACCGATGACGTTGGATTTACAAGAACCGATAAGGTTGGCAGATACGATTGAAAATATGGGACTTGAATACGTCGTGATAACTTCAGTTGATAGAGATGATCTTCCGGATGGTGGAGCGTTTATGTTCTCACGATCAATATCTGAAATAAGGTCTAGAATGCCTTTATGTCGTATTGAAGTGCTCATACCTGATTTTGGAGGAGATATAAAATCTTTACGTAATGTCATGGATGCTCGTCCAGATACTTTGAATCACAACATAGAGACTGTGCGGAGGATATTTGGCAGGGTTAGGCCAAAGGGGGACTACGATCGGTCAATTGAACTTCTCGCGAGTGCCAAAAACATTTGCCCGGAGGGTATAACTAAGTCGGGGATGATGGTGGGGTTGGGAGAGTCATATGACGAGATTGCAGACACAATGCGTGATTTAAGATCAGTTAATTGTGATCTTTTGACTATAGGTCAGTATCTTAGACCTTCGAGAAAGCACGTCGCGATGGATAGGTGGTATTTGCCTGACGAGTTTGAAAGTTTGAAACTTTTAGGAGAGTCAATGGGCTTTGCCCATGTAGCCTCTGGACCATTAGTTAGGAGTTCTTACCACGCTGACGAGCAGCATGCCGCTGCCTTCAGTTCAGGATAATTTTTAGTGTTCTAATCTACCTGTTTCCGATTCAGACTAGTCGGAGGAAGGCAGTTTCCGAGGTTGCTGCACTGGCATATCTGTATCGTGACATTGTATAGCACCTTCACCAGCTTTGGTGCAAAGCACCATGGTGCCACATGTTTCACATTGATATCTTCTGCCGAGTTGATTTGCCATAATAATACCTCGTCACATTCGAATTTAGTGCAATGCCAGGTGAGTTATAGGCTAAGAAACTAGGTCTTAAGTTCCATAGCTTTGCCGCAGCATTTGATGGTACCTTCAGCTCCTCGCGTAACTACAAATTCTGAACCGCATTCGGAACAGGAATATCGCTTTCCAGTTTCAGTTGCCAAAATATTCCTCCTTAATATACGTTGTTTACGCCTTGGTTGACTATAATTATAGCTTCATCTGTTTCCATCGTCAACGAACTACAACGTTTATTTTTATTTACAAACTGTACTTGGAAGATGAATAACTTCTAGGTGCCTTTTCTAGAAATTCTTGAGCAGAATCGTAGTTTCTTATCCCTTGACTACCAATTGGTGGGATTAAGTAGAACGCTTTGATTCCGAATTCCATGAATTTGTATGTAACTCCCAAGGCTATGTCCAAAGGAGTTCTTCCTGTCCGTAGTTCTTCTTTCACACGATCTGGTATGCCGCCAAAATGTGTGCCCCCTTTTGACAGCAATTGAATGCCTTGAAAAAACGGCACTGGAAATGCTATGCCAAATTGCTTTGTATAAAGTTCCATAAAACGATTGACTCGCTCTATATTGAAAGTAGGCTGTGAAATTATATATTCGGCCCCTGAGCTTATTTTTTTTTGAGTAAGTTTGATTTCCTCATCTAGAGCTCGCGCGACATCCACGACCCCGCCTGGACAAAGATTGCTCGCCGGGTGAAATGTGTCTCCTTTGTAGTCCTGCCCTTTGTTCATACCTTGAATTGATGAGATTAAATTTGTAGGGGAAAAATCATTTACTGTTTTGATCAAATTGGAATTTGTTCTCGTAAGATTATCACCTTTAACGACGAGAACATTTTGTAGGTTATTTATGTTTGCGCTTACGAGAATGCTCTGGGTTGCTATTTTATTCATATCTCGTGTGGCGATGGTGAAAATAACATCTTTGTTCCAAAGACGCTTAATATGCGTCGCAACTGTCTCAGATGTGGCACGTACAGATTGTCCTGGGTTGCTGGCTACGCAAATCCAGTCCGCACATAAATACTTTGCTGAATCTAACGCTTCTATATCTGGTCCCCGTGGTGGCGAAAAATCACATACGTAGAGAACTCGATTTTCAGACCTATAATTGATATCGCTGATCTTTGCCAAAGCATTATCTCAAAAACAAATAACCCGAGCACTATACCGTGCTCGGGTTATTCTAGCTGTATACTCTAAATGACTCAAGGTGGACCTACTGGTGTGAGTATTACTTCCAGCCTAGAGAGCCACCTTTCGCAGGAGTTAATGATACTCTGTGTCCGTCTTCACACCTATAGCGTTCTTCTCTTACCTCGCGTCTTTTCCCTGATAAAGACGATTGCTCCATCTCTTGTTCGCAAAAGGGACAAGTCACTCCAAAAACAACACGATTTCTTAGGCGCTTCAATTTAACATGGGCCAAGGTTTCATTTAGATAGGGGAAATCGCCTACATAACGAAGTACATATCTCGTGCCAGCGCTCAACAAACTTTTCTCTTTTCTCTTATTCACGGGTGGTACGTAACTATAGTCAGCGTAGCCGCATTGCAAGCATTCTGGCTCATTATATGCAATGGTTAATTGAGTATTGCATCGGGGGCAAGTCGCGTTTTCGGAAACCTTTGGAGGACTAGGCTCTCTAAAGTCGTAAGTGATCACATTCGATTGAGTAGCTTGTGGGAATTCCGAATTTTGTTCGCTAGCTGGTGTAACCAATTGACGACTCCCTCTTATCTTCACTATGCGGTGTAATGATCTGTATTTGTGCTTGATATATTCTCGAGAATATCAAGACTGAATATTGGCATTTTTTAATATTTGTATAAGAATTGTCAAGGTATCAAGCTATCAATTTCACACTATTTTCTCGAGATTTTACGATGTAAGTAAAATTTAACTCGTATTGAACATGCAAGGAAGTCGCAGATTACTTCTCACCGACTCCCGTTTTGCGTGGCGAGGCATGTAGATTTGACACCTCTAAAGCTTACGACTACCATCTTTCCGAGTGGTTGAGAATTGGTGCTGAGGCGAGTATGAAATGTCTATATAGTACGTTTACACTTGGTTTTAGCATCTCCATAAGGGTAGATGAGTTATAGCCTATGAGGTCGGTGAATGACGATAGATATTATTGTGTGCGTAAAGCAAGTTATGGATCCAGAGACTCCGGCGTCTGCCTTTGACATTGATCCCGAGTCCAATAAAGTTGTAGAGGTCCACGGAATTCCTCCGGTCGTCAATGGATTTGATGAAAATGCTGTTGAAGCCGCATTACGCCTTAAAGATGATGGGCACGTTGGCAAAATAACTGTGCTTGCCTTAGGTGATCATTTCGTAATGGATGTTATGAAAAAGCCCCTTTCTATGGGCGCTGATGAGTTGGTATTGGTCCAAGACGAATCAGCCTCAGATTTGGATCCTTTTGCTACTTCAAACGCGCTTGCTGCGGCCATTGAGAAAATAGGAAGATTTGATTTAATTTTATGTGGAAGGCAGGCCTCTGATTGGGATCAGGCTCATGTACCAATTGGGATTGCCCATTTTCTAGGATTACCTGTAATTTCTTTTGGACAAAATATAGAAATATCTGATGAAGGCGTTGTTGTCCATAGATCAATTGGGGACGGATATGAGGTTGTGGGTGCACCTCTGCCTGCTGTAGTGAGTGTGACTAATGAATTGGGTGAACCACGCTACCCGAATTTGCGAGGCATCATGCAAGCGAGTCGTAAGGCGCCAATTATTTGGTCCAGAGAGGACATCGGGTTGGGTAATGACGATCTATCTTCAAAAGTATATGTAGAAGAACTGTATATACCCGTTAGTGAGCAGACGGTGGAGATGATAGAGGGTGAAGATGATGAAGACTCTGGACGTAAGTTAGCTTTAAGATTGAGAGAAGAAAAACTTATTTAGTACATGTGGAGTTAATATGCCAGGAATTTTAGTATTCGGGGAATGCGCTGATAGTCAAATACTCTCGATAACGTACGAACTCACGGCGGTCGCAAGACGATTGAGCGAATCAACTGGAAGCGAAGTTGCTGTATCTCTTATGGGGGAAATTGAAGATGATGTCGCTTCAGGCGCCATAGCCCACGGGGCTGACAAGGTTTTCATACTTTCGGATGACGTACTCCACGGTGGAGAATTAGACGCTCAACTGTCCGCTTTTGAAACAGTATGTAAATATTATAAGCCTTCGGTAGTTCTCTTTGGCAGAACTATGGGAGGCAGAGAATTAGCCCCTAGGCTGGCTTTTAGCTTGGGTGTAGGGTTGGCCCAAGATTGTTTAGATGTATATGTGGATCCTACCGACAGCAAAATATGTGCTTCTCGCCCTGTATATGGCGGTAATGCCATGGCAAAAGTGAAATTCTCAGAGAGTGATCCCAATGTTATAGTTATTAGGCCTAAGACCACTGAGCCCCTTTTGCCAGATGATACCCGCGAAGGGGAGATCGACAGGGTGAATCTCAAATTAGATCCTTCAGTGATTAAAACTAAGGTGATTGAGACTGTACTTGAGTCGTCGGAAGGGATTCGCTTAGAAGACGCTAAAGTGGTTGTTGCAGGAGGAAGAGGACTTGGCGGGCCTGAGCCATTTGATATGTTGGAAGATCTTGCGAAGGTATTGGGTGGAGCAGTGGGAGCATCTAGGGCGGTATGTGACGCAGGTTGGTTAGACCATGCCTACCAGGTCGGTTTGACAGGTAAAACGGTTACTCCTGACTTATATATAACCGTTGGTATATCGGGAGCAAGCCAGCATATGGCAGGCTGTTCTTCATCAAAGCACATTATAGCCATCAATCGGGATCCAGAAGCTAATATTTTTAAAACCTCTAGTTTTGGGGTCGTAGGCGATTGGAAATCTGTGCTGCCGACATTTATAGAGACAGTTAGAGAGCTCGTTGACTCTTAAGGTCTTGAGGAGGGATGAGAAGATGGAATATGACTCTTTTTTTGATTTGGAGGAAATCCTTAAGACAATTGAGTCTACTGAGATAATGTCGATATTCTTCCCAATTTTTTTGAAATCGGTTGTTATAGATACTCGGTCAAATTCGAATGAGGGTCCTATGATTCGTGTCGTGCCCATGGCGGGATCTCCACAGGAGAGATTGAGAAGTTTAAGTAGGATGCGCCCTAGTTTTCCTAGGGCTACTAACTTGACGGTGATTCCTTGGAGGAAATATGTCGAGAGTTTAGTAGAATTAGGTGTCTGGTCCAGTATAGAAAATCGATTTAAAAGTAGAGGGGATTTTAAATCCCTAAAGACCTGTCAAAAAATACTAACAGAGTTGCGCCAGATGGAGAAGAAGGAAATGGCAGACGTCGTCGTTGGAAAGAACTATCAAACCATATGGTCCGCGGGTACAGAATAAAATTTTGGAAAGTCTAGCAATGAGGTTTCGATTCCGGAAATTTTCCGATACCTAAACCCGAGAAGTTTCCTTAGCTCTGGTTTCTTGAATAATTTGTTCGACCATATGTCCCGGGACTTGGTCATAGTGACTGAACTCTGTTGTGAAGGTGCCCTGGCCTTGTGTGATGGAGCGCATGTCAGTCGCATATCGAAGCATTTCAGCCTGTGGCACCTCTGTCTCAATAATAGTGATCCCATTTCCTTGTGGGGTCATGCCCTGTATACGGCCTCGTTTCGAGTTTAGATCACCAATGATCTCTCCAGCGAAATCGTCAGGAACAGATATTGTTGCTTGCATGATAGGTTCAAGCAAAGCAGGTGTGGCTTGCTGGACACCTCTTGTCAACGCGGCTGCGCCAGCAATTTCAAAGCATATTCCAGAAGAGTCAACCGTGTGATAGCTCCCGTCAAATAGCGTAGCTTTTACGTCCACAATTGGATATCCTGCGATCGCGCCATCCGCCATGGCTTTTACAACTCCTTTTTCTACTGCAGGGATGTATTCTCGTGGAACTGAACCTCCAACAACACTTTCTTCAAATGCAAATCCTTCTCCCCTGGGGAGTGGTTCGAGTTCGAGCCAAACATGACCAAATTGACCGTGTCCACCGGATTGTTTTTTATGTCGATATTCGACCTTTGTAGTGCTAGCTATTGTTTCCTTGTATGGTACTTTAGGCACTTCTAAGATCATTTCTGACCCAAATTTCCTTTTCATCTTTTCTACGGCTATTTCGACATGAGTGTCGCCAAGTCCCCCTATGAGAATTTCAAGAGTGTTAGGCTCTCGGATTACCTCAAGGCTAGGGTCTTCTTCTGCTATTCTGGTCAAAGAAGTACTCATTTTATCGACATCTGCCTGTGTTTTGGGGAAAACTGCCATTTGATAAACTGGTCTAGGAAAGATTGGAGGATTTATTTGTATTGTATGGTCTTTCTCACATAGGGTGTGTCCTGTAAGAGAGGAATTCAGTTTAGCAGTAGCTCCTATGTCTCC
>Ga0310344_10002234_pt1 | contig 14596 bp, 11 predicted proteins | sample HC15DNA20200_MG_FD_203801 | JGI IMG/M metagenome (GOLD analysis project Ga0310344, IMG submission 203801) | Marine microbial communities from station ALOHA, North Pacific Subtropical Gyre - HC15-DNA-20-200_MG | ecosystem: Environmental > Aquatic > Marine > Oceanic | place: Pacific Ocean: North... | reverse complement strand
GACCAGCAGCTACTCGCCCTGGTGAAGAAGCGTCAGGATCTGTCTCAAGATATCGGACATCTAAAGGATGATCTGGGATTGGGAACTCGTGATTATGGTCAAGAAACAAGGGTCCTAAATAGAGCCCGAGAACTAGCAGAGAAACTGGGAATAACACCAAAGGTGGCTGAGGAGATTTTCCTGACCCTAATCCGCTCATCACTCACTGTTCAAGAAAAACAGCGAGTGGCATTAGCAGGTGAGGGTTCAGGAAAGCAGGCATTAGTCATCGGTGGAGCTGGACAGATGGGCTCTTGGATGGTCCGATTTCTTGCCTCTCAAGCCTATACGGTCGACATCTCTGACCCAAAAGGCCCTGTGAAAGGTTTCAACTATGTTGATGACTGGCATAATCTACCTCTCAATCATGACCTAATAGTAGTAGCGGCACCGCTCGCTGAATCGAACCGTATACTTAAGACCCTGGCAAAGAAACGTCCAAGCGGATTGGTCTTTGACATTGGCTCTCTAAAAACTCCTCTCCGTGAGGGCCTCAAGGAGTTGCAGAACGCTGGTGTAATGACTGCCTCAATCCATCCTATGTTCGGTCCCACAACTGAGTTGCTATCAGGACGTCATGTGATCTTCGTGGACGTGGGAAGTAGAGAAGCAATAGCCAAGGCAAGGGAAATATTTACGCCTACTATGGCCACCTTAGTAGAGATGGATTTGGATAGTCATGATCGATTGATTGCCTATGTGCTAGGGTTATCACACGCACTCAATATCCTTTTCTTTACCGCACTTGCTGATAGTGGAGAAGAAGTTCCCCGGCTAGCTCAAATGTCCAGCACAACCTTTGATGCTCAGCTGGCCGTAGCCAGATCAGTAGCAGAAGACAATCCGTATCTATACTTCGAAATCCAATCTCTAAATCAGTTTGGAGCAGAATCTATTGACTCTCTCTCTTCTGCCCTAGCACAACTTTTAGTAGTCCTAGAGAACACAGATGAAGACGGGTTCTACAATATGATGAAGACGGGGAAAAAGTACCTAGACGGTTTAAAGTCTAACCCGAATAGCCCGTCACGCTCTGACCAGAAATAACATACCACAACAAAGATTTCGGGTTTCTCTCACTAAAGTTTCGATCACCTAGCGAATAGGAATCCTTAACGAAAGCTGGTGGGTGTGAACTAAGGCATCCTGCAGTGTAAGGGCCCCCTGAGGTGCGATGATAAAATCATTGAAACTATCGGCTCTCATGGTCGTTTCTTCCCCTTCCCAAGCTATACCGGGCCTGCCTGTACCCGTTGTGAATCGTCCTGTATAACGAAGATCTAGGTCAGATAAATGCACTACTATACCTAAGGTAGGTGACCATTCCATCCATGATTCCTCAAGATCGCGAAACGAGCCCTGAATGTGATTTAACTGTCCAAGCTCATAGTCATAGGAACGCATTTCAAGACCGGCCTGAAGCCCTAAATCTCCAAGCTGATGAGAGAGTCCGGTTCTGAGAATGACATTGGTAAAGAAGAATTCATTTTCGATCGTTCTTCCTCCTATATCAATCAACTTGCCTGAGCTAGTGGTCACAAGTTTGTCTGCTTCCTGCCAGGTTTCACTCCAAATCGGTTGTAGTACCATATCGACCCCGAAAGTTGTCTCTTCGCGGGTCCGAGCAATACCAAAACCAACCTCATACGCCCAAGTGATTCCTGGATCCCTAGGAATGTTTTGGATTTGATAATTTGGTATTTTTGGGTGTGATTTTTGGTTCACAGTAGCAGTTGCCCCAATTCGCCATCCGGGAGTATTCAAATCCCGATCCCAGTTCAGACGGCCACCTATAGTCCGTGTCTTGTCTTCATTGATCTCAATGCGGCGCCGGGCCACCGGAAACCTACATTTAATTGGATCAAAACACCCGTCATCTCTCCAGATCAAGTCCGTCCACGTCACGTCGTGTGTCATTGAAATACTGTTATATGCACCGACCAAAGAAATTCGATCACGCTCTCCTGTGCGGTACAAACCAACACGTAGGTCAGAAGCACTCCCAGATTGATCAATCCGATCTGCACCAGCATACAGTAGATCGACCCCATCGACTGCATTGAGCTGGGCTGCTGAGAAACCCAACCCCACGGTCCACGGGCCAGAATTGACTTTTCGCCCCAAAAAACCTCGGGCATATAGATTTCTTGAAGAGACATTACTGAGCTGTTGAGGCTGATCGTCCCAAACGAAAACAGGTTCGATGAAGGGTCGGCGCCAACGCTCATCAGGGTTCTCTATCTGCTGAACTGCTAACGCAGCGCCACCAAACCAAGTGTCTCGTTGGAATAGTCCAGCCATAGGAAACGTCTTACCGCCACCTCCGCGATCTGAGATTCCATAAAATGTCGGAGAGCCTAGAAAGGATGATTCTCTGATAAGAACACCCTTGGCTGGATTTACCCAACCGTCTGCCAAAGAGTCATCCAGTGCTATTGTCACACCACCCATCCCAAGAGTTTGCGAAGGAACCGTTAGGAATTGATCTCCAGATGCAACTGGCACAGTGCGGATGGAAATGAGTTGAGCTGCTAGGCTTACACCAGGAACATTTGAGAGAAACAGGAGGCTAATAAGAATCCCAAAAAGATCTTTGGGTACCTTAACTGTGTGGACTATTGGCATGATTGGAACCTATCCCGATTAAAGGAAGCCAGTTGCACGACTAAAATCCCTGCTGGCTTCTCAGCACGCACACACTATGCCAAAAAAAAATGCCCTTTCTTGAATAGGTCTAAGAACCTTGCGTCCTCTCTATGTGACGTCTGCTGAGTCGGAATGTGACACATTAACACTCGTACCAAACACACTTTAGTTCAGGCAGGTCAGCACCAGCCAGTAGCTAGCTCCTCGGCTGCAGTTCAAAGAGCCAGATATCTCCTGACTCCACTTGTTGGAATGGGATTGCAGCCCCACCTACATACTTCCTACTTAATTCACTCAATACCGGAGTCGCTACCGCTTCATCTCGAATCCTAACCATTTGGCGTTCGTAGAGCTTCCCATCAACCCTTAATATAGCTCGACCATCTTCCTCAGCTTCCTTTGGCCAATGCTTCCAAATTTTACCTAAGAATGAATTCATATAGCCAGACGGAATGAAGATTCGCCCCTCATATTCCATGATCCACGTGGTACGTGAGCGAACGGGGTCTAATAACTGAAACTCAACCGTAGAGTAGTCTTTTAAGAATCCCCATTCAGGCTCCTCTATCCCCACCTGTATCTCACCTGAATCAAATGGACCGGCCGCCACGATCTCCAATACACCCTCCAAGGGCCCATCGTGAAATCTTGCTACGGCGAAAACCCCCAAAACAAAGCCTATGATAAGGATTGTAAGGACGCTAAATGTCCGAAATATAAGTCTCATTAAATCATTACCTCATATCTACTTAGATAACTATACCTCATGCTAAACTAAAAAACATAAACTAGAGAGGTCATACTTATCTATCCGACCACTCAACGCCAATGATCAACTAGATCCAGAGCGATGCGTCCGAGAGTGGCTTCAAGTTCAAAGAAATCCCCTTTATTCTGGTTGGTAAATACCGAAACTACTGTGGGACCACCTTCATAGTAGAGGATCCCGACATCGTTACCAGCGTGAGGTGGCCAGTCTCCAGTCTTGTGAGCGATAGAAGCTCTACCCCTTAGCCGTTGCGGAAGTCTAGAACTGTACAATTGTCTTCTGAGGATACTGATCATCTCGTCACTGGATTCAGGTGACGCCAACTCCCTTTCTTGAATAGCCTCCAGCATATGAGAAATCTCCCTTGCTGTAATACGCCCCAACCATTGAGTCGAATCACCCTCAAATCCAAAGCTGCGGGCTGCGGCTTCAGGATCCGACGGGAATCCTGACTCAAAAACCTCCCGGTTCGAAAGAGAGGCATTCTCTGGATCAGCTAGCACTAACACAGCCCGAAATAAGTCACCCGTCGTAGTGCGAAGTCGGGTTTGTTCAAAGCCCCATTCGGACAGCATCGCATTCACGCGATCCAATCCCAGGCGCTTTATTACCAAGTCCGTTGCAGTATTGTCGCTCGTGATAATCATCTGGGTGATGATATCACGATAGGTGGGCTCGATACCTGGAGTAAAGCCTTGGAGAAGGCCGCTTCCGCGTCGCATGTCTTCTAGTTCGATGCGATAACGTTCATCAAGGTCTAATGCCCCAGCATCTGCATCTTGATAGGCTAGCACCATGATGGGGATTTTGATGACGCTAAGCGCATTCATGGGCTCATCGGCACGAATAGCTATCTCGCGTCCAGATGGAATGTGCTTAGCATAAAACGATGTCTTCGCATCGAGGGCGTCTAGGCTTGTCTTAATACGGGAAACGAAATCTTCACTTTCACTAATACTGCCTGGCTCAGGTGCACACCCCCAGACCATCAAAGCAGCAAGCAAGGGGACCACTCGTATCTGAACTTTCTTCATGTTCTAGTCCTTGGTCTCCGGTAATTAGAACGCCTTCAGATAAGTCAACTTTACGATTCCTGTTCGGCGGAGCCACCTAGGGTCCCGCGGAAGTTCCAGCGGACCGGTTAGATAACCAGTGTCTATCACCACAAAGAGGTCACTTCCCGGGGTGTGGATCCAATCAATACGGATATTGGATTGCAACGTCTGTGATACGTCATCCCACTGAATCAGAGCATAAGCAAATAGTTTCCTATTTAATGCAGCCTCTAGACGGGCACTGATCAGTGTGGTCGTGAATTTTCCATCAGGTACTGGGAGTGATATACCATTCCAACTTACACCACCATCAACGGTAAGATGTTTATTCGCGATCCACACGACACCTCCCCCCAATTCTGTTCTTGTACCTGACCAAAAATCACCAAGTGCCGTATTAAATTTCAAACCAACGCTACGCGCCCGATCTGGAGTAAACCCTGCAGATATACGACGGAACCTGTAGTCTCCGGCTGGCACTACACGACCATTAATGCGCGCAGGTTCATCAATTCGCTCAAAACGCTCTCGGACATCTAGATTAGCATTATCTCCCGACTGAAAATTTAAACGGCTCGTTAACCGCCTGCGATGTGATTGTTTTTCTCCATCAATGCCCTGGATGTGATTGGCACCGAATGTGAGGAAAAACTGTCGGGCCCAGGAACTGTTTTCAAAGCGCGGTCGAATTCCGGCCTGACCACCCCATCTTTTCTGATCAGGCCGAGGAACAAAGCCGAGTGCCGGATCAAAAGCCTCGCCTATGACTGTGCGAGTAATTTCAAATATGTATCGATCATTTTCGAGAATCAGTTCGGCCTGTCCTGCAAAACTACTCCCATCAGAAGTCGCACGGTCCGAATCCCAAACCTTAGCAGCCCACAGAAGCAGAGAACTACTACTCCAGAACCTGCTTTGCAGATCTGCTCCAGTTACTCGGTTATATCCAGTGGTAGTCTCCTTACTAGTAGCAATCCCACCAACTGTCATTCGTGGAAGCACAGTGCCTCGCACTCGTGTCACTGAGTTCCAGGCTCCACCACTCTCATCCAAATGGTTCCCAACAGGATCAGGCGTGCTGATACCTGAGGTTCTTAAGCTCATAGCACCTATAGCTATCGGACCTGCTTGGCCAGTAAACCGACCACCCCCCAAAATATCTGTATCGAGACCTACTCTGCGAGAAAAAAACACCTCTGTCTCACGTGACGCCCCAAACTGGAAGAGCCCTGCTCTCTCAAGAAAAAACTCTCGCTTTTCTGGAAAAAAAAGGCTGAATCGTGTGAGGTTCACTTGAACATTGTCAGCTTCCACTTGAGCGAAATCGGTATTATATGTGACATCAAGAGTAGAATTAGAGGTGAACGATGCCTTGACGTCTATCCCGGCATTTATCTTAGTGTCACTCCCCTGCCCGCTCGCATGAGTCGCGCCCGATATAACGTGTGGCTTCACTTCTATATGTCTAGCTTTCTCTAGATTACGAAGGCCTGTCATGGGTGCATAGCGAGAAACATTGACGATACCTGATCGGTACTCCTGTCCAATATGAGGCCAAAATACAGATTCATTCTTGCGACGAATGGTCCGGGCAATAGCGATTCCCATCTCCGGAGCTTCCGTGTCATCAAAGCGAATCGTTGTGAAGGGAATCTCAATCTCGAGAACCCATCCTTCACCTGTAATCCGCGCCTCAGTCGTGTAAATCCCATCCCAATTCCAATCGGTACTAGATTCATCGGAAATCAAAGCATCGTCTTGGGTACCGAGCACACCGACCTCGAACATGTAGGCATTTCGGCCATCATCATATGTGTCCAGCGCGATGCGAATGTTGTCATCTTTATCAATCCAGCCACCCCGCTGGAGGATATTGCCACGAATGAGGCTGGGCTCCGAATCATACATCGTCATCCCGAAGTATAGAGCAGTAGGTGTATAAGCGATTCGCACCTCTGTCTTTTCGCTGGCGGGAGCTCCATCTACGGGGTCACGCTGTAAGAATCCAGTGACAGGCTCGACTAGGCTCCAAAATGGCTCATCCAAAACGCCATCTATGACTGGAGGAGAAGGGATGGGCACAGCAACTGCCACCGGATCTTGAGCAAGGAGAGGCCCTCCCAGAGCCATTAGACACATTAAGCTCTTGAACATACACAGCCTCATTCTCATCCTTTTCTCATTTATTTTTGCCTACTACCTAGTAAAGCATCTGAATGTCTAAACGCTATATTTTTAGAAGAATCTTCAAACCTGTCCTTGAATTTCGAGTGGCTGTGCAGCCCGGATAGAAACCACTCCTGATATTTCCTTAAATGGAAACCTGAGGCCACTTGCGTTATATACCTTTCGTAAAACGAACTTATATCCGACAATCAAGACTTTCTCGTAAAGAAAACAACCCTCAGAGGAATATGGGAGATACAACTTCAATCAGTCGCGAGGTTGCACACCTTGCCTTTGTCAAAATAAAGCAGGACGGCTGGCTAAGCGTTAGACAACAAGAGCAACTGAGAAGGGCTCTGATGGCCCTTGGAGAAACACTGGGATGGGCAATAACATCCGCTAATAGTGATGATCCGATCGCTGCTATTAGCAAGAGCACTCGGAAAATGATGTCCAACGGTGCTCGCGCCATTAAGCGTAGCCTCGCGAATGACATGGCGACCAAGAAGGCTGAGATTACCGAGCTAAAGAAGACTGTGAGATCAATCCGGAAGCTAGCTGACAACCCAGGCACCACCTATCCCTTTGAGGTACACTACTGTCGTTCGGCACGCGATTCAGTCCAGAGTATGTTTACGAAGACTGAAAACATCGAGGTTAATGATGCTCAAGAAGTTATAAATTGTGCCGACGGAATTGAGAGGAACCTAGAGCATTGGACGATGCTGAGGGATCTTATGATTGCAGAAATTAAGTTAGAGCAGAAACAACTTGGTGAAATGACGAAGGGCCTGTCTGCCTTTGTCACATCTATGCATCCACTACTGGGTGAGGTGGTAGCCACGCTCGCTTAAGCGATTCTAGTCATCCGTGTAAATATATAAGTGACAGGTGAGCAAATCAGAAACTCATCTAAAATCGAGGCCTAACGCTAGCCACTCAGGAGGGGCGTTCCTTTCCCCAATAGGAACGATGATGTATTGCCTGCCTTCGAACATATAGGTCATCGGTGCACCAGTAACGCCCGCAGGAAGTTCTGTATTCCATAACACTTCACCCGTGGCCTTATCATACGCTCGAAATCCTCTCCCCCACATATTGCGCTGGACACCACCAAATACATCGCTGCCATCACCAATGAAAAGGAGAGTTTCAGTGACCAAAGCAGCTGGCCGACTAGCGATACCGAGAGGAGGAAGGTCCAGGTCCTTGAGAAGTGGGTGATCTCTTAGTCCATCCCCATTTGCAACCGACCAGACATGTCCACCTGTATTCATATCTATAGCTGTGATCCGTCCCCACGGAGGCTTCGTTATAGGAAGTCCCTCGAGATACGGAGCGTCTCTATTGGGGCTCCAATATGGCATCTCTGCATCCGGATCTGTTGTCTTTTCTAGCCGGTACACCCTTGGGATAGAGTGCGCAAATGCATAGTAGAATCCTGTCTCAGGGTCGAAGGCACCAGTATTCCAATTCCCAGCCCCCCACGATCCCGGGAGCATCAGTGTTCCACCCCTTCCGAGTTCATCCGCTACAATAGATGGAGGAGTGAAAACTGAGCCTAGGACGAATGAGTCTGCTATAGCTAATGCTCTCTCCTGAATCTCGGGCGTAAAATCGATAAGGTCATCCTTAGTGATACCAATCTGAGCAAATGGAGCTGGTTTCGTAGGAAAAGGCTGGGTCGGTGAAGAATATTCACCAGGCACATCTGATTGGGGTACTGAACGCTCCTCAATCGGCCAAACAGGTTCTCCCGTTTGGCGATCGAATACGTATAAGAATCCCGTCTTACTAGGCTGCATCACAGCCTGTATTATGCGCCCATCAACTATAATCTCACCGAGTATGGGAGGCCCGACAGTATCGTATTCCCAAAGATCATGATGGACCATCTGAAAATGCCACACCCGTTCTCCTGTCTTAGCATCAATCGCTACGAGACTATTAGAGAATAGGTTATGCCCAGGGCGGTGCCCACCAAAGTACGCAGCAGTGGGAGCTGAGAATGGCACATAAACAAAGCCCAGTTCCTCGTCGGCACTAAAGCAACACCATGACCCCAGGTCTCCAGAATATTTCCATGAATCCTCGCCCCAGGAGTCGACACCCAATTCACCCTCTTCCGGCACCACATGAAATTCCCAAATTAGTTTGCCACTCCGGACGTCAAAACCTCGCACATTCTCTGGCTCGCTTCCGCGCCATTTCATGCCGGAATCTCCAGCTCCATCGACAATGCCTCCAATCACTACCACGTCCCCAACAACAATAGGACCAGAGGACCAACTGAAAGAGCTTGCTGACGACGGAATCAGATTCACTCGACCAAGCTCACCGAAATCACGATAAGTATCGCCAGTTCTAACGTCGAGGGCATATAAGTAAGCTCCCCGAACAGATAGAAGTCTCTTTTCAGCCCCAGCTTCCCAATAGTCGACACCTCGAGAGCTTCGTCCAAAAGCTTCTTCTGCTGAGGATCCGAATAGTTCTTGGCGCCATATGGTCTCCCCCGTTCCTGGATCAAACGCTTCAACGAGCCCGACAGCGTTCGGTGCGTAAAGCACGCCGTCAACTAGGATGGGGGTTGATCTGAGGTTGCCAGACATCCTCTGATCTGGAAACCTGTTAGTAAATGTGGAATCAGTCGCAGCACGGCGCCAAACGATGGTGAGGTCTCCAACGTTACCCTGGTGGACCTGATTCAGTGGAGCATACCTCATGAACGCTTTATTCCCACCGAAGTATCGCCACTCCATTGAAGCCCTATCGGCCTGAGCCGATAGTGATGTACCCGACCCTACTACAAAGCATACTATCGCTAGTAGAGCACAATATTTGTGCATAGGCTTGTCTGTCTTCATTTATTCAGGTTGTCAGACGCCCCACACAGCAGGAAGCCTTTCGAATAGCCAGAGGATGGAGAGAGTCCCTAAGGCATAACCAAGAGTCGGTTTGAATCTTGGCACGTGCGAACGAAGGACTCCTCCCGCTAACTGGTTCATTATGATCAGCACTGCAACAAATGCGAGCTGCCCGACTTCCACTCCCAAATTGAAGCTAAGGAGGGCGAGTGGAACATCAGGGCTACGTAGCCCAATCTCTCCTAAGGCTCCTGCGAATCCGAGCCCATGCAATAATCCGAAGATGAAAGCTACTAGCCAAGGTCTCTGGTGAACGAGGTGTGTCTCTCCTCTGTATCCAACAACAATCTCTCGAGCTAAAAGCACAATCGATAGGGCTATGGCAGCTTCTACAGGCGCCTGCTCCAAGGTAATCACCCCCATGACAGCAGCCGCCAGAGTGATACTATGTGCAATAGTGAACGCGGTTATTGTCTTGATCAACGGACCCACACCCGAAATCAATATCAACAACCCGAGCACGAAGAGTAGATGATCAATCCCAAGCAAAATATGCTCGATCCCCAGTATCAGATATCGTTCTGCAAGTCGGAATCCGGATCCCGCACCCGCAAGAAGATCTCCCATCTCAACTTGTACTGTACTGCCTTTTCCTCGAAAATATGCCGAAGCACCGGTCCCATCGCTCCATCGCGCGATGGCTACAACACCAGCGAGATCCCAGGGAAGAGTAATAATATCATCGAACATGAGTTCGTTATCACACTGGAACCGGAATCCCAACATGTTTTGGGGTGCTCTCTCTTCCAATAGACGCTGGCACCCGACTGGAAGAACACCCCTAGCATCTCTGATAGGAGGTAGTCCAATATCAACGCTCGACAGAGCATACCGGCCCGGTCCAACTTGGTCTATAAAGACCCGTGCGATCGATGTGACTCCTATATCGTGCGCACCGACAAAGTGAGGAGTCAGGACAAGGAGAGCCCAAACTAAAATGGCAATGCCTAGCAGTTTTAGATGAGCGAGGCCTATCACCTCAAAGATTCCTCACCAACGAACTCAACTGAATACAGTTCCCTAAGTTGTGAAATTCGCTCCTGAAGAAGTGCTTCTTCTTTTTCGCTAACCCAGTCAAATCTGACTTGTCCTATAATCGCATCGAAAGCAGGAGAAACCTCAGCAAAACGATCCTTAATCCGAAACCAATGCTCACCCGCAGTCGTACGGTGCGGGCCAATCCATACTCCCAGGTCAGCCTGAAATACCTTCATCGCAGTCTCCCCACCGAAGACAAACGATAGATCATCCATCGTCACCTCTCTTAGAACAGCATGTCTGAAGCCTTCTTTTTGGTTGATATTCTCGACATCCAGTTCACTACTAAATTCCTGAAGAGACCCTCTCAACACATCACCCATCACTACAACTTCATCCACAGTCACCGAAGGTGGGTGCACGTAACGCAACTTGTGATCTTGGTAGTAGGATTGAAGTTCGACTTCAGTGGGCTGAATAACTCCACCACTTAGGATATGGAGCATTTTCTGCGACAGGATCGACCGGATGCGTTGGTCGTCATCAAAACCTCGAATACGGGCTTCTCGTGCTAGAATTTGCTCGTCAATGTACGCGCGTTCGGCTAGCTTACGTTCTTCATCAGTGAGAGGCGTCTCACTCTCAATCTGTTGGATACGCCACGCAATCTCCTGACGGTCGATCTCAATAACCTCCTGACCACCAGAAATCAACAATTCTCCGAGCAAGAACAAAACAACTGCTATCAAGGTAAAGTGGAGGACGGGCTCCCGTAATGATCGGCTAAAAACAGAGGGCTTCGACCACATGCTACAGATCGCTCAATCTAGAAGGCCTTCCACTCGATCCACTACCTCCGATTGTCTCTGCGGGTGAGTGGGTTTAGATAACCCCGACCGCTGAGTCCCTTCTTCTTCATGGCGATCCCCGTTAGGCACTCGTCAACGACTTTCTTTGAATTCAGTACACTCGTATAACCAGCATCAAGAAGTGGAGCCAATTCCACTAAGTCGAATCCAACCACATTATTCTCAGCACAGAGACCACGGATAAGGGGGAATACCTCTCGAGGTGTCAGACCACCAGCCACTGGGGTACCAGTTCCCACAGTATATGCCGGATCCATAACGTCAATGTCAAAGGAGATATGCAGATACTCTGGCCCATCATTCGCTTCATCGAGAACCAGATTCATGACCGCCCCCCAACCATCACGATCAATCTCTGCCATCGTGTGGTACCGCAGATTATTCTCCCGCATCCACTCAAAACCGTCTGGTCCAGGCCACCCACCACGAAGACCTACCTGAATATAGTTTTCACCTAAAACGTGTCCTTCGTCGATAAGCAGACGGATGGGACGGCCGTGGGTGATCAGATGTCCCGTCCGGGATTCTCCAGCGTCATAGTGAGCATCAAAATGGATAACACCAACATTCTCCTTGCCATACACATCAGCGAGTCCAGCAACATTCGCATACTCAATAGAATGATCCCCACCAATGATGATGGGAATCGCACCCGTTTCAGCAATTTCTCGGACCATACGTCGGATCGTCGGCATGCTACGCTCTAGGCTCAGCTTATCAATAGGGGCATCCCCATAGTCTACCCCCGTTAGCTCTGTCTTCCACTTCACAAGCGTCTCCATGCTGCCACCGCCGCGACGAAGTGCACGCATCGCTGTGGGACCTTCTCCAGCACCTCGATATCCACTCCCCATATCGACTGGAGCTGCGATAAATGCCACATCGACTTCACCAGCAACCAGGTCCTCGACTGTCATTGCAATAGGTAGCCCAAAGAAGGTCAACGGGCCAAAGGTCGTGATCGGGCCTGGCTCTCGTGGTGGGTCGTCCGAGATATCTCTATCCTTCCAGACTTCAAGGTCTTCCGCATTTGGATCCAGACGGATAATTGTGTCCGCAGAAGTCACAACAGTGGCTTGTGCGGAATCCCCTGCCTCGTCGACAGGCTCTGGCACAGCCTCATCCAATGGCCTGGTATCTGGAGATGCTGTACAAGAGACGAAAAAGAAAATGATGGTGGGCAGAACTGTCGAAGATATGTAAAGTCTCATAAACCAGGCGTCCTATTCTTTCGTTTCCAGCTCTTCCAAGCGCGCTATCTCCGAGCGAAAATACTCAAGGTCTTCAAAGAAGCAGATATGAGCAGGAAGTAATTCGACCTTGGGCTTTACTTTTTCCAATTCGTCTTCCAGATATTCCACATAACCTAAGACTCTCTTATATGCTGCTATCTGGTCTTTGCGATCCACACCCATCATACCACCTTTTTATGTAGAGCCTAATCTTCTGAAAAATCGTGATCCAAGAATCTTTCTATTGGGCTCATTAGACACATATCCTAGTCTCAGAATATCCGCTCTAAGATAAATCAGATAGAAGTCACGTTGTAACAATGATAAGAAATACAGGATGGAGAATGATGCTTGCTAGGTGAAAGCAACCCAGACTGGACTAATCTTGACTCACTCAATGTTGATTGTCCGTGGTGTGGTGAGACTATCCAACTCCTGATCGATCCCAGTGGAGGAGATCACCAGGATTATATTGAAGATTGTGAGGTGTGTTGCCGGCCATGGCATATATCAGTTGTTTTGGGCCGGGATGGGAATATCAGCGTGAAAGCAAACCCGAGTGACTGACAGAAGTCATTTAAATGCTGGCGGCTAGTACATTGCGAAGAATCAGGTCCCGACTGTTAAGGAATTCGCAAGTTAGTCCTCTATATGATGAATCTTGTCCGATTCTTATTAATTGAGAATCAACGTATACGCATCGGCTGTACCTCTAGATAGGACAATGACCGCCACACCCACTCGAAAGGACCAAAGCGGAAACGTCCAAGCCACCAAACTGAAAATGGTATCTGAAAAACCCAGACGCTGAAGACAATCATGATCTGACCAACTCGATCAACTTGCCCGAAATACCCGAGTCCATGACCGTAAAAGATCGTCGTGCAAATGATTGTTTGGGCCAAGTAATTCGTCAGCGCCATGCGCCCGACAGCCGCAAGGCTACGCTGCAGGAATACCAACGTTCTTCGACGATGCATAAGCATGATCGCGCTCACATATGCTAGGCTCACCGGTAAGCTTCCGAAGTAGTTATAGAGAGATCCCAGGAAAAAGCGTGAAACATCCCAGTCCGCAACAAAATTTTGCTGTATGCCAAAGGCGATAATGGGCAATCCAAAGACTAATCCTCCCAAAAAAAAGCGGCGATAAAGTCCATCCGATAGCTCTGCTTGAAGAAATCCAACCTTGAATAACGCCATTCCGATCAACATTAGGCCGCTCGCACGCCAGAATCCCCAGAACGGTAGGGCTTCTAGTTGTAAACCGACCGCGAGCTGCACCCGACTCTCCATTTGTTGGGCCCAACTGCCCTGGAAGTTCTGCACTTCCCGTGTGATTGCTTCATGCCCCGGAGCCCAGGATTCTGCAAGTTCAGTGAGCATTTCAGTTGGCCAGCTCGGCATAGTGAAGGCTCCGGCAAGGTACAGCACCGGGGGAACCATCAGTACTATAGATCCTATGACGGTAAGCACCTTGGGCGAAGCCTTTCTAATCCAATAGATCCATAGCGCACAGATGGCGTAAAGGAAAAGAATATCTCCGGACCATAGCAGATACGCATGGGCCAAACCGAAGACCAAAAGCCATAACGTGCGGCGATAGTGCAAACCCACTGACATTCTCCCAGCAGCCTCAGCTCGCTCCCATATCATGACAATCCCTGCCCCAAACAAAACTGAGAACAGCGTCATAAATTTTTGGTCGGCGAACAGATGGCTCAGAGCCCAAACCCACCAGTTGGCAGCGCTCAAATCTCCGTAGGCCGCGGGGTTCAGATATGCTGCCCCAATCATTGAAAATCCCTGGATGTTCATCACAAGGATTCCAAGCAATGCAAAGCCTCGCAGCACATCGATAGACTCGATTCGCTCGGAACCGATGACCGGACCTGTTGTTGAACTGACCACTCCAGGAC
>Ga0310344_10002230_pt1 | contig 14604 bp, 18 predicted proteins | sample HC15DNA20200_MG_FD_203801 | JGI IMG/M metagenome (GOLD analysis project Ga0310344, IMG submission 203801) | Marine microbial communities from station ALOHA, North Pacific Subtropical Gyre - HC15-DNA-20-200_MG | ecosystem: Environmental > Aquatic > Marine > Oceanic | place: Pacific Ocean: North... | reverse complement strand
CCTAGAATCACATTAGGATCAGGAATTTCTACTAACATGATGCAACATGATAAGATTGTGATTTATCGTGATAGGACAACATTAATTCACATTTTGCATCAATCTAAACATCACATCACAAATGTGCGGATTAGACACAAGAATACTTATCAAAACACTTTAAGAGTTGAAAACTAGGCACAAATCACATACCCGTGGTCTGTTTTACTACACGCTCAATCACACTCAGTATCTCACGCTCACGTTCTGGGAAAACATCACCGTCTTTTATCACAGAAACCTGGTCAGTGAGCCTAGATATCACATCAATGTCATCAGCAAGAAGAATGTCAAGGACCCTCAGTACAATGAATGTGTAATACAAACGCGCAAGCTTTTCACGTGATTGTGAAACCTGCCTGTAATACGCACCTTTCGTTATAGTAAATTCAGTATCAGACAAATCCTTGTATTTTAGAATTATTTCAATTTGTCGTGGTGTAAACAGTGATTTTTTGATAATTTCATTCAAAATATTAGGAAAATTACTTGAACTAATGTCGCTCATAGCTATACAAATCTGTATACCAGTACTAAAATAAAAGATTAAAGCACCCATGCCGATCGTATGGCATGGTTGGGAAAGTAGAAAAATTACTACTATCTAGGCGTAAAAAGTCTCCAGTAGTCTTTGTTTTGATTGATTCTGAGGTCTCTAATATCAAATCATCTGTTAAACTGGCAAAGGACGCTGAGAGGCTGGGTGCAGGATCAATTATGGTAGGCGGCTCTTCAGCCACAGACCAGATGGAAATGGCCGAAGTAGTAGGCAGTTTGAAGAAAGCAGTCAAAATTCCAATTGTTCTTTTCCCTGGAAACGTTACAGGCGTGGTTCCACAGGCTGACGCCATACTGTTTAGCTCCCTGTTAAACTCGGAAAATCCATACTTTATCTCCCAAGCACAGGCTCTTGGAGCCCCAAATGTCCTAAAATTCGGTCTTGAGGCACTCCCAACAGCATATCTAGTCATAGGAGAGGGCACATCAGCCTGGTTTGTAGGCTCTGCCAGAGGAATTCCATTTGACAAGCCAAAGATTGCAGCAGCATATGCCCTGGCAGCACAGTATATGGGCATGAGATTTGTATATCTTGAAGCCGGCTCTGGTGCCAAACAAAATGTTACACCAGAGATGGTAAAAACCGTAAGAAGTCTCTTCAAGGGATTTCTGATTGTTGGTGGCGGAATCAAGGATGCCAAAACGGCAAAAGCATTGGCAAAAGCCGGAGCTGACGGTCTGGTAATTGGAACGCTATTAGAGCAGACTGGTGGTCTAAAGAAATTCACCGAAATCATCAAAAGCATTAGAAAGTAATCCTTCTCGGGAACGATTTTGGCTCGATGTAAAAGATGTAATTTTGAAGCACCAGACCTGATCTGGGACAAACCATACCATGAAATTACAGGTAAATGGAGGCTATTTCACAGCACTCAAGGCAGACCACATGACTGCCAACCAAAAGTTGTAATAGATGAGGCAGCTGAAGTGCCAAAACCACTCGTAAAATGCCCAAAATGTGACCCACTTCTTGACAGTGCTTGGATGAAGCCGGAGAATCTACAAAATCATATCAAGGTAGAACATTTCGGATTCTGGTAGAATTTTAAAATTTTAATTGACAACTAAATCACTAATGTTAGAATGTTAAAAGATCTGCTTTCTGATATTGTTAGAGTTGACGATGTTCTGATGATAGTCAAAAGTAATGGTGCCACAAGCGAAATTAGGAGCAATTCACTTTCAATTAGACAAAAGGAACAATGGATTACTATAGGAGAAAATGATGGACCCTGCCATATGCATGTCAATAATGACATGATTAAAAATGCAGAATTTGTCGTGGAAGAAAAGCCTGAGAGAACCAGTTACAGCGTACGATTTTTTGACGAAAATGGAGTACGTGTTCTTGCATGTTTTTTTACAAAAATGTATGATGAATCTAAAAAGATCAAGTTAGACAGGAAAAAACTATACGATAATCTACAAGAAAAATACGGGCAGAAAATACAATATTCTTAATTTTAAAACATAGGATTTTGAAATTTACACGCCTACCATTGAGTAAAAACGCCTCAATGAGAGGTTATCTCAGTTTGATGTATTCGTAGGCCCCAACTTTGTTGTCAAAACAATACTGGGTTTTCTGAAATTCCTTCCTAAATTCGGCAATTTTACCAGTCATTTCACCCGGTTCCTTCTTGTCAATGACGACATCTTTGATCATGGAGGCAATCTCTTTCATCTCAGATTCCTTCATACCAAGTCGTGTAATCTCCGAGGTTCCAAGTCTGATTCCACCCGGATGCATGTAGTGGCGGTTTGCCTTCAAGTCACCAGGGATTAGCTGACGGTTGACAATGATGTTTGCCTTTTCCAAATCAGCTTCAATTGTTCCGCCATCACCAAAATCTAAAACATTGACAACTGTCTGATGGGACTCTGTATATCCACGTTTTTCTCCTAAAACTTTGAAACCAACATTATTCAATTCTGCAGCCAAAGCCTTTGCGTTGTTGATTGTCTGGGCAGCATAGTCTTTACCAAATTCTAAAGCCTCTGCAAAAGCAACAGCTTTTCCAGCCATATGATGAATGTGATGGCTGCTGGTAAGACCAGGAAACATTGCCTTTTTGATTGACTCTTCATGCCTGTCAAATCCCAAAACCAAGCCTCCCTGAGGACCAAACAAGGTCTTGTGGGTACTCATGGTCATTGTGTCAGTTCCCTCCCGTAGTGGGTCTTGGAACTTTCCACCGGCAATCAAGCCTGCAACATGGGCTGCATCATAATTGATGTGCATGTCATGACCTTTCAAAAAGTCAGCCAGTTCTTTTACGGGATGAGGAAACAGGAAAACCGAGCCACCAAACATTGCAATTTTTGGAAGTCTGTCTTGGCTTTTCAAATCTTCAACTTTGGCTTTTGTCTTGTCTACATCAAGTGTCATCTCTTCTGGGTCAAAGGCAAAAAATTCAATATCAAGACCGTGGACCAAACCTGCAGTTCCAGAATGTTCCTTTTTTCCATGTGATATGTGACCTCCAGCTGGAATAGATGATGCAATCATAACATCGCCAGGATTTGAATATGATGAATAAATTGCCAGATTTGCAACAACCCCAGAAACGGCTCTGACATCTGCAAATTCAGCGTCAAAAAGTTTTTTTGCTAATCCCATACATTGAATCTCAACTTCATCAATGTGGGTGCATCCTGCATAGACCCGCTCACCGGGCCAGCCCTCTGCATATCTGTTACCAAAATCAGACATGACAGCTTCTCTTACAGCTGGGCTTGGAATGTTTTCACTGGCAATCAAAGGAATTGAGTTTTCAAACCAACTATGATGTTTTTCGAGACTGGAAAACACCTTATCGTAAGAATCCTTTGGCGTCTCAGTCATGTAATTTAGCCTTATTTTCCTAATTTAAGACCAGCGATCTTTTTTCAAATTTCAACAATTTGGAAAAATAACGTATAAATGATCAGATACAACTTTTTTTGTATATGGCAGCACAAACTCCAAAAGGCAACATGCCAGTTGTTTTACTCAAAGATGGCGCATCTGAACAAAAAGGCAGAGACGCACAAAAAAACAACATTGCTGCTGCTAAAATTATCGCAGAAATAGTTCATACTAGTTTGGGCCCTAGAGGCATGGATAAAATGCTAGTTGATACTTTAGGCGATGTTACAATTACAAACGATGGTGCAACAATTCTCAAAGAGATAGATGTTCAACACCCAGCCGCTAAAATGCTTGTTGAAATTTCAAAAACAACAGATAATGAGGTTGGTGATGGTACAACATCTGCAGTAGTCCTTGCAGGCGCACTACTTGAGAATGCAGAGTCGCTCATTCTCCAAGATGTTCACCCAACAATTATCGTAGATGGTTATAGAAAGGCTGGTAAGAAGGCAAAGCAGTTCTTGAAAGATATTTCTGAACAAATATCTCCAAACGATAAATCATACTTGTTAAAAATTGCAAAGACTTCAATGCAAACAAAACTTGTTAGAAAAGACTCTGACCAATTAGCTGAGATGGTTGTAAAATCAGTTTTAGCAATAGCACAAAGAAATGGAGAAAAATTCACAGTTGACATTGATGATATTAAAGTTGAAAAGAAATCAGGAGGCTCGATTAAAGATTCTGCAATCATTCAAGGCATAGTTCTAGATAAAGAAATTGTCCATTCTGGAATGCCAAAAAAAGTTGCTGATGGAAAAATTGCCCTACTAAACACCGCACTTGAAATTAGCAAAACCGAAACAGATGCAAAAATCAACATTTCAAACCCACAACAAATGAAATCATTTCTAGATGAAGAAAACAAAATGTTGAAAAACATGGTAGACAAAGTAATCGGTTCTGGCGCAACTGTGGTTGCATGTCAGAAAGGAATTGATGACATGGCACAACACTATCTAGCCAAGGCTGGAATATTGGCCGTCAGACGTGTTAAAGAAAGTGATATGACAAAACTTGCAAAAGCTACTGGCGCAAGAATTGTAACAAACCTTGATGATCTTTTTGAAAAAGATTTAGGCTCTGCTGAATCAATTCAAGAAAAGAAAATTGAAGAGGACAGATGGGTATACATTGAAGGATGTAGACATCCAAAATCTGTGACTATTTTACTTCGTGCAGGCTCACAAAGAGTTGTTGATGAGGTTGAAAGATCAATTCATGATTCCCTTATGGTAGTCAAAGATGTAATGGAGATGCCTGCCATAGTTGCAGGTGGAGGCTCACCTGAAACATTTGCTGCAACAAAAATTCGTTCCTGGGCAAAATCTCTTGAAGGACGTGAGCAATTGGCAGCTGAAAAATTTGCTGATTCATTAGAATCAATTCCACTGGCTTTGGCTGAAAATGCAGGCATGGATCCAATTGATACACTAACAAATTTGCGCTCAAAACAGGTCAAAGGTGATAAATGGATTGGAATTGATGTTATGAAGGGTAAAGTAGGAAATATGAAATCAAGTGATATTATTGAACCATTAGCAGTTAAAGAACAAATTGTTTCTGCAGCAACAGAAGCAGCTTGCATGATACTAAGAATCGACGATGTTATAGCAACTGCAAAATCAGCAGGTCCACCACCAGGAGCTGAAGGAGGAATGCCACCAGGAATGGGAGGCATGGGTGGAATGGGCGGAATGCCACCAGGAATGGGCATGCCTGATATGGGCGGAATGATGTAAGATTTCTAAAATTAATTTTTCAAAATAACTTAAACATCGAAATACAGATAAAATTCATGAGGGTGAGGCCTGATAGAAATCTCTCTCTGGTCCCGTCTTTCTAAATCAATTATCTTATCTAAAACAGGCGTACTGAAAATTGGTGATAGGAATTTTCTATCACTTTCCAATTCATCCAAAGCTCTTCCAAGATTTGCAGGTAATGTATCAATTCCACGTTTCTTTCTTTCTGATCTTGACATTTTGTAAATGTCTTCTTGAACTGGATCACCAGGATCCATTTTTTTCTTTATTCCATCTAAACCTGCTGCTAGAACTGCAGAGAACACAAGGTATGGATTTGATGCAGGATCAGGAACACGATATTCAATTCTTTTCATAAATGCATATTTTTCACCTTTAAAGTGAGCAGGAATTCTAATTGTAGCAGATCTATTACTTGAACTCCATGCAATGTAAACTGGTGCTTCGTAACCTGGAACTAATCTATGATACGAGTTTGTTGTTGGATTAGTAATTGCAGTAAGAGCTTTTGCGTGAGACATTATACCACCACAGAAATAACGACCAGTTTGACTTAACTCCAAATCTGAAGATTCGTCAAAAAATGTGTTCTGATCATTTTTCCAAAGACTGACATTTGTATGCATACCAGATCCAGAATCCATTGAGATTGGTTTTGGCATCATTGTAGCAACCTTCCCAAATTTTTGTGCAATGTTTCTTACAACATATTTGTATGACTGTGCACCATCTGCTGCATTTGTCATATAATCATATTTGATATCAATTTCACACTGACCTGCAGTTGCTACTTCATGGTGATGATTGTCACATAAAATTCCAAAACTATTATTCAAAATGTCTACACACTCATTTCTAAACGGAGTTAGTGTGTCTGATGGTGTACTAGGATAGTAACCTTCCTGTAATCCCATAGGATAGCCTGTTCCTTCCTGACTCCATGGTGCTTCAACTGAATCAATTGAATAAGACTGACCTTTGTATGGAGTCAATACATCCCAATGTACCTTATCAAAAACAAAGAATTCTACTTCTGGTCCCCACGTGCTATGATCAAATCCTTGTGTCGTTACATATTGTTCAGCTTTTTGGCAAATTCCTCTAGGGTCATTTTCTAGTCTTCCTCTACCTCCTCCCCAATAAACATCACACAGAAGCCTTGCAGTTTTTTTATCATCAATCCAAGGAATTACGGCAAATGTACTGGGATCGGGTTTTAAGATAAGATCAGAGTCATGTATACTGGTAAAACCCACAATTGATGAACCATCAAGTTTTGGCAGTCCGTCTTCCATCTGCTCTGGTGTAAATGTGTCTGCTGAGATTGTGGTATGATGGAATCTGCCTGGTAGGCTAGTAAACTGAAGATCAATAAACTTGATTCCCTCATGTTTTATTCGTGAAAATACCTCATCAGATGAATATTTGACATGTGTTGCTTTTCCACCAATTACTTTGTACGGCATTTAATTTCGACAAACTAAAAGAATTAAACGTGCCATTTAAGATTAACTAGCATACAAATGTCTAATGCTGAAAATTACGATCTAAATGCTTTATACAGAATTGCGTTAAATGAAATTGAAAATAACGACGTTCAACAATTAAATCCAGAATTTTATACCACTCTATCACAATTCATTGGAAAATTAAAAACTGAAGAATATTCTGGTTCAGAAGCAAAGATCAAAAATAATCTTGTTGAGAAAACAAGTCTATTAACTGCCTTAATAATGAAATTCCGTTTGGAGAAGGCAACTATTAGCACAAACACAACCAAATCAAATCTAATTGATGAGGAAAGATTTGTTTTAGATTCAAGTGAAGAAATGGAGGAAAGAAATGAGATGATTCTAACTAGTACTTTGAATGGGAAAACCAAAGTTTTAGAAACCATTTCACAAAAACATAAGACAAAGCCTGTTTCTCTTAGATTTTTAAAAGATGTTGATAAAATAACTGCTGTTGATTCTGAAGAGTATGGACCTTTCAAGTCAGAGGATGTTGCAACATTACCAAATAAAGACGCACAGGAACTGATTTCAAAAAAATTGGCAGTTAAAATCCATATAGATAACTGAGAAACAAAATGTCACATGCCGGCTCAGTTGATATAATTGATTTTATACTATTGACAGTTTATCCTGTAGTTGCATTATTTATCATAGAGGTTATTTTTAGACTTGTTAAAATTATTCCAACATGGACAAAACTTAGTATTCAAGGAATAGCGATGCTTGGGTTTGCAATTGCTTATATTGGTTTCATGCCATTTATTACAACAAGTTCTGACAAACACATTGCTGCTGATCCTCATTGGCTGTCAGCTTTTGTTTTAATTGCATTAGCAGTAACATTATTCTATCAAGCTAGACGCTCAAAAATCAATCCAAACAAATCAGATTATTAGTTACTTAAATTTTCTAAAAAATTTTTTTAATCCAGAAGAATTTGGCCCTCCATCTCTAATTACTCCACGCTGACCAAATTTTTTGGCTCTAATTTGTGTTAGTTTAACACATCTATGATCTTCTGGTAGCCTATGTTCTGCACAGAAAGGATCTTTGCAGTAATTACATTCGAATGGTATGTCTACCATATCTCCACAATACGCACATTTTTCTGGAAGCATAATACATGTATGTTTTTTCATCTAATAAATCTGCAATAATATTTCAATAGAGGAAAACACATTTACACGTAAAAACTTCAGAAAAACTGTTTTGCTGAAGGATAAAGTTGTCATCATAACTGGTGCAAGTAGTGGAATTGGATATGCCACTGCAAAAACATTGGCTAAAAATGGATCAAAAGTAGCTGTTGGTGCTCGTAGAGTTGATAGACTAGAAAAATTACAAAATGAAGTTAACGAACACGGTGGGGAAATTTTAATTTCAAATCTAGATGTTACTAAAAAATCTGATTGTGATTCTTTTGTTAGTAAAGTTATAGAAAAATGGGGTCAAGTTGATGTTATAGTAAACAACGCTGGGTTGATGCCACTAAGTTTTATAAAAAATCTCAAAGTTGATGAATGGGACAGAATGGTTGATGTAAATATCAAAGGAGTTCTGTATTGTACAGCAGCAGTACTACCTACAATGCTTGAAAAAAAATCCGGTCATATAATTAATATTTCATCTGTCGCTGGAAGAATAGTTTTTCCTGCTGGTAGCATATATTGTGCTACAAAACACGCTGTTACAGCATTTACAGAGGGCTTACGGCAAGAACTTAGTCCAAGAAAGAACATACGTGTTACGAGCATAGAGCCAGGGGTCGTAGAAACAGAACTAACCAATACAATTACTGATGAATCACTTGAAAAATTCGTTGAGACATCCAAACAAATGGAATCACTAAAAGCCGAAGATATTGCAAATGCTATTGTTTTTGCAGTTGATGCACCAAATCATATGAATGTAAACGAAATTCTTGTAAGACCTACTACACAAGACAGATAATTTTTATTCAGAAGTGTCTTCTTTTTCTTTTGTTAAATGTTCCAAAACAGCTTTAATTTCAACTCCAAGATTATTTGGATCTTTATCAATGTCTAATTTTTCTACTAATTTTTCTTTTAATCCACCATCTTCTAATTCAATTCGTCTTTTTTCTAAACAATCTAAATGATCACTATTAGTTCCAGAAATTTTTTTGCATATTGAACAAATTTTCATATTGGTATTTTGTAATACCACGATTTAATTATTTCATAACTTGTAAAATTTTTCAGGGGTCGTCGTCTAGTATGGCTATGATGCCAGCCTGGGGTGCTGGAGGTCGGAGGTTCAAATCCTCCCGATCCCATTATAATTTTAATTCTTGTAATAACTCGTTAAAACTGTCTTCCGTTCTCATCTTTTTGTAATTACGTATTAGTCTAATAATTTTATTTTTTCTTGGAACTTTTATTTTTTTACGAATGATTTTTGACAATCCAGTTCCAATGAATATTGCTTGTGTTGCAGATGAAACATTTGATAATTGTCGACCAGTACTAGAACTCTCAAAATCAATTATTGTATTCTTGCTTTTACCAACAATTACATGTTTATCAATAGTACTTAATTCTCCATGATCTAGTCCTATACTATCCAAGAAATAACAATCTCTAAGTACATTATTGATTACAGAACGTATTTTTTTGGATTTTATTTCAGATTTTTTAGCCCAATCAATTATTTTCTCTCCATCTACATATTCCATAATCAAAAAATTTTTTGAATTTTTGATAAACTTTGGTCCAACGTCAATTTTATTGGCAATTTTTAGTAATTTTGCTTCATTTGACATATTTTTTCTTGGCGAATCAATTCGTCTAATCTTTAATGCTACTAATTTTTTATTTTGCTTAGCAAGAACAACCATTCCAACATAACCTTTCCCAAGAATCTGGCATTTTCCAATTTGTAGTTGTCCTGTAAAAGAAACGCGAGAAATTCCCAATTTTTTTAATTCACTTATTCGTTTTTTAATTTCTGAACCTTTTGGTTTTGGAAATGCCAGAATTTTGTTGTAAGGTTCCTTTGTGAAAACACTAATTGATTGAAAACGCTGTGTCATCTGTAGTTAACAGTTTTGAAATGCTCTTTTTAACAGATGTGTTTTGTTTGTCTTTTCCAGTCGTAATTTTAAATCCTGCCTTAAAGTCAGTTCTAAGACCTTTTGGAATTCCTGATTCACCTATATGATTTTTAATTAAATCAGTAAGAAATGACTTGGCATCTTCATAACGTCTAGTTTGTAATGATTGTAACTTTCCATCTTTATCTACCCACATTAATTTGGATTTTTTAGAATTAACAATAATAAATTTACTAGCAAAATCACTAGAAAACACTTCAGGACCCATCTTAATCTCATTTTTTGAGATTTTTATTGATTCGAGCAAAAATAATAGACTAGCTTTATTTTCGTCATATGCAACTGAATCATTTCTAAGAACATTAAATCCTTCTTTATTCATTTGAGATTCAATTGAATTTGACGCTCTTTTTATCTGACCATAAATTATGTCATTACTTCTCTTTTTGTATTTGAAATTTATTACTAGTACATTTTTTGTAAATTCTTTTGGTATTTTCAGTTTTGATTTTCCTTTAAAGTATGAAATTGAATTTTTCTTCAAGAAATTTCTGGCAATTAAAATCAAATTTGTTACATTTTCAATTGATATTGCTGCACCAAGATTTCTGTTTCTGTCAATTGGATCTATTATTACTATTGGTGACTCAAATTTTCTTGGAGAATCACCTACCATCTCATTGTTTTTCAGTTTAGCTATTTTTTTGAGAACGTTTTCAAAGCTTCCTAGATAGTAAACTAAAACTTCACAGACATAACCACTGAATCCTTGCTTTGCAATCTCTGCACCATACATACCATTTTTTTCTAAGAAACACTTGAGAACTCTGATATCATCCTTCATCAGACCTGTTAATTTCTCACTCATAAATTCAGTATGAAATGTTGATCTATCTGCTGCACTTTTCCACTCTCCATTTTTGACGTTATAACAGGGAACTACATTTACTCCTACTCCATCAATGTTTGCCTCAACAAATGGATGTTCAGAATATCTTACATACGGTTTGAATTTTTTAAGTGAATCAAATCCAATCTTCCTACCAATTTTTTCGAAATTTTTTTCAGTTGTTGTTCTTTTAAATTTTACAAAAATATCAATGTCAATTTTTCCACGAGTCCAAGTCTCTTTTGCATAGGAACCACCAAAGTGAATTGATACAACAGATTTCTGTTTTTCAGCTTCTTTGTTTACTAGACTAAAAACTTGATTTGCAATCTTATCAACCTTTTTTCTTTCTTTATTATTTGGAATTGCAATTTCTTTTGCTTTTTTTAAAATATTATTTTTCATTTCCATTAATCTCCAGTAAATCTGAATACTCTGGTCCTTTTGGACTTAAAATGCTTCTTTTTAATTTAATTTTTGTTATTACTTGGGTTCCAAATTCAATTTCCTCGTGTTTTTTGATATTTAATGAAATATCATCAATTTTGCGTTTGATTCGAAAAATTGTCAAATGAGGCTTGAATTTTTTATCTTTTTGAAAACCCAACGATGTTAATTTCATTCCTATTTCTTTAGTAATTTCAATTAGCTTTTTAGCTCCTTTTTGATCAATTCCAATCCAAATTACTCTAGGATTTTTGAAATCTGGGAATACACCCACTCCTTTTAACGATATATTAAACTGCGAAAATGTAATTGTTCCTAACTCTTCTTTCACTTTTCCACATTTTTCTTCATCAATTTCTCCTAAGAATTGTAAAGTAAAATGAAGTTGATTAATTTTTGTAGGTTTTGCATCAATTTGTAATTCTTTTTGGAAATTTTGAATCTTCTCTAGTATCACTGAATCAGAAATTTCAACTGCGACGAATGCTCTCATAAAAAATAAAATATTTGTAATTATTTATCGCTACCTTCATAGACTAGTCATTGAAAAACAATTTGTTGTCAAAACTCATTGTATGTTTAACTGGAATGCCTGGTGCTGGAAAATCAACCATTGTTGCCAAATTAAAGGAGCAAGGTTATCAAACCTTTAATCTTGGGGACGGAGTTAGAGCAGAAGCTAAGCGAAGAAATCTTGAATCTACAGGAGAAAATTTGGGTAAATTAATGCTAGAACTCAGAGAAAAAAATGGTCCAGGTGCAGTTGCAGAATTAATCACAGAGTCAATACAGAATTCAAACCATGAAATTATAATCATTGATGGTGTACGTTCCATACATGAAATCAATGTTCTAAAAGAAACTGGAAACCTCAAACTCTTAGCAATAAAAGCAACTTCTGATACCAGATTTAGCTTCCTAACTGAGCGAAAAAGATCTGATGACCCACTCACACGAGAAAAATTTGAAGAGCGTGACGATCGTGAAATCAGTGTTGGATTACAAGAAATAATTGAGCTTGCAGACGAAACTATTGAAAACAATAGTGTTACAATAGAACAGTTAGTAGATTCAGCAATCAAAATTTTCCAAAACTGGATTAAGTAATGACCACAAATACCACCATTCAAGTGTTTTGTGAAATTAATCCTTCTGAAGATGCTGAAAAAATTAAAACTGTCGTTTTCAATTTATTTCCAGAATTAAAAATCAAAGTTAAAGAAAATGCAATATCTGGAAATTCTAATGATTTAGGACTACTATCAAAAGTTCTTAAATCAATACAAAACAGAAAAATAAAGAATGCATTTTTGCGGATATTACGTTCAAATATGAAAGATAACTCAACCTGGTTTTATCTAAATAAACAAGCTGCATTCGTCGACGTTGTTGCGTTATGTAATGAAGCAAATGAATCTGCGTTGGGACCAGTTAAGGTTGTTTTAGAGTCAAATGATATTGAAAAGACCATTGAAACACTCACTTCTGATTGATTCACGCCTAAAACAGTCAAAAAATCTCTCCAATTTGATAATTTTTTTTAAGTTTTGATATAAAATTCAAATTTTTGAAAATTTATTTATGAAAATACAACTTGCAATTGTTGGCATTGTACTCATAGCAGGCGGAATTATGTTCTTTCCACAGACCCTAGAACAACTTCCTGAAGGTTCTAATGTTTTTAGTGCATTAGTAGAAGACATCATGAGCTTAAAAGAATACAATGCTAACACAGAACAAGTAGGTGACACTCTTTATGATGTTGGAATTGAAGTTGGTGATACACTTACTGATGTTGCAGCAACTGTAGAAGATTCGATTAACGATATGGAAGTTTCTCCAAATAAGATATTGAATTTAGAAGGCTAGTTCTATTTTAAAATATTAACTTCCAACAAGTCTTTAGCTGTTATTGTGTTATCATGAATTTTTTTCGCTTCTTCTAATAAAACAGATTCATCATTATATCTTGCAGAGAAGTGAGTTAAAATTAATGTAGATATGTTGGCTTTTTCGGCTAATTCTGCAGCCTCTTTTGCAGTTGAATGGTTTGCCTCGATTGCCTTTTCCTTTAATTCATCTGCAAATGTTGAATCAAAACTTACATAATCACAATTTTTGAAGAATTCAACTAATTTCTCAGTTGGTCTTGTGTCACCAGAAATTCCAATCCTTCTACCAGGTCTTTTATCTCCAGTAACTTGTGATGGCACAATTTCTTTACCATCCATTTCAATTGAATTTCCTGTTTGTAATTCATGCCACAATTTTCCTTCAGGAATTTTTAGGGCTTGTGCTTTTTCAGGAAAAAATTGCCCAGGTCTGTCTTTTTCATCAAAACGAAATGAAAAAGCTGGAATTCCATGTTTAGCGTCACTTGCAGAAACTGAATAATCTTTTTCATCAACTATCATACCTTCATTAATTTTTGAAATAAAAACGGGAAATGACAAACCAAAATTCAAAATCTTAATGTTTGCTGCTATAAATTCATCAATACCATCAGGCCCAAAAATTTCAACAGACTCTGTTCTATTTTGTAAATTCATTGTTTGTAAGAGACCTAAAATTCCAATACAGTGGTCACCATGAAGGTGAGTTACAAAAATTTTCATTTTTTTATTCCAGGGCAAACCTGATTTTAGATATGAAATTTGGGCTCCTTCCCCTGCATCAAACATCAAAACTTCATTATCCTTTACTAAGCAAGTACACGTTAAACCTCTATCAATAGTTGGCATAGCACCAGACGTTCCCAAAAAAACTAATTTCATAATATCACATTTACAAAAGAGATTCTGCTAATATCTTAGATACATCAACTTTTGATGAATTAGAAGGTATAGTATTAGTACTGATTATCTGTGTAACTCCTGCTCGTCTAATTTTCTTCTCTGCTCCATTTACAAATAATCCATGTGTGCATGCAACATAGATACGTCTACATTTTTGTTTTTTTAGGAATTGTGTTGCTTTGATAATACTTCCCCCAGTGCTTATCATATCATCAACTAAAATTAGATCTCGATCTTTAACTGAAACCTTTGATGTAATAATATTTATCCGACCAGTCTTTCGATCTCTATGTTTTTTTAATGCAACAAAATCAGTTTTTAATGCACTTGCAAATTCACCAGCTCTTTCTTTTCCACCTTGGTCAGGAGATATTACAAGAGGATCTTTTAATTTCAGTCGTTTAATGTAATTTGCTAAATTAGACACTGCGCTAACATTTTCCGAGGAAATTTTGAGTTGTTTTAAAGCTAATTTACTATGTATGTCAACAACAATGACTTTTTTTGTACCTACTGATTTTAGCATCTTACCAATTACTGAAACTGTAACTACCTCACCATCCAGAAATTCTCTATCCTGTCTTGCATATCCCAAATATGGAATTACTGCAT
>Ga0310344_10002229_pt1 | contig 14605 bp, 11 predicted proteins | sample HC15DNA20200_MG_FD_203801 | JGI IMG/M metagenome (GOLD analysis project Ga0310344, IMG submission 203801) | Marine microbial communities from station ALOHA, North Pacific Subtropical Gyre - HC15-DNA-20-200_MG | ecosystem: Environmental > Aquatic > Marine > Oceanic | place: Pacific Ocean: North... | reverse complement strand
CTATTTGGGGAACGGTAGATGGCATTACTCTGGCATTAGGAGTTGTAGGACCTGTATATCTGGGTTGGACTTTTGATACTTTCGGTTCCTATGTCCCCGCTTTATACGTTTTGTCTTTTGTTTTGTTTACCGCTATACCAATGATATTAATAATATTCGGCAAAAAGAGCGAGTAATGGTCGGGGTGATTGGATTCGAACCAACGACCCCTCGCACCCCATGCGAGTGCGCTACCGGACTGCGCCACACCCCGACGCCACCCCAAGAATAACATGAATTGATGAATAAAATAAACCGCAATAAACTTGACTAGTTTTACATTTCATTAACATTCAAAAGAACCAGACCCATTATAATTCACCTAATAACCACTCCCAAACGTTGCCTTAATGCAATTATACTAGTCCAGTTATAACTTACCATCCACTACAAGTCCCTGGAAATGACACCTATTTTGATCTTCATTCATGGCTATTTTAGCATTGCAGACATCACAATTATCTGATAGTATTTGCGCGGATGGTCGCAAAGGCGATCCGATGCTTGTTGGAAGAAAGGATTAGATTAAGAGATGGCTACAAAAAGAGCAGCTTCCGAAAAACTGGAAGAGCTTCGCAAACTACGTGAAAGGGCCGCCCTAGGAGGGGGTCAGGAGCGTATAGATCAACAACATTCTAAAGGTAAATTGACTGCCAGAGAACGTGTGGCAGCACTACTCGACGAAGGCTCATTCCAAGAAATAGACCCGTTTGTGACCCACAGATCTACTGAAATGGGTTTGTCAGAGAAACAGTTTCTGGGCGATGCAGTAGTAATTGGATATGGAAAGGTCAACGGTAGGCTTACATTTGTATTTGCCCAAGATTTCACAGTGCTAGGCGGATCTGTATCCGAAGTAGTGGGTGAAAAGATAGCTAAAATAATGGATCTGGCAGCAAAAAATGGTGCCCCTATAGTGGGTCTAAACGACTCTGGCGGGGCAAGAATTCAAGAAGGAGTCACAAGTCTGGCAGGATATGGAGAGATATTTCTCCGCAATACACTCTTCTCAGGAGTCATTCCTCAGATCTCAGTGATAATGGGTCCTGCCGCTGGTGGAGCTGTTTACTCTCCGGCCCTAACTGACTTTATATTTATGGTGAATGGCATAGGCCAAATGTACATTACGGGACCTGATGTAATCAAATCCGCTACAGGAGAAGAAATTAGTCACGAAGATCTAGGTGGCGCGGCAACTCATTACTCGAAAAGTGGAGTGGCACACTTCGCGTATGAAAACGAATGGGATTGTTTGCACCAAGTTAGGGAACTTCTATCTTATCTCCCTCAAAACAATGCAGATGACGCTCTTGTGTTTAATGCTACTGATCCTTCTGACAGGATATCGGCGACTTTAAGGGACATCGTACCTGAAGATTCATCACAATCCTACGATATGAACGAGTTAATAGCAGAAATCGTAGACCATGGAGCGTTCTTGCAGGTTCACGAAGGCTTCGCCCCTAATATCATAGTCGCATTCGCTAGAATGGAAGGTAAAACTGTGGGTATAGTTGCGCAACAGCCAAATCACCTTGCAGGAGTTTTGGACATAGACGCATCTGTTAAAGCCGCTAGGTTTGTGCGTTTCTGCGATGCCTTCAACATACCGATAGTAACCCTTATTGACGTACCAGGATTTCTACCGGGGTCTGACCAAGAACACAGAGGAATAATAAGACACGGAGCTAAACTTTTGTACGCATACGCTGAAGCTACTGTGCCAAAAGTTAGCGTTCTAATACGAAAAGCCTATGGTGGCGCATATATAGTTATGAGCAGCAAACATCTTAGAGGTGACATCAATTTTGCCTGGCCATCCGCCGAAATAGCAGTTATGGGTCCTGATGCAGCAGTGAACGTAATCTACCGAGACGAGATCAAAAAAGCTGAAGACCCTCAAGAAACTCGAGCTGCCCTTCGAAAAGAATATGATGAAAGGTTTGCCAATCCATATATCGCCGCAAGTCTGGGGTACATTGACGACATTATCGACCCCTCAGAAACGAGATCTAGGATAATTGGGGCCCTTTCCATGCTCAAGAATAAGAGGGAAAGTTTACCTCCTAAAAAGCATGGAAGCATACCACTCTAACAAATGGCTTTAGTTCAATCCAATTGACTAAAAGTCGTTATTTATACAACTTGGTTTTGATGCATTAATGCTAAAACCCTACAGCACAAGATTGCGGTCTTGTAGTTGTAATTTTTTAAATAGGCAATAACAAAATGGCAGAAAATATAGGGTCAAACCCTCTCAAAATTACCGATACGACAATGCGTGATGCTCACCAGAGCCTAGCAGCCACGAGAATGCGCACCAGAGAAATGGAAAACATTGCACCTGAGATGGACAAAGCCGGCTTTTGGTCTGCAGAAGTGTGGGGTGGCGCAACATTCGACGTAACCACGAGGTTTTTGGGAGAAGATCCTTGGGAAAGATTGAGAATACTTAAGAAACTTATGCCTAAAACACCTCTACAGATGTTGCTTAGAGGTCAGAATTTGGTCGGTTACCGGAACTACGCGGATGACATCGTCAAAGAATTTGTCAAACATTCTTCAGATGAAGGAATGGACGTGTACAGAGTATTTGATGCAGTGAATGACGAACGTAATTTCGAAACTGCTGTGCAAGCTATAAAAGACAACAAAAAGCATTTCCAGGCAACCATATGCTATTCGGTCACGGAATCTCATATGGGTGGGGATGTTTTCAATTTAGAATACTTCGTAAATAAAGCGAAAATATTTCAAGATATGGGAGCAGACAGTCTCTGTGTAAAGGATATGGCAGGAATACTTGCACCTTATGATGCTTTCGAGTTGATAAAGGCGTTAAAAGAAAATATTGATCTGCCCATACAGTTGCATACCCATTATACTAGCGGAATGGCATCTATGACAGTTTTAAAGGCGATAGAAGCTGGTCTAGATACAGTTGATACGTGTCTGTCACCATACGCAATGAGAACTTCTCAACCAGCTATTGAACCACTATTAGTAACTTTACAAAACAGTGAACGAGCCACCGGATTGGACTTGGCACATCTGCTAAAACTATCAGAATATTTTGAAGAGATAGCACCTTTAATAAGCAGTTATTTCGACACTAGCAAAGCTTCAATAGTAGACCCGGCGGTTTTAAATCATCAAATCCCTGGAGGAATGGCAAGCAATTTGATCTCACAGCTAAAAGAGGCCGATGCCTTGGACCGCTTAGGGGAAGTCTATGAAGAACTCCCATTGCTACGCAAGGAATTGGGGACTCCGCCATTGGTCACTCCAACGAGTCAAATTGTAGGAACCCAGGCAGTGCTTAACGTATTGTTTGGGAGATACGAGATGGTGTCTAGCCAAGTAAAAGATTTGGTTTATGGTTTGTATGGTAAAACACCTAAACCCATAGACCCTGAGGTAACAAAAAAGGTATTGAAAGGCTATGAACGAGGGGAACAGCCTGTAACTGGCAGGGCAGCAGATTTCTTGGAACCAGAACTTGAAGATGCCAAAAAAGCCACCGAGGGATTAGCAAAAGACATAGGGGATGTACTTACATACGCCCTATATCCAGTTACCGGCCTACGATTCCTGAAATGGAAATACGGAGAGGAGCCTGTTCCGGACGAGGTCAAAGCAAAGACACTGGAAGAAGTAAAAGCAGAAATCGAGGCCGAGAAAGATTTATTGGCCAAAATAAAATCAGGAGATCTGCCATCCGCACCAGCATTTATCAATAATACAGGTGGTAGAGTATTTAACGTCCAAGTGGGACAAGAAGTATACCAAGTGCAAGTGGAAGAATTGAGTGATGGAAGTAATACTATAACCAGTTCCCCAAAACCAATATCCAATTCCACAGTGGTACAGTCAGGTCCAAGACCAATATCTACCTCCCCGGTGGGACAATCAGGTCCAAGACCAATATCTACTGCTCCTGAAACGCAGTCGGTGACTATTCCAGAAGAGGCTCAGGGAAACCAAGGTGCCACACCAATACCCGCACCAATGCCAGGCATAGTACTAAGATATGCAGTGGAAGTGGGACAGAAGGTTTCTAAAGGCGATACAATATTGTTTATTGAGGCTATGAAAATGGAAAATGCATTATCATCTCCAGTCGATGGAATCGTAAAAGAATTGAACATATCTCCTGGAACCTGGGTTAAAAAGGATGATACATTAGCTGTAATAGGATAATGGTAATATACAAACAGTATATTAGGTAATTCAACGGAACCAAAATCTTTAGAGCGGAGGTAATTTATGGGCGAACAGAGAATTGAATCAGCCAAAGAACATTTTGGAGAATTGCTAGGACAACAGCTAGAAAGAATAGAATACCTGAAGACTGAAGCTGAATGGTCAGATTTCAGTACTATAAATCCAATAATTATAGGTATATTGGGTGGAGATGGCATTGGACCTACAATAACCGGTGAAGCCCAAAGAGTACTAGAACACTTGCTACAAGACGAAGTGGCCAAAGGCAAAGTCGTATTTAGAGTCATTGAAGGCCTGACTATAGAAAACAGGGCTGCCCAACTTAAAGCGATTCCAGATGATGTACTAGAGGAAATTAAACAGTGCCATGTGACCCTTAAAGGTCCTACACACACTCCAGAACAGGGTGATGGATGGCCAAATATAGAGAGTGCTAACGTTGCAATGCGTAAAGCTTTGGACCTCTTCGCTAACGTCAGGCCAGTGAGGATACCGAAAGAAAAAATAGATTGGACGATATTCCGAGAAAACACCGAGGACATGTACGCAGTGGGTAGCCAAGGAATAAATGTCTCTGATGATTTAGCGGTTGATTTTAGAGTTATATCTACTCAAGGGTCTAGAAGGATACTCCAGCTAGCTTTCGACCATGCACAACGTACCGGGAAAAATAAAGTTACCGTGGTTACAAAGGCTAATGTTGTCAAAACAACAGATGGGAAATTTCTAGACACAGCACGAGAGGTTGCAGATCAATTCCCGGAAATGGCGTGGGACAGCTGGTATATAGACATTATGACAGCCAAGTTGTTGGATTTGGAACGTCGGCATGAATTTGAAGTCATTGCCTTACCTAATTTATATGGTGATATCCTGTCAGACGAAGCCGGACAGATCCAAGGCGGCGTAGGAACAGCAGGAAGTGCAAACATAGGGAAGCGTTATGCCATGTTTGAAGCAATTCATGGTTCAGCTCCAAGGATGGTTAAGGAAAATAGAGCACAATATGCTGATCCGAGCTCTGTAATGAGAGCAGCTGCAATGATGCTAGAGCACATAGGCTTCCAAGAATTAGGATCGAAACTGCACAAGGCACTTGACGTATGTGGCCAATACGAAAGAAAAATCGTAATGACCGGAAGAAGTAGCGGGGCTACAGGCACAGAATTCGGTGAATACGTAATGTCTACTGTAATTGACCCAACATTAGAAGCAAGATGGGATGAATATTCTACAAGCTAATCTAGTACTCAATTTTATATATTTTATTGGAAAGATTTTGGAGGTATATACATGCGGAAGAAGATAACTGTAGTAGGAGCCGGCAACGTAGGAGCAACAGTTGCACAGCGTTTATTTGAGCGTGGATACGCAGATATAGTGTTAGTGGACATTGTAGAGGGACTGCCCCAGGGCAAGGCACTAGACATGCTCGAATCCGGCCCCGTATTGGGAACAGATAGCACGATAACAGGTACCAACTCATATGCTGATACTGCAAATTCCGATGTCGCAGTTATAACCGCTGGTATAGCACGGAAACCTGGAATGAGCCGTGATGACTTATTGTTCACTAATATGGACATAGTTGGAGGAGTGGCTGAGCAAATAGCAAAATACTCCCCAAACTGTATATTGATTGTAGTATCTAACCCACTTGATGCCATGGCTCAACAAGCGTTAGACGTTACAAAATTTCCCCGAGAGCGGGTTATAGGTATGGCTGGAATATTGGACACCGCAAGATTTCGCACTTTCCTGGCAACAGAGGTAAATGCTTCCGTAGAAGATGTCCAAGCATATGTATTAGGTGGTCACGGAGACACAATGGTGCCGCTGGTTCAGTCTACAAATGTGGCAGGAATCCCAATATCCCAGCTCCTTAACAAGGAAGTTCTAGACCCAATAGTGCAAAGAGCACGAGATGGAGGAGCAGAAATAGTTGGACTTCTAAAAACTGGCAGTGCATTCTATGCCCCATCTGCAGCTGTTGCACAAATGGTAGATGCAATAATTCTGGATAAGAAAAGAATATTACCCTGTGCAGCATATCTCAAAGGCGAATACGGGATAGATGGACTTTATATAGGAGTTCCAGTAAAACTTGGTGCCAGCGGTATAGAAGAAGTTATAGAGGTAGAACTTTCAGAAGAAGAAAGAGCTAATCTGGATAAATCCGCTGCTGCAGTCACGGAACTTCTTGAAGCAATGAACAATCGAACTGACAAATAAGTGATTATTGTGTATTTGATGAAATCACTGTTCCGTTACATGACCACAACTTTATTCAGTAAGACTCGGAGGACAATATGAGAGAAATTCAAGTATCGCAAATAACTGAGACAATCGCTCAGTTATCCCAACAGGCCAATTTCGACCTTCCTGAAGATGTACTTGAAGCATTAAAAAAAGCACGGAGCAAAGAAGAGGCTCCAAGAGCCCAAAAGGTTTTGGACATGATAGTTAAAAACTCCGAAATTGCCCATGAAAAACAAATAGCCCTCTGCCAAGATACAGGCACTACTGTACTGTTCTTAGAATTAGGTCAAGATGTGCATTTAGTCGGAGGGGATTTATACGAAGCCTTAGCAGAAGGAGTAAGGCTAGGATACAAACAAGGATTCTTGAGGAACTCCATAGTCAATCAACCATTTTCAGCAAGAATCAATACTGGTGACAATACCCCTCCAATAGTACATACAGAAATCGTTCCAGGGCAACAACTTAAATTAACCATTCTGCCAAAAGGCGGTGGATGCGAGAATATGAGCAGATTATCAATAATGAGGCCAGCAGATGGAAAACAAGGCATTATAGATTTCGCATTAAAAGCGATTGAGGAATCTGGTGGCAATCCCTGTCCTCCCCTAATCGTAGGAGTAGGAGTAGGAGGCACTGCTGAACATGTAATGCATTTGGCAAAGAAATCACTCCTAAGAAAAGTTGGGGAACATAATCCGGATCCCGAGGTAGCAGAACTAGAAGAAGAACTTCTAGAAAAAGTTAATGCGAGTGGTATAGGTCCTCAAGCGTGGGGAGGTAGATCTACAGCTTTGGCAGTAAACATTGAGACACACCCTACTCACATTACTTCGTTACCTGTGGGAGTAAATCTGCAATGCCACAGTGCCAGATTGAAAACAGCAACTCTTTAAAAAACTACTTATCAAAAGAGGCATTTACAAAAATGAAAAAGGTTACAACACCGTTAACTGATGACGTATTATCCGAACTAAACACTGGAGATGAGGTACTTTTGACCGGTGTAATATATACGGCCAGAGACGCTGCCCATAGAAGGATAGTTGAAGCTGTAAACAATGGACAGGCACCACCAATAGACTTACAAGGGCAGATAATTTATTACGTCGGACCCACTCCTCCAAGACCTGGGGAAATTATAGGGTCAGCTGGTCCAACAACTGCATATAGAATGGACCCGTTCACACCTAAAATGTTGGAACTCGGGGTCAAAGCTTGTATAGGCAAGGGAGGCAGAAGTAAAGAGGTCAGAGATTCATTTGTGGAGCACAGGGCAGTATACTTTGGTGCTATAGGTGGTTCCGGAGCATTATTATCTGGAAGCATTACAGGTGTCGAGGTAGTAGCATATGAAGATCTAGGACCAGAGGCAATACGAAGACTAGAGGTAAAAGACTTCCCTGTTATCGTAGTCAACGATCTCCATGGCAATGACCTACTGGAACAGGGTAAACAACAGTGGAAGAGATAACGCAACCAACTGGATTCATTTCATCAAGCTAGTCTGATCAGGCTGTCAACGCAAACCTGGAAAGCAATTTCTTAGTCGATATAACATGTTTATTAAGACCCATAGCTTTTGGATCCATACCCATTGCCAACCCTAAAACTTGTGGTAAGTGCAATATAGGAAGGTCTATAACTTCATTTCTCTGGGAAGCGGCCTTCGGTTGAAATCCATCCAAGTTCAAATGGCAGAGAGGACAGGGTGTTACCATGGCATCTGCTCCAAGATCTCTTGCTTCGATTGTGTGGTTCGCAACCATGGACACGGAAGCCTTTTCGTTAATTGTAAGAATTGGAAACCCACAGCATCTAGTTTTCCCTTCAAACTCAACTACTTCTGCTCCCAATACTTCTATGACTCTTTCAAGAGATTCCTGTCGTTCCGGATGTTCATCGAACCCTAGGGCCCCGGTTGGTCTGATAATATAACATCCATAAAATGGGGCCATTCGAAGACCGGACAAAGGGCTAGTTATATATTCTCCAAGTTTTTCTAAACCTAAATCTTCTACCAAAATCCAGAGGAGATGTTTAACTACAACCTCTCCTTTATATTCCAAGCCTTCTTCAGCGAGTATCTGGTTTATTTCTGCTCTATATTCTAAGTCATCGTTCAGTCGTTTGTGTGCCTGACTCATAGTACCCTGGCAGGTGCTACATATAGTCATTATTGGTAATCCCATTGCTTCGGCCATCGCGAATGTTCTGGCATTCAAAGTATCACCTAGTTTCTGATTCTTTTCCTGCAGAACACCTGCTCCTGTACAAGACGCTCCTTCCATTACTTCCAATTCAAGGCCAAGTCTCTCACAAACCTGAATTGAAGATGGATACAATTCTGGGCACCCACCTCTAGATACACATCCGGGAAAGAAAGCGTATTTCATTTCTTGCTCTCCAATTTTTCGAAAATATTCTTAATCTTATCAGCGCCCTCTATTTTCTTATGGAAAATAGGTGGAACTTTACCCCTTCTAAAAGCTCTTAAGCCAACTGGTAATAAACCCATTAGTGAAGGGATGTTCCTAATCAAGGCTGGGATATCCAGCATCTTGCCAAACATGAATATACCACCCATACCAAATGTTTTTATGGGCAGTGTCAATTCATCTAAATGACCACTATGTTTAATTGATTCATTAAACGCTTCTGTGTGCCTAGCTCCGTTAGTGTTAGAAAAACCAGCCTCCATAGCATTGTCTCTTAATACCATTATCCTATCCATCGGGGCGACACCTTTAGGGCAAACCTGTACACATTCCATACATCTGGTACAATCCCATATCCCTCCGTATGAACTGTACATCTTCAATCTTGATTCATCTTCATCATCTCTAGGGTCTGCCACAAATCTATAGGCTTTTGCTAAAGCAGCTGGTCCCACATAATTATGATCTACTTCAAGAGTCGTACAGTCTGAAACACAAGCCCCACACATAATACAACTCATAACCCCATTTAGATGAAGCATGCTTTCATTTGACGCTATATACTCGGCCTCAGGAGCCGGCCCCGAAGGCTGCAGCCACGGCTGAACAGATCTAACCTTGTCCCAGAATGGTTTCATATCTGTAACAAGATCTTTGACTACTCGCATGTTGCCCATGGGCTCTACGATTATTTCATTACTTTCGTTGGCCACATCGGTTATTTTGGTTTTGCAAGCCAATTTAGCATGACCATTTACTCTCATGGAGCAGGAACCACATATCGAAGCTCGGCAAGAACACCGCAAAGCGAGACTTCCGTCTACTTCTTCCCTAACCTTTATTAAAGAATCCAATACCGTATAATAGTCTTCTACTTCCAGATTATATTCTTGGTAATGGGATTCACGATTATCAGACTCAGGGTCGAACCTTTTTACCTTGAGATTTACTTCCATTATTATCCTCCCGGACATTAAACCGAACAGTGATCGAACAAATGGTGACGTCCAACCCTAGACCATTTTAATGTTTTTGCATTCAACTGATTTCAGGTGGGACTATACCTGTATTCAAACTAATTGAATATACCAGATAGTGATGATTTTTACAATGAAAGTCCGAATAAATTCAGAGCCATTAACAGTGCAGATATAGACTTCGCATCCTCGATCTCACCAGACCTGATTAAATCAGGTATTTCTGAGATAGGCACAGATACTATTTCTATGCTTTCATCTTCGTCGGGAGGTAATTGACTCTCTATTAGGTCTCTAGCAATATAAGAATGCATATATTCATTACAAAATCCTGGTGCTATCCAAAACCCACCCATATATTCTATGCTGTCGCTGGTATATCCTATTTCCTCTTGAAGTTCTCTCAAAGCGGCGTCATTTGGGGTTTCATCTTCTTCTATGCCACCAGCTGGGGCTTCAAGAAGAAATGCCTCCAAAGCTTTACGGTATTGTTTGACCAGTACAATTTGATTATCTTTGTCCACAGGAACAACAACTATAGAATCTCCATGATCTACAATCTCTCTTTGGCCAGTTTTGCCTTCTGGCAACATTATAGTTTCCAATCTAACATCAAGTATTTTGCCCCTATAGACATAATCTGAGCTTATACTTTTCTCTTCCATTAATTTACCTACTTGCTATCAAAAGTCTTAGTTGTGGTCTCTGGGTTCAACCTATTAGTCAATACGGAATAAAATTGGTTTGCTGGGTTCATTCGTAAAAATTTTGCCTTGTATTCGCTCTGAACAATTTTTACCACTTGCCCAGGGAACAACTCCAAGTCAGGCCTGCCATCTAAACTAAAAACGGCATCGTAATCAGATTTTAGAGCAATTTCAACACATGAATCTGAAGGCACCACCAAAGGGCTATCCATCCCGAGGTGAGTAGCTAAAGGGTTTATCAAAATGTTTCTGGATTCTGGACTCAATATCGGTCCACCGGCAGAAATTGAATATCCAGTGCTGCCAGTTGCAGTGGCTACTATCACAGCATCTGCTCTATAAGTCGTCAGAACAGCGCCATCAATTCTTACCTCCAAATGCACCAGTCTCGAAATAGCACTTCTACCCACAACAACGTCATTTAAAGCCTGAAAGTGTTTATCTTCGAATTTTCCCGAATCACCTCCGGATATAGTGGCTTGCAGCATAGCTCTTTCTTCTACTCTGGCAGATCCATCTAAATAAGAATCAATAGAATCTATAGCCATGTCAGCACTCAATTCAGTTAGAAATCCCACTCGGCCCAAGTTGACACCAAGTATAGGAATGTTTCTGGGAGCAGCTATTTGATTTGCCCATAAAATAGTGCCGTCGCCACCGATAGTTATTATTAAAGACATATTAGGGTCTGGATTTTTAAAATGAGGAGAAGAAGCTTCTACAATCCAAGAGGATTCGTCTAATCCCAACTTGTCGCTAAATTTTTCGACTAATTCCGTAGAGCGAGCAGCCCATGGATTGTAAACTACCCCCACGTTAGATTGGCGGATCATGAGAAACCTCCGGGTTACTATAATGCCTCATTGCCAAGATAATATCTTGCACTTTCTTAGGCACGGGAAGTCTAGCATTACATATTTGGTGTGTCAACGAACGGTTTCTAGAAGAAAACTATTACTGCTTTTTCAGCAGCATTCATTACTGCTGAAGGAATTATGCCAAGCATTATTATACCTATACCTACTATTCCAATTGCCAATCGAGGTGGTATGCCAATTTGTATGGATGTGTCCGACTCGGGTTCTGACATATACATAGTCCTAATGACTCTTAAATAATAATATGCAGAGACTACGCTATTCAGAACCCCACATATCACTAACCAAGTCAGTCCGCTATTTATAGCGGCGCTAAATATATATAGTTTACCCATGAATCCTACTGTTGGAGGTATACCTAATAAGGATATCATTGAAATCGACAAGACTATCGCAAGTACAGGAGCTCTTTGCCCCATTCCTGCAAAATTACGAATCATATTGCTCCCCGTAGAATTGACTATCGCAATTATTACAAAAAAGGCGGCTAAATTGGTTACTGCGTAGGCTACAAGATAAAACAAAACACTACCTGGGCCCATAGGTGTTTCAAACAGATCAGCCTGAGTGCCCACGGCTGCCAATCCCATCAAAAGGAATCCTGCATGAGCAACTGTACTATAAGCCAGCATTCTTTTTATGTTAGTCTGGATAACAGCTGCAAGGTTTCCTACAGTCATAGACACAGCGCTCAATATAGCAAATAGAGATGCCCAATCGATCCTAATATCTCCAAAAGCCATGTAGAATATCCTAAGCATTATTGCAAAACCTGCAGCCTTACTTGCAACGGATAAATAACTCGTAATTGGTGTGGGAGCACCCTCATACACATCTGGTACCCACATCTGAAAAGGGGCAGCCGATATTTTAAAGCCGATACCAGCTACTATCAAAACAACTGCAAGAAGTATCACCCTCTCACCGAAAGGACCAGAATCAGCAGACAGCATTGCTATTCGCTCTATTATTATTCCTATCTCCGTGGAACCAGTGAATCCATATATAAGAGCCATACCATATAAAAGAACGGCGGAACTCATGGCACTGAGTAAAAGGAATTTTATGCCGGCTTCTGTCGAGTGAGAATCTCTTCTAATCGCTATTAAAGCTGCGAGTGGTAAAGCCGTTAGTTCAATTGCGATATATATAGAAATCAAATCGGTAACAGCAGGGAGCAGCATCATGCCTGAGGCGGAAAAAATCAGTAGTGCATGATATTCTCCTCTGAGTCTACCCATTTTAGACAGATAGTCTGTTGAAGACAATATTACTAATGCTAGTGTCCCTAGAATAAAAAATTTGAAAAACAAAGAGAATTGATCAATCAAAACAGTTCCATACACACCAGACAGTTTCCCCTCAGTATCACTATCAACAAGCCCACACAAATACAAAGAGAAACCAAGAGGTACTGCCAATCCCAAAACAGAGACTGTAGCAAGAAAACCTTTTCTATTAGTTATCATATCCAGAAGTATGATTATTATTCCCAATGCACCCATCGAGATCTCTGGAGATAGTATTTTTATGTCATGAAAGTCCATGTTTAATCCACCTTTATGACCTAGTGCCTGTTTGTAAGGATTCCATAATAGGTTCTAATCCCAATGTAAAAGCATCTGAGATGATTGAAGGATAGAGCCCTACTACCATAATGGACACCACTAATATAACCAATGGTACAGCCTGAACCAGAGTCACATCTCCCACTTCATCTAATCGAGATATCGCAGGTCCAAAAAATGTGCGTTGTATCATCCATAATATGTAACCCGCTGTTAGTACTATTGCGAATACCGACAAAGTAGTTATTATTGGCCACACCTCAAATGTACCTAAGAAAACCAGCAGTTCAGCTATAAATCCACTTGTCCCAGGAAGTCCCAAAGAAGCCAATCCGGCAACCAAAAATGCAGCCCCTACAAAAGGCATATTAGACGCGAGTCCTCCAAGATCAGGTATGTGTCTAGTATGTGCTTTATCGTATATCAAACCTACCACCAAAAACAAAAGGCCGGTTATAGTGCCATGGGTAAACATCTGCATCGCAGCTCCAGTTAATCCCACAGAGGATACAGACCCCCCGACTCCAACCACAGACGAAATACCTAGTAGTACATAACCCATGTGACTGACACTGCTAAAGGCGACAAGTCTTTTCAAATCTGTCTGTCTTACGGTACAAACAGCTCCATACAAAACACTTATCACTGCAAGCGTTGCAATAACCCAGGCCCATTCCTGTGCCTCACCTGGAAATATCCCTACTGCCAACCTTATCATTCCATAACCACCCATTTTCAACAGAACACCAGCCAGCATCACGCTTACAGCTGTAGGAGCATCAGTATGAGCATCGGGTAGCCAAGTATGAACAGGCCAAACTGGTAATTTAACAGCGAATGCCAAAAACAGGAACGCAAACATTGTCCCTGCCGGCATAAACAATTTAGCTTCCGATATTAATTCAGGCAATGCAATAATGCTGAAAGAGCCTGTGGAAAAATAAAGTCCTAAGATAGAAACAAGCATAAATGCACTACCCAGAAGAGTAAAAATAACGAATTTCATTGCTGAATATTCTTTTCTACCACTTCCCCAGATAGAGATCAAGAAATACATTGGTAGTAATTCAAGCTCCCAAAATATAAAGAATAAAACAAAATCCAAAGAGATAAATACACCCATGACCGCGCTTTGCAGTATCAAGAGCCACATAAAATACTCTTTTACTCTCAGTTGAATACTAAGGGAAGCTATTATGGAACAGAAACCCAATAATGAAGTTAACAAAACCAGTGGAGCACTAAGTCCATCTACTCCTAAGTGATATTGAATGTTTAGTACTGGTATCCAATTCTCATATTTTTCTACTAATTCCATTCCCCCTTCCAGATCTATGTCTGCAGTTTGGAACAAATAAAAACACAAGAATCCAAGTACAAGTTCAACAAATCCAATAAAAACAGCACAGAGGCGTACTTTCTTAGGATCGTTCAGGCCCAACAATATAAAAATCGCCCCAGCTAGAGGTAAAAATATTATAGCTGAAAGAAGCATCAGTTTATAAACTCCATATC
>Ga0310344_10002228_pt1 | contig 14608 bp, 15 predicted proteins | sample HC15DNA20200_MG_FD_203801 | JGI IMG/M metagenome (GOLD analysis project Ga0310344, IMG submission 203801) | Marine microbial communities from station ALOHA, North Pacific Subtropical Gyre - HC15-DNA-20-200_MG | ecosystem: Environmental > Aquatic > Marine > Oceanic | place: Pacific Ocean: North... | reverse complement strand
AGCGTGTTCCTCACTTTGAATGGTGAAGACCGGTCGGCCCACAACTCCGGCTTCAATTTGAGCACTCGTGTTTACGCCGACCACCATTGCACTATGGAAGAGGGAATCAAAAAAATCGTTCTTCGAAACCTCGTCTACTGGGTTGGCACCACCCAATGGCCACACCACAACATCGTTAAACTCGGCTAGATCATACTTTTGCCATGGTTGCACATTCTGGGGATGGGGCCGAACTAGCACAGCCGCTTCGCGCACCCTGACATCGGTAGACGTTCGCAAAGCTCGGACCCAGCGATCGACGAACGCCGCTTCATTCGGAGCGATAAACCCAGAGGAACAAACATACAGAATGAAAGGCTGGTCAACTGGCAATCTGACCTTGCTACAGAACTCCTCTCTCGTGGTGCTCGGCTTTCGATTGAACCACTGGTCGTAGACAGGAGCCCCTGTCACCAGGACATCAGCAGCATCTACACCATGCATCTCAACTGCCTCGTGTTTCTGGAACTCGTTCCAGACATACACGCGGTCCGGTAAGAGCCGTATCAGGCCCTTGTTTGTCAGGTTGTCCCAACTGTGAACGCACAAGCCAGTCCGGATGCCACGTGCTTGGGCACTCTTAATGTAGTCAACCTGATCTGAGCCCAGATCAACCAGTGGAGTCACCAACACAACATCTGGCTCTTGTGCAGCAATGAGCCCATCAACCCAAGAATCGGTAGGAATCGCCTGCTCAATCCACAACAGCAACTTCCAAAGCAAACGCCGGCCGATGGCGGAGTCCACTAGGGGCAACCCGCTGAACCAAGCGATTGTTCCGGGAAGCCGTGTCTCGGCTCGTTCCCTAAGCTTTTCAGCGATCTGATACTCAGGCGCACGATAGCGCAGATAGTCAGCCCACAGCCTTACGCCGCGAGCAAGCCCCAACCAATAGCGATACGGGGTCTTCTTTGTCAGCTCAGAATAGGTAACGCTTGGGCAATCGTCGGTCAGCTCCCAAAGCAAGCGGCCGTCACCCAGGCGGTCTTGCATCACGAACGACAAATGTATGTCGTGCCCCCGAGAAGCTAACTCACGCACGGTGGAGCCAAAATTTCGGAGTGTTCCTGGATGACGCATCGAAAAGAAGATCTTCATGACAAGACCTGATCTAACCAAGCACTGAGTCGCGTCGCGGTAAGTTCACTAGCTTTCTCAAGATCGACGCACTCATCCGTAACTGTCTCCACCATGGAGCGCAAGACCCGAACATGATGCGAAAAAAGTTTGCCTTCCTCTTCAAAAATCATCAAAGTCGGCACCCGGTAGAAAGGCGGCAATAAGGAGATGCTACCGAATGTCCCAATGTAGGCGCGGGCCCCGGCTATAACCTTAGCTTGCTCCCTCAACTGACTCTCAGATCGGCCTGGCGCTGGCACGACCTGAACATTGTTCGAATCAGAGTTCCCCTGTAGCCGAGGAACAAAACCATCAGAGTCGACCAACCTAACCGGTAGACGTTTGGCTAGATCGAGCGATATCCAATTCATTAAATCGCGGTGCGGCTTAGTATCCTCAAAAGAAGAGCTAAACCGGAAACCTAACACCACATAAGGCTGAGCTTCCTTTTGGATTGACTCGGTCGTAGCTACCGGCGGAGCCAACGGCTCATAACGCGAATGCTCATCCAACCACGAATCTGGCAATGATCCATCCCAAACCCTCGAGCATGCATTGAAGAGAAGAGAGGGATGGACTACGGCATAGTCCTTGGTATCAATCCGCTGTGCGACACATTCAAGCAGCTCGGTATCAAAATTCGATATCTGCTTCTGTTTCCAGGACCCAGTCTCTTTGATTCGGTCTCGATTTCGATGCTCAAACACATCAAATGAAACTACGTCGCACACATCGATATAAGATCCCACAAGGCTGGCATACCACTCATCAACTCGTCCGCGCGACACCGCAACAACAGGCCCAGGCGGCCTACCGAATTGACTAAACATCCAGGCAACAAACGGTCGCCAATAAAGCAATTCCAGTCCCACATCAGAAAGGCACGGGCCAATAATGATTGGCCTGTGTCCGTCCCAAGCCTGCGTCACATGATAGGACACATCAGGAGCAACACCTGTTCTTTCAAGACTGCGCACAGCCCGGCGAACGATTTCGCCAGGTTCTAAGCGAACAGGGGCATCAGGTGACCGGCTACCATCCTCGACAAGCCGAGATTGCACTTGGTCTAGGCGATTGAGCCGATAAACAAACTTGTCATAAACCGGTAGGACCATCTGAGGACTACCCTCATAAACAACATCGCCTTCATGCAAAATCATCGCGCGTGAGAAGTTCGCTTGCTCTGGAAGACCTGCCGCTACTGACGATAGAATGAGATTCGCGCCCTGCTCTAGGACCAGTCCTACACGATCCGCCACCCGTCTCGACACCGGATCGTCACCGGCTCTCGGAAAACCGTCAAAGATACGAATGTCCTTCGGAACAACTAGAGCTGACACCAACCCCAATTGACCTCCACGCTCCTTCGGCAGGTCGATAAGCTTAGTGTCCCTCTCATCTGACAAACCTGTAATATCAAGTACCTCTTCACAGCACTTACCTGAAAGTTCGGGCTCGACGCCATGAATGGCGGTAGCAAGCTGCACACACTCCCAAACCGTCAAAAAAGCAACCATTCCGACAGGTCTGGCACCCACCAGACCCACGCGGCCACCAGCATGGACATGCCCCGCATCGGCACGTAACATCCCCGTCAACAGCTTTGCGATAGTCGTCTTGCCAGAACCTGCCGTTCCGAGAACAAGGACGTTCTCACCTTCTCGCATCGTGACGGAAAATCCTCGGATCGCCACCCACTCATCAGGGCGGAGACGATTCAGCGACCGCTTACCAAAACGAAAAATATCTGCGAACACATGTCGACGTCCCAGCTCAAAATCAGAGGTAAATACCTTGGCAAGAGCTTTACATTCAAGCAACGTCCGAGGCCTAGCCGCGCTCGTCATCACCTAACCATTAGCATCAACAAACGGTCACCCATCCTCAACGCCTTGCCTGGGGCAGGCTCTGCACTGCCAGGGGCATAGCTCGTTGAAAAAACAAGTAGATGCCCCCAGCCAGCACCGCGAGAAGGGCAACACACATAAGGAAAAGCAAATCATTATCCGTGGCCCCACTAACAAGCCACCGCCGAGGAATGTTAATTAGATAAGTCAGTGGATTCCAACGGTTAACCACAGCCAGTAACCCCGTTTCTGGTTCCGCGTACAAAATAGGGGCCGTCCACAACAGGACCGGAGCAAGCATTGGCAAACCAAAGCGAAAATCAAGGTAAACGAAGGTCAAGGGAACAAAACAAGCACCCACAATTAACCCACCCAAGACGATCACGGGCAAGGCAAGCACCCCCAGAGGCAGCGTCAAGGGTGGCGAAGCACTCGTCAGTAGGTAGGCAGATAAGAATAGCGCCCCGTAAAACATCGAGTTAAACAACACAAGTCCAGCACCGGCCGTCAGCACTGCCTCAGGACGCAATGGACCATCAACGAATGTCCGGCGCAGTCGTCTGCCGAGCCACTGCGGAGCGATGACGGCGTCCCAGAACATCTGCCACAGTAAGAATCCGCTCAAAGCGTAAAGCACATATTCACCTGCACTCATATCACCACCGAAACCAAAGGCATTGCCTACTAGAATCAACGGTAATACCGCCATCAAAGGACGAGCAATAGCCCATACGTATTTCAGAAAAGCCTGACGATAGCGCGCGCGAAAATCCCTCAGGAAAAGCAGTCGTCCGACGAAAACTAATTGCCTCACACTCGATTGCTGGGTCGACTGACATCTCCAACGCTTATTCATGATTCGTTGCCCCACGCTGTTGTCTGTCGCAACGTACGGAGGACCCACCCAGCCAGACGTTCACTCGCACCACCAGCAGGAATTCCACAACAACGATGGACCAATTCACATCTCGCTTCCGTATCCTTCCTTGGGTCCACCAGATAGGAACGTACTAACTCGACTAGATCGCCTGGGCTTGTTGCAATACGAGCCGCTTGAGTCTCAACTACAGCCTGGTAGTGCTCATACTGATAATACCGACCAATTGACAACGGTAAATCCAAGTTTGGCACCTCATCGTAGCCAATATTGACCACGGGAGTATCGAACAGGGCTGCTTCTATTGTCGTAGTCGATGCGAAATTCACGATGACGTCACTGTGCGCTAAAGTGCCAGCCAGACGACGACGGTCGCCGATGTCCGGCGTGAAAGCATCAAAGTACTGTACGCCAGGCCCACACTGAAGCCGGTGGAACGGCTTTTCCACAAACACCCGGTGCCCATCATGAAGACCTTGATACGACTCAGTGGCATCCCTGGGGTGGACTCGCACAAGCAGCTGGACATCAGTCCCCAACTTGCTGTCTCTTGCCGCTGTAACCAAGGTTTCCACGACTTTCTCTGTGGTTGGGTACACCGGGGCAGGGGCGCTTGCTAAAGTCACTAATGGCCTCGCCGGATCAGCCCCAAAAGCTCTAAAAAACTCCTGCCTCGTCGGAATGGTGTCACCCTGGCTATACACATCAAACGACACTGGTCCTGTGACCGCCACGCGATCTGGATGAAACCCGTGATAACGAACCGCCTCGGTCCGCATGGTCTCATTCCATACAGCCAAATGGTCAACAGGGAGAACGGTGTGGTATTTGGATGAGAGATTGTCCCACCCAAGATCGACTCCCATTTGGGGCACACCAAAGGCCTTGGCTGCATAAATAAGCGGCACCTCCACGGGAAGGAATCCTGCAGTGGAAGTCACCAACATTACCGGCCGATAGGTTTCGAATAGACTTCGGTAACCTTCTAGGTTAGTTATAGCCTGCGCTAGACGGAACCACCTACTCCGCGATAGCGGTAGGCGGCAAACGACTGCCTTGATCGCACTTAACAATTTCCGTCCACGCCACCCATCGAGCAATCTGGCCCGGTCACGCTGAAGGCGAACCGCACGCAGCTTAGATTCCAGAAGAAATTTCTCGCTCAGGATAGAATCGACCACCCGCTCGAGGATTCCTGGTCTGAACTCAGGTAACGGTAGACAAATCACACCGGCACATTTGAGTTCGTTGGCCAGCCGGTCGTCTGAAGCGAACGGCGACAAGACTGCAATTCTTAGACTCGGCCGCGCATCAAGCAGGAAACGGAGAAACGACCCTCGAGCTAGGTCAGCCACATGGTGGCCAGCCGGCACTGACAAAAAGATCGTCGACTGGCCGACTCGTGGACCAGACAAAGAGTGATCTAATAGCCCTTCTATCGTCTCTTTCGTTGGTCCTATCGGCAAGCTCGAAGTGACCATCATAGGATGCAAGTTACGTCTTTGCTTGTGCGATCAAATCGCAGACTTCACGCACAGCGCCGTAGCCTCCCATCCGCAAAGTAATGAATTGGGCAACGTCCTGTACTTCAGGATAAGCATCAGCTACACAAATCGAAATGCCAACATTTCGCAGACAGTCCAGATCGTTGACATCGTTACCAACATAAGCCACGGCCCTCGGATCAAGCCCACGCTCTGTAAGAATTGTTCGAAGGGTCGCCCATTTGGTGTCACCAAGGCCCTGTCTACACTCTAGTTGTAGCTTCGTAGCACGAGCCGATACAACAGGATTGGTCTCTGTTGACAGAACCATACAATCGACACCGACCCGACCTAACATCTGCACACCTAGGCCATCCGACCTGGAACAATAAACAGATTCCCGGCCATCTTCTCCGACTAGAACTCGGTTATCCGTGAACACCCCATCAAAGTCAAAAACAACGAAGGTAACCGCACTGAGGTGATCCTTTGTGATTGGTATAGCCATCATTCGGACCGAACTTGATGAATCTCGGCCCTACCAGTCTTAAAACGGACGGTGCCGACATGCCTAGATCCAAAATTCGGACCAAGCAGAACATCAGTCATACCACCCCGCACAATCTGACGCAGCCGCCTGAAACCGGCCAAAAGAAAGCAAATTTCCCCTCCCGCCATCAAGTAGCACGCTGACTCGCCCTTTGCCAACCCGACGCCCATGGCTCCCGGCCAACGTTGGCGACGAATTTTCTCGGTGAAGCCTCTGAGACGGAAAACTGATCAGGGGATACAGGGGTAGCAGCCAACAAGTTGAACAAATTTTACAGTATGGCACGGCGGCGATCAATATGCATCACCTGCTGGTATCACTACCTAGGACACCGACAGTCTGGCCAAATCACACTTCGAACTCGACAAGCGGTAGGTTCGCGGCCGCCACATATTTGTAGATGTCCTCTTGTTTCCTACGCATCCAAACGTCGTACCGCTTTAGCAGTCTAAAAGCATCAGCTGGGCTACAAGCTGGAATCTCTGCACCAACATCATTACGGAGGAAATAAGCATTTACCCCAGTGGGCTCAGTTGCAACTAGTCGATACCCTTTAGCAGCACCGAGTTTAGCCAGAGCCGCTAGCGAAGCACCATAGTAAACGAATCGATGCTTATGCACGTCAAACTGTGGATCGTAGGGAATCGTAACGGCTCGGTCCGGTCCAAAAGCAGAATTGTATTCCACGACAACGACCCTCGGCGAACAAGCTGTTACAGCCTCCCAAACCCAATAATCATTCCCATCAAGATCGATACTCATAAAATCGATCTCGCCATCCAGTCCAGCATTGGCAATCAACTCGTTAATGTTTTCACGGGTAATCCAGGCACCTAACGCGACCACGCCAGGAAAACGCCGACCAACTTGCACCATCCGCTCTTTATCACCATCAAGCATCAACCCTGTCCACCCCAACTCACTTGCGAGACAGGCTGAATTACCTCCACTCAGGCCAGACCCTACTTCCACGAACCGACGATTAGTTGAACCAATCTGTTCAAAGATCGCCAATGTGATGCCATCCTCTTCGTTTTGAGAGTTCAGACGATACCTACGAACCATTAAACGCTGAGGGTAGGGCAGGCTTTCTGAATCCAGGTGGTGCATACGAAGGACAGCCTGCACGTCCGGACCCAGCCGCGAGACCCGTCGAGACACCTTCATCAAAACCGTAGTCATTGCCTGCTGCTCAGTCTCGAGGGTTTCCAACCTCTTGTTGGCTGCGGTCAATTCCAAACGCAGGAGGCGAATCTCATCTAGCAACTCTTGATAAGCACGGCCGGTCTCCACATCTTCATCCTCAATCATCACGATTTTAACTTTCGAGCCAGGTCAGCCTCTAAGTCAACATGGCGGCGTACCCCTGTAAGCTCCTTGGCTGCCCTGTCCAAACGACTTTTAACTGCCAGTGCTTGCGATCTAAATGCCGCCGTTACAAGTGACAGATCAGACAACAGCAGCCCGTGAATTAATACTTCATCAGCCTCAAACGAAGATCCTTCACCGAGCTGGACAGCCAGACGCCCTGCACGTTGCAACAAAGGCTCAAGCACAGGTTCCATCTCCCGACACATCGTAGCGTCAGGTTCGTCCGGTATAGCAATGGAGTTAGCAACCCGGACTGCACGAATAGCAGACCGGAGCCTGCGGTCCAATGCCTCAAGACGTTGTTCAAGTGTATTCGCAGCCATCGGACTAGCAAGATTCAAGCTAGGGTTGGTTGGAGGTCATCTTAAGCCAACGTGCGATTTTACCCCCAACGTCAATTCAAACGGCATGAAAATTGTTGCACCGAACCTACTGTGCCGATATCTTAGAGAGTGCTGGCAGTTGCCCAGCCCATAGCAATGATTTCAGACTTTCTGGCGCTCTTTGGGCTGACATCACTAAGGCAGCTACATGCTGCCACTGCTCGAGTAGACGAACTCAAGGCTCGCGCCACCGCCTTGCAGGAGCGGCTCGAAGCAACCAAGCAAGACTCCGAACGCTGGAAACGGAAGAGTCAGCAGACTGCCGCTCGACTAGATTCAGCGAACAAGGAAGCCGAACGGTGGAAACAAAAAGACGCCGGACACCTCACCGAACTTAGCCGACTCAGTCGCGCCGAGAAATTAACCAAGCTGGCTCGAGAGCACCTATTGCTAATGGAAACCAAGCTAGACGTCATGGAAGGAGCCATAACAGTGCTCGATCGGCGAACTCGAAGCCAAATAGAGCCGAGCAAAGCAGCTATAACGAAACCACCAGCCGATACCAACCGTGATTGACACACCTTTTCTTAGCATCGTCGTCACTGGCCGAAACGATGACTACGGGGGGCAATTCGCTAGGCGCTTCATTCGTGCCCTCACCTTCAACATCGAGCAACTTGCCAACCAGAATTTGTCTGCCGAAATCCTTCTTATTGAATGGAGTCCGGTCCCAGGCCGGCGATTACTCGCGGAAGAGGTCTTAACTTTTTTGCCGCCATGGTGCCACAAATGGCTCACTAGCTTCATAGTCGATAGCCGATATCAAGAGGCCCTTAGCCTCAATCCAAACCTGGGGTATCTCGAATACATTGCAAAGAATGTCGGCATCCGACGAGCCAAAGGCCACCTGGTCCTAGCCACCAATACTGACATTTTGTTCAGCTCAGCCCTCATCAGCAAGATGTCGGCAGGTCAATTAATCGATGGTCGAGTCTATCGAGCAAACAGGATCGACCTCAAACTTGGCATCGATGAAAGCAGGCTCCATAACGATTTGCTCGACAATCCAAATAACCACGTTCCTCGCACACCGATCAAGCCACCGCTCTATGCAGGTGCTGCAGGTGACTTCATCCTCCTCGACCGAGAGACTTTGAAACGGCTACGTGGGTTTAACGAGGTTTATCGAATGGCCCGTTTCGGTGTGGACCACAACTTCCTTATAAAGGCACGCTCTTCTGGGATACCCATCGAAGACATTGAAGCCCCCGTCTACCATATTAGCCACACCACGAGTTTCCAAGTTGCTAAACATATCGCAACCCCTAAGCAAGCCGAGCGCCTCTGGGGCTCCAAGTGGCACAACCATAACGTTATCTACGACAACCCGGAAGAATGGGGACTAGGCAACGCGCCTGTCACCAGGATCGGAGAACGAATCTGGCAGATAGATTTTGACTGGATATCGGTTGCTCCCTTGACGGACTTACGGCGCATCGTGCTAGCCGACGTCCCCGAAATAAATTGCTGACATCACCCAGACATCAAGGCACTGAGATCTGTTTTCCCTCAGTAAAATCGGCCAGCACCTTCGACAAGTTGGACAACTCACCGCCCACTTACGGCATAAGTTTTGGCTACGAACCACTAATCAAGAATTGAAAATCAGACCAGCTCAAGCGCCTGCCAACAACAACATTGCTACCACTATGAGTGGCACAAAACCCCGATTCAGAATTTTATCCAAAAACCAAGCTGGAAACCGACAGGAGCATATAACTGACAATCAACACTAGGCCTAGCGTCTTGCTCAAGACAAAGGCCATGCACAAATTCTCATAACCAGTCCTAAACCGGTTCGTTGTTAGTGGCGAGGGGTTCAGATTGAAGGCGATGCAGATCGGCATCCACCATCATGGTAATCAAGCCTTTGAAATCTACAGTCGGTTGCCATCCTAACTGCGCTCGTGCTTTTGACGCGTCACCTATCAGGTGGTCGACCTCTGCAGGCCGCAGGAGATTTGGGTCGGTGTCTACATAGTCCTGCCAGTCCAACCCAACATGGCCAAAAGCTATTTGAACCAACTCTTCAACAGAACTACTAACCCCAGTGGCAACCACGTAATCATTTGGGGAATCCTGCTGTAGCATCGCCCACATCGCTCGTACATAATCGCCGGCAAAGCCCCAGTCTCTACAAGCGTTTAGATTTCCAAGCGATAAACGTTTGCCAAGCCCAAGCTTAATTCTTGCTACTCCGTCAGTAACCTTCCTAGTAACAAACTCAAGTCCCCGACGAGGCGACTCGTGATTGAATAGGATGCCGGAAACGGCAAACAAGTCATAACTCTCACGATAGTTGACGGTCATATAGTGGGCGAATACTTTCGACACACCGTATGGGCTTCGTGGATGAAATGGGGTTTCTTCTGTCTGCGGCGTTGCCCGCACTTTTCCAAACATTTCACTCGACGAAGCCTGATAGACCCGAATCGAAGTATCAACACGTCGAATCGCCTCGAAAAGCCGTGTTACCCCTTGGGCATTGAATTCGCCTGTCAGCAACGGTTGCTCCCAGGAAGCAGGAACGAAAGACATAGCCGCAAGGTTGTAGACTTCGTGTGGCCTTACATCAGCAACCAGATCCAATAGGGACGCTTGGTCGAGCAGGTCGGCAGAACGCAACTGGATACGGTCCCGTAAGTGTTGAATTCGTTGCATATTTGGGGTACTGAGGCGCCGAGTCACTCCTATGACCTCGTAGTCCTTCTGGAGCAACAATTCCACCAAGTAAGATCCATCTTGGCCAGTAACACCGGTAACGATCGCACGCTTGGACATAGGTTGAAGTAAGAATCGATACAGTGGGTTCTCAGAAAGTGAACAAACCCCATCAAATCGGGCAGGCCGTGGAACACGGCCACGTCACATGAACACAACAACCGACCAGGCAACCCGCCGAACCCGCAAGAGGTGCCAGTGTAACCATCGGCCTTGCAAATAATCTCAGCATAGCCCAACCTACCCTAAGGTGTGACCGAGCTGGTAAGCGGGCTCCATGAAAGCCCCCTCTGAGCGAGCGGAAACGCCAACTTAGAGACGCACCTCCAAGCAGCACGTAAAGGCTAGAGACTTTATCATAGAAGCTCTTAGGAGAATTTATTCTAGGATCTGAACTTTTAGGTATCTCGGAGTGGAAGAAATAGATCTACTGATCATCGGAGGCGGGGTCATAGGCTTAGCATGCGCGTGCGAAACAGCCAGTCCAAAACGAACGGTTTGCCTACTTGAACGGCACCAACGGTTAGGCACCGTAACAAGCACACACAACAGCGGAGTCATCCACTCCGGCATCTACTACCCAACCGGCTCACTCAAGGCTAAGTTGTGCCTAGAGGGACGAGAAGCACTTTATGGGTTCTGCGCACAGCACCATGTCCCTCACCAACAGACCGGAAAACTGATCTTGGCCGAAGCTGGAAAAGACAGTAGCGGCCTCCAAGCCCTTCTCGACCGTGGCCTGGCCAACGGTGTCGAGAATCTTGAAATAATTGCCGGCAGTGTTGTTACCAAACTCGAACCGAACGTGGCCGCTCGCTCGGCATTGTGGTCTCCATCGACCGGTATTGTTGATGCAGAAGCTCTGGTGCGAACACTGCAACATAAAGCTGAAAATCAAGGTGTGATCATACTGCCAGCCATGCCCTTGATCGGTGGCAACGCTCATCAAGATTGGGTGGAACTTCACACACCAGTCGAAGCGATTCGAGCGCGGACAGTTATTAATGCTGCAGGCCTTGAAGCAGACAACATCTCAGCTATATTGGGCGGCCTAAGGTTTCACATCTATCCTTGTCGTGGTGAGTATGCTGAACTCGATTGCAAAGGTCCTGGACAAATCAGCAGGCCCGTTTACCCTGAGCCGATAGCAGTCGCCGGGCATCTGGGAGTTCACCTCACACCAACAACCTGGGGCACAATCATGATTGGGCCAACTTCTCACTATCAAAAAGCCAAAGACGACTACGAGAGTGAGCGTATTCCGGTCGAGGAGTTCTTGGAGCCTACGCGAAACCTTCTGCCATCAGTGCAACTCGAAAATCTGAGACTTGGCAGTACTGGTATCAGGGCCAAGCTTAGCGCCGATCCAACAGTATTTTCTGACTTCCTTATCGAACGCGATCCGAGACAACAACTCATGATTCATGCGGCTGGAATCGACTCACCTGGACTCACAGCATGTATTGCTATAGCTCGCCGGGTAGCAAAACTTGTCGACGATGTACTAAATTAGCAACAATAAAATCACTCCATCTTTCCCAAAGCCATCGCTTGCCGTTCGGCAAGATAGCGACCAAGAGCATCTTCCCATGTTGGCATGGGAATACCTGCGGCCGCGAGCTTTTGGTTCGACAGCGCACAAAATTTTGGCCGGACAGCACGTAGCTCTACCTCGTCAATAGTTACAGGCAAAAGGTCAGAGTCACTCTCAAGTCGCCCCGCCGCGACCCGGGCAATCTCAAACCAAGTTGCCGAACCAGTGTTGACGCAATGATAGATCCCAGCCTCAGGCTGAAGCCGAACTAACTCTAGAGTCGCTGTCGAAACATCAGGAACATAACTCGGCGATACGGTGCGGTCTGAGAAACCATAAACTGGGCGTCCCTCCAGTAGGGCATCCACCATTCGATCAAGAGTGCTTCCACTCTGCAAACGTCCACCAACTGCTGGTTCTTCCTCACCACCAAAAAGACTTTCGACGCGGAGAACGTAGTGATTCGGCGCTAACCTTGCGAACCACTCGCCAACCAATTTCGAAGTCGCATACACACTCTGGGGCCTCGGATCCGTGGACTCACAATGCAGTCGATCTGTCTCGCCATCGAACACAAAATCAGTACTGTAATGTACAAGCATGGCCCCAGTCTGCTTTGCGGCTTCAGCCAATGACCGCACAGCCAACCCATTTACCTGCATGGCCGTAACGGGTTCAACCTCTGCCCCATCAACATCGTTGTATGCGGCACAGTTGACTATGACAGCAGGCGCAGCTTTCTTGATGACCCGCAGAACTGCCTCTTGATCGGTGATATCAAGCTCATCGCGAGGCAACGCTACAACCTGCCATTCCTCAGCAAACACCCTAGCCATTTCTCGCCCTAATTGGCCGGCGGCACCGGCGACAAGAACCGTCATTGCTGTTTTATCGCGGCTCTGGCTTCCCTATCAGCCTCCCGCCGTCGAAGCGTCTCCCTTTTATCGTGCTCACGCTTGCCTTTAGCCAAGCTCACTACCACCTTCACAAATCCGCTCTTAAAATACATCCGGACAGGCACCAGGGTCATTCCTCGCTCTAACACCTTTCCGATCAGCTTCCGGAGCTCTCCTTTGTGCAGAAGGAGCTTACGTCGGCGCATAGGTTCGTGGTCAGCGTAACCACGGTGACTATAAGGGCTAATATGGGCATTGTAGAGAAAAATCTCCCCCTTCTCGACGCGCCCATAGCTATCCCTCAAATTCACGCGGCCTTCACGAATTGCCTTTACTTCAGTTCCGAGTAGCACGATCCCAGCCTCAAAAGTGTCAAAGAGAATGTAATCGTGCCTAGCTTTCCGGTTCTCCGCAATCAACTTCGCGTCCGGTGGTATTTCAGTAGCGCGCATAGTGGTAAGGTTTATTCCAACTCAATTCACTCGGTGGCAAAAGTGCAATTTTTTTCTACAGAATTGCTTGCACCCACCTCAGCTGAGTTTCTCAGACGACACGGTCCTAGAAGTGATGTCCTCAGACAGCTTGAATGCCTTCCGCAGCAAGAAAAAATTTAATGAGGTTGGCCATCACCGCTTGGGAACCTTCCTTCCGACATCGAAAACGATCTCCCGGCCAATTTTGCAGCTAGCTCAACCGCATTAATCAAACTCGTCTCATCAGCCACACCTTTACCTGCGATATCGAACGCAGTCCCATGGTCCACAGATGTTCTTATGATCGGAAGTCCTAGGGTGACGTTGACCGCCTCCCCAAACGCGGCCAGTTTGATAGGAATCAGTCCCTGGTCGTGGTAACACGCAATAACCGCATCATACCGACCGTCGATCGCCTGCCTGAATACTGTGTCCGCTGGAAGCGGACCCACCACATTCACTCCCCTTTCTCGAACCGACTTTACTGCCGGAACGAGCACATCGAGGTCCTCTTGCCCAAATAAGCCCCCTTCTCCGGCGTGAGGATTGAGGCCAGCCACCGCAAGCCTCGGCTTCTCCACACCGAAACGAGGCAACTCAGCCGCAGCAAGTAAGACAACAGTCTCCACCCGAGATCGGGTAAGTAACTGAGGCACCGCTGAAAGAGGCACATGCACCGTTGCCAAGATGACGGAAAGGCGAGGAGAGTAAAACATCATCGCCACATCCTCAACTCCGGTGAGATGGGAAAGTAATTCTGTGTGACCACGCCATACTGAACCAGCTAGATCCAAGGCTTGCTTATTAATTGGGCCAGTAACTATTGCGTCAAGGCGCCCAGCCAAAGCATCGGCGACAGCCTTCTCAATCGCCTCGAGTGCGGCTAAACCAGCAGCAGCGGACAAAACCCCAGGACTGAAGCAAGCACGCTCACTCGATGATTTAGGACCGTAGAGTACCGGCTGACAGACACTAGTGACCCGTCTGTTAGCAATCGCTGCCAAAGCTATCTCAGGCCCGATCCCAGCTGGATCTCCCATCGTAACGCCAACCCGAACACGTTTCCTGACTTCCATGAATCAATCAACGACTGCCTGACCGACAAAGGTTTTATAAACCCGTCCTGTCACAACTCAAACTCTGCGGCCACAGTCGCCGCAATCCTTTCCACAGTCTGTCCCGCAACGACCGACTGCTCGATCACAGCTTGACTCATGGGCGCATCCAGCAAACTGGTCACCCTTGGCATTAGGGAGTTCATATCGAAGACAGCACTTTAAACGACCACAGGCACCTGAAAGTCGAGACGGATTC